>Ga0099364_10009229_pt1 | contig 13711 bp, 11 predicted proteins | sample TergutTh196P3_FD_73070 | JGI IMG/M metagenome (GOLD analysis project Ga0099364, IMG submission 73070) | Microcerotermes parvus P3 segment gut microbial communities from Pointe-Noire, Republic of the Congo - Th196 P3 | ecosystem: Host-associated > Arthropoda: Insects > Digestive system > Gut ...
GATCTGCAGGCAACAATATCTACTCCCGTTCCGCAGACGTTTTCTATAAGAACCTGACCGATCGTAACCGGCGCGGACAGCGAAATCTTCGCGATCTCTCCCGTTACGTCGAAGACCTTCTCAAGCGGCAGGGGTGTTCTGCTCCGCACGGGGCAAACTGGAAGGACGCCTCCTTTCACCCGCACTGTGGAGGTAAATGTCCTCATCGGGTTGGCCACCTCATCGCGGGCGTACGCCGCACCCCGGGGGCAGATATTGCCTTCCAATTGCAGAACTTCCGTTCCGCAAACTGTTGCTGTGAGCGCGCAACCCACCGGGCAGGCCACGCATATGAAATTTTTTGTATCCGTTTTCTCGGACATGCTCATCAACCTCTTTACAAAATTTCCAACCCGACCTTAATGACTTTAACGTCCGGCGGCAGCGCGTTCAATTTATCGGCGCTGACCCGGACCTCGTTCATTTCGCTTGGCCGGGCATAGAGCAGTTTTTGAGAGTAAATTCCCGGCTCAACGTAAAGCCTGCAGCTTTGCTCCACCGGCTCGGCGACACGGAGAAACAGCGTGGCATCCTGACCGCCCGTAAGTTCACAAGGCGATATCCCCCGAACATTTGAGCCAGCCTCCACCGAGAAACGCCTTGGTCCCTTTTCAAATTTACCGGCGGCGTAAAGAGCGGCCGCTTTACCGGCCCGCTCACCTTCCTGGCTCACAAAGTCCACCACGTCGTATACGACCACCACGTTTCCTGCCGCGAAGACGCATTCTTCGCTGGTCTGCATAAATTCGTTGACCGCCGGCCCGCCGGTGTACGAGTCTATTTTAATCCCTGCCATTCGGGTAAGTTCGTTTTCAGGTATCAGGCCGACCGCCAGCAAAAGCGTGTCACATTCCACGAAGCGCATCGTTCCCTCAATCGGGCGGCGGCTCCTGTCCACCTGGACGACGGAAACGCCCTCCAGCCTTTCATTGCCGTGGAGTTCACAGACATTGTATCCCAGATAGCACGGTATCCCAAAATCGTCCAGACATTGCGCGACATTGCGCCTCAGCCCGGCCGGCCAGGGCATGGCTCCGAAGGCCCCGACGACCTCAGCCCCTTCGAGTACCATTCGCCGCGCCATAATGAGCCCAATGTCTCCCGTCCCCCTTATGGCGACTTTTTTACCGGGCATGAAGCCCTCCATGTTGACGAACCGTTGAGCGGTTCCGGCCGTGTAAACGCCAGCCGGCCTTGTGCCGGCAATGGCATGAGCGCCGGCCGGCCGTTCGCGGCAGCCCATTGCGAGCACCACGGATTTCGCCCTTATGTTTTCCACCCCCCGCTTCGGGCTCATAACCCAGAACGAGGCGCTTTTCTTTCCATCGAAAAATTCGGGCGCGTCCATGCAAAATACCATCGTGTTCAGGCTGAACTTGACGCCCGCTTCCTCCGCCTGCCTCAGATAGCGTTCCGCGTATTCCGGGCCTGTAAGTTCCTCGCCAAACATGTGCAGGCCAAACCCCGGATGTATGCACTGTTGCAGTATTCCTCCGGGCTCCCAGTCGCGCTCGAAAACAACGACCCGCTCCGCGCCCTCTTTACGGGCGGCAATCGCGGCAGCTATTCCCGCCGGGCCTCCGCCTATCACGGCTACGTCAACGTATCTTACGCCATTTGCGTTCATTTGCCAACCTCTTTTAAACCGGACACGATCTTGGTTTCTCCGCTCAACAAATACGAATTCCCTCCATGACGAGTGATTTCAAGAGGCGATACTCCCAGCTCACGAGCCAAAATCTCAACCACTCTCGGAGCGCAGAATCCGCCCTGGCAACGCCCCGAACCGGGCCGCACATAGGATTTCACTCCTGAGACCGTGCGGGCTCCTCTGCGTATGGCTTCCACGACCTGAGCCTCGGTGACGGTCTCGCATCGGCAGACGATCTGACCCCAGGCCGGATCGCGAGCGGCGAGTTCTTTTTTTTCTTCCATCGTAAGTTCCGAAAAGCGCGGTATGTGTTTTCTCTCAGGAACGAACCCTCTGTTTTCCTCGAACTTAACCATGTCCCCCAGAGATTCTTTTATCGTTTCGACAACGTACTCCGCTATCGCGGGGGCGCTCGTCAGGCCGGGAGATTTTATTCCGGCGACATTAACGAAGCCGCGTGGCCTGTCCAATGCTTTAATGTAAAAGTCGCCCAGATCCGAATTGGCTCTCAGGCCGGAAAAAACTGTAATCGCCATGTTTCTCGGTATACCTGGTACAAGCCGTTTTGCTCCCTCGAACGCCTCGTCGAGGCCGGAGGCCGTGGTGCGCGCGTCGTCCCTGCTTTCCTGGCGCGCGGACGTAGGGCCTACCAGCAGGTTGCCATCGGCCGTGCGTGCCACCGTAACTCCCTTGCCTCGCTCGGACGGGCATGAGAATAAGAACGACGTGACTAATGAGCCGATGTTTTTGTCAAAAATGAAATATTCTCCTCGGGTTGGATGGATGTTTAAACCGTCGTCTCCGGCCATTTTCGATATTAAGCCGGAATGGACTCCGGCGGCATTGATCACTACGGACGCGCCGAAATTTCCTTTGTTTGTGACGACACTCTTAATACCGGCTTCGTCGGAGAAAAGAAATCCTTTCGCCTCCGTTTCCATAAAAAGCTCCACTCCGTTTTGCCGCGCGTTTTCGATAAAAGCGATATTTGCTTCGAAGTTGTTGACGATCGCGGCGGACGGACACCACAGCGCCGCGGTTATTCCCGGCGCGGCGTGAGGCTCCCTGTCTCTGAATTTTTCCCCCGACACGATCTCAACTTGAACTCCGTTGGCTTTACCTTGAGAGCAGAGCAACTCCAAGCTGCGCTCTTCCTCTTCGCCGAATGCGCAGACAAATGAACCGCATTTCACGAGCCTGAAGTCCAATTCCTCATACAATGCGTGGTAAAGCCTGTTCCCTTTCGGACAGAGCTTTGCCATCACACTCCCCGGCTTGTCGCTGAATCCGCCGTGTATCATGGCGCTGTTGGCCTTGCTGGCGCCGGACGGAATTTCGGACGCCTTTTCCAAAACGGCTGTTCTGATTTTGTAGCGCGACAACTCTCGCGCTATGGTTGCGCCGACGATTCCGCTTCCGATGATGACGACGTCGTAATTACCGCATTCACGGGTGCAAGTTTGCAAAAACACACCTCTCTTCTATAAAGGTGAAATTTTAAAATCAGTCAAGGCTAATCGACCCATCCTTTAGACTTGTCGATGGCCTTCTTCCAGCCTTTGTAACCGGCCTCTCTTTTCTCTTCCGAGACAGATGGGGTGAAATTGTTATCCTCGGCCCAGTTTGCATTCAAATCGTCCACGTTTTTCCAGAAACCCACCGCCAGCCCGGCAGCGTATGCCGCTCCCAGAGCTGTCGTTTCGTTGACGACGGGGCGAATGACCTTCTTGCCCAAGATATCTGATTGCAACTGCATTAAGAGGTTGTTCTTCACGGCTCCGCCGTCCACTTTCAGTTCGGCCAGAGACACTTTGGAGTCCTTCTCCATAGCCTCCACGACGTCGCGCGTCTGGTAGCAAATACTTTCCAGCGTCGCGCGTATGATATGCTCCTTGCGAACGTAACGAGTGAGGCCGAGGATCGCGCCTCGCGCGCTCATGTCCCAATAAGGAGCATAGAGGCCGGAAAAAGCGGGAACGAAGTAAATTCCGCCGGCATCGTCCACTTTATCCGCCATGTATTCGCTGTCGGAGGCTTCATCCAATATCTTGAGATTGTCGCGCAGCCACTGAACGGCCGCGCCGGCGACGGCGACGGAGCCCTCGAGGGCGTAGACACATTTACCTTCCGCGAGGCTGTAAGCGGCCGTGGTCAGAAGACCGTTGCCGGATAAGGCAGGGGTCTCTCCAATATTCATCAGCATGAAGCAACCGGTGCCGTAGGTATTTTTCGTGTCGCCCCGGTTGTAGCAAGCCTGCCCGAAAAGAGCGGCCTGCTGGTCGCCGAGGCTGCCGGCAACAAAAATTGACGCGCCGAAAGGCCCTCCGCGAACGGTGCTGCCGTACACCGCGCTTGAGGGTTTGATTTGCGGAAGCATCGCGATTGGCACGTCGAGGAATCTAGCCATCTCCTCGTCCCACTTGAGGGTTTTTATGTTCATAAGAAGCGTGCGGGAGGCGTTGGATACGTCCGTTGCGTGTACTCCACCGTTGGCCCCCCCGGTGAGGTTCCAGATCAACCAGGTATCAATATTGCCGAAAAGCAACTCGCCATTCGCCGCTCTCTCCCTTGAACCGGGAATATTGTCCAGAATCCACTTGATTTTGGTGCCCGAGAAGTATGGGCTGATCAAAAGCCCGGTGTGATCTTTAGCCTTGCCGCGCCCTTTGGCGTCCTGTGCCCAGCCTGAGGTTTTCCGCCATTTGTTACAGAAGTCCTGAGTACGCATACACTGCCATACGATCGCATTATAGATCGGTTTGCCCGTGTTTTTTTCCCATACGACGGTGGTCTCGCGCTGGTTCGTGATGCCAATGGCCGCAATTTCATCCGTGGAAATGTTTCCTTTTTTGAGGGCGTTTCTGACGACATCTTGAACACGCGACCATATCTCCATCGCGTCGTGCTCCACCCAGCCCGGCTTTGGATATATCTGAACATGCTCCGCCTGGTCCGATACGACGGGAAGCCCATTCTTATCGAATACCATGCAACGCGAACTTGTGGTTCCCTGGTCTATAGCGACTACATACTTTAATGATTTGGGTGTGGTCATCCTTGCCGTCATCCTCATACACCTCCCCTGACTTATCATAAGAAAACTTTATAACTGATTTTTGGTGATTTTCCAAAAATGCCGCACTTTTTCACGAACTGCGAAATTGGGGATTAACCTAAGCTCTCCGAAAAATTATACTATAAAATCCACTACCGTCAACTTAAATGCGGATTGAGGCGCGAAACGAGGGCTTGATTATATTATTGATATAGTATAAAATTTGCCAATATCACAATGAGTTCAAATGAGAGAGGAAAGGGCTGTGAAAAAGCCGCTATTACTTGCTCACCGTGGATTCAGCGGAAAGTTTCCTGAAAATACAAGGCGCGCGTTATAGAATTCGTGCAAATCAAGCAACATGCACGAATGAATTACAAAATTTTCATTTTACAAACATTTTACACTCTCCATACGTTTTTATGATATTTCATATTGCCTTTTGGCGGCAAAATATTAATCATGCGATAAAAAAAATGAGAGAGGAGAGGGCTATGAAAAAGCCGCTATTACTTGCTCACCGTGGATTCAGCGGAAAGTTTCCTGAAAATACAAGGCGCGCGTTCATGGAGGCCGTTGAGGTTAAAGGCTGCAATGGTTTCGAGTCGGACGTGCATTTATCGTCGGATGGCGAACCGGTCATAATCCACGATCCGCATCTTGACAGAACAACAAACGGCAAAGGCTATGTAAAGGCCATGACTTTCAAAGATCTGCGCTGTCTGGATACAGGTTCATGGATGGACCCGCAGTTTGCGGGAGAGCGGATCATGCACCTTAACGAGCTGTTGGAGTTCATTATTGAGCATAATAAGGTATTAAACCTCGAACTAAAGAACTTTGACGTAAATTACCGGGGTATGGAGAAGATCATCATAGACCGTATCCGAGCTATGGATGCGGTTGGGCGCGTATTTTTATCCTCTTTCAATCATATTTCCATGAAAGCGTGCAAGGATATAGACCCGGATATTCGCGCGGGGCTCCTGTACAACCAGCAGCTCATAGAGGCTGAAAAATATGCGTCAGGCTATCATATAGACGCGTTGCACCCCAGGCACAATCTATTAAGCTATGAACCGGATCTTGTGGAACGCGCCCATGATCATGGACTTGCCGTCCATACGTGGACGGTAAACAGCGACGATGATATGCGTTTGTGCATCAAATCGGGCGTGGACGGCATCATCACAAATTACCCCGACAGGCTTGCGGAAATATTAGAGGAACAATAAAATGGAAACTACATTAAAAAAGCGTGAAAAGCGTAATCTGTATCCGTACATGTATTTAGTTCCCTGCATGATATTTTTCCTTGCGTTTTCTTTCTATCCTTTTATCAGAACGATAGCCTATTCATTCTTCCTTACGGATATGCGCGGTAACCCGGCTATATTTGAGGGCTTTGACAATTACATACGACTGTTCAAAAACTCGCAGTTCCAAAACAGCCTTCGCCTTACTTTCATATTTGCGCCGATGGTGGGCATTCCGACATTTTTTATAGGGTATATGCTCGCCGCCCTTGCCCATGAGCGTATGCGAGGCAGCCGGATTTATGAGGTCATGTACTCCATACCTATGGCGATCGCCTCAGCTCCCGCCGCGACATTATGGTTTATTCTCTTGACATCAGGGCCGAACGGCATCATCAACTGGCTGCTGGGCACGGAAATTCGCTGGCTGCTTGACCGGCAGTACGCGCTCATAGGCGTGGCGATCGTAACAGTATGGCTCAATATCGGCGCAACCTTCATATTCATGCTTACGGGGTTTCGCAATGTTTCCCAGGACGTTCTCGAAAGCGCGTACATAGACGGAGCAGGGTATTTCCGCCGCTTGTTCAGCATAATAACTCCAATTGCCTCGCCGCAGATATTTTTTGTTGTATTCCTGAACATCGCCACTTCTTTTCAAGCCTTCGCGCAGATAAGACTTCTGACAAGAGGTGGGCCGAGCCGCTCCACAGAGGTGATGATCTATGCCATCTATGAGCAGGCGATCCGATTTTCACGTTACGATACCGCTTTCGCCATGTCAGTTATACTTTTTCTGATAATACTTGCCATTACGCTTTTACAGTTCAAAATTGAGGATAAGGTGGTGCATTATAAATGAGTAAGAGAAAAACTCTGGCCGCTTTGTCCTTTACGGGTAAGCTGCTGATAGGCATCCTTATTATATCTCCTATCATACTTGGTTTCCTGTTCAGTTTCATGACGAGCCGGGAACTCGCTATAGCGCCGCCGCGTTTCGTGCCGGAGCAGTTTACCCCCGATACGTATCAAAGAGCGCTTCATCTCGTGCCGCTTTTCGGGTTTCTTACAAACAGCATTATTGTTTGCGCTATCGTTATTATAGGGCATATTGTTACATGCAGCCTGGCGGCTTACGCTTTTGCGTTTTTCGATTTCAAGTTCAAACGAGTGCTGTTTATGGCCGTATTAGCAACTATGATGATTCCCGTTGACTCAATAATAATCTCGAACTTCCTGACCATATCGCATCTTGGATTGACTGACACCTATACCGGATTGGTTGCGCCTTTTATGACATCAGCGATGGGTATATTCCTGATGCGCCAGTTCTTCCTGACCATTCCCAAGGAGCTGCACGAGGCTGCTATCATAGACGGCTGCGGCCATTTCAGGTTTCTTCTGAGTATCGTTATGCCCATTTCTATCCCCGCGATCGCCTCGCTGAGCGTATATATTTTTATTTTGACCTATAACCAGTTCCTGTGGCCGCTGCTTGTTACGAATTCCGCATCGATGAGGACGATCCAGGTCGGGATCAGTATATTAAGGGACTCGGAGGTGGTAAACTATGCCGTGATCCTTGCAGCAGCTATGATGACACTGGTTCCAGCGGTTGTGGTTTTCATTATAGGACAGAAATATCTTGTAAAAGGTATGACGGCAGGGTCAGTTAAAGGTTAAAAAATTATAAATAAGGAAGGAGGCCGTGTGGACGATCTGTTGTAAAGTAAAAACTACAAAATATTAAAAATATTAAAAACAAAGGAGAATGACCATGTTGAAAAGAATTTTATCTATTTTTATCGTATGTTGTATGATAGTATCCTTTGCGCCTTCCGCCCACGCGGCTGCTCCGCAAATTGAAATCGACGCCAGCGGAGGGCCTGTCCGTGTCGTGTTTTGGTTTGCTCTGGGGGCGCAACTCGGAGAGGCTGTTGAGAATGTAGTGAATAAATACAACGCCTCACAGAACAAAGTTTTTGTTGAAGCTCAGTTTCAAGGCGCTTATGACGATGCCATAACTAAGCTCCGCGCCACGCCTCACGGGCAAGGCCCCGACATTATGCAGATGTATGATATCGGCACCCGCTGGATGATCGACAGCGGCCAGGCGCTTGTTATGCAGAACTTTATTGATCACGACAAGTACGATATTTCCGACTATGAAACCAACATACTCGCTTATTACACACTTGACGGTACTTTGCACTCCATGCCTTTCAACTGCTCCTCGCCGGTCGTTGTGTATAACAGGGACGCGGTTATCGCAGCCGGTTTAGACCCTGCGACCGCTTTTAAAGACCTGGATACCATGTACGAAACCGCTCGGGTTCTTCACGAAAAGGGAATGCGCGTAGGCGGCTCCATGACAAACTGGAGCTGGGTGTTCGAGCAGCTTATAAGCAGGCAGGATCAACAGATGCTGGACAATGGCAACGGCCGCGTCAGCAGAGCCACTAAGCTTATTATTGGCGAGAACGGCGCCGGCCTTAAACTTTTAAATCAATGGAAGAAATTTGCCGACGCTGCTTTCACGGAAACTTTTGGTAAAGGCATAAATGAATCGAGGCTTCAGTTTGGTCAAGGCACGGTAGGTTTCGTTTACGATTCCAGCGCCGCTTATGGCCAGTTAGTTGATGCGGCGAGCTTCCAACTGGGTTTCGCCAACCTTCCTGAGGTAACAGCGGGCGATACCGGCGGAACTTCCGTTGGCGGCGCTTCTTTGTGGATTATGAATAACGGCGACGCAAACAAAGCCGCCGCTGCCTGGGATTTCATAAAATTCGCGACTGACGCGAAAATACAAGCCGACTTCTGCATTGAGACCGGTTATATCCCTGTTCGCACCTCGTCTTCCGAATTGCCGGAGTTCGTGGATTACTTAACAAATTATAACCACGGTTTACTTGTGGCGATCAACTCCCTGAGAAACTCCAAGCCATCCAATGCCGGCGGCGTTATGGCTGTATTCCCGCAAGCCCGCGTTATCATAGAAAACGAGATTGAGACGATGGTTAACGATTCAAGCGTCCAGGCGCAGGATGTTTTGGATGAAATAATAATGCAGGTCAATGCTGAGATAGAGTTATACAACAGACTTAATCCTTAATCCTGCTACAGCGCAATGCCGGCCTGGGAAACCTGTTTCAGGCCGGCTTATATTTTATGCTTGGAGGTTCTTATGGCTGGCATTTCTTTAAAAAATATCGTCAAGACTTATCCCGGCAACGTCACTGCAGTACACAATTTCAACCTTGAGATAGAGGACAAGGAATTTATTATTCTGGTAGGCCCGTCGGGCTGTGGAAAATCCACAACGCTGCGTATGATTGCCGGACTTGAGGAAATCACCCAAGGCGAGCTTTACATCGGAGACCGCCTTGTGAATGATGTTGCGCCAAAGGATAGGAATATTGCGATGGTGTTCCAGAATTACGCGCTGTATCCGCACATGAGCGCCTATAATAACATGGCGTTTGGGCTCAAAATGCGCAAGATGCCTAAAGACGAAATCAGGAAGAAGGTAGAGGAAGCGGCAAAGATCCTTGACATAGAGGAACTCCTGGATCGCAAACCTAAACAGCTTTCAGGCGGCCAGCGCCAGCGCGTGGCTCTTGGGCGCGCGATGGTCAGGGATCCCGCCGTATTCCTTCTGGATGAGCCTCTGTCTAATTTGGACGCAAAGCTGAGGACTTCAATGCGCGCGGAGATTTCCAAGCTGCACAAAAGGCTGAACACTACCTTCGTTTATGTAACCCACGACCAGATTGAAGCGATGACAATGGCTGACCGCATCGTCGTCATGAAGGATGGATATATCCAGCAGTTGGATACGCCGCAAAATCTCTATGATTATCCGTGCAACAAGTTCGTCGCGGGTTTTATCGGCACACCGCAGATGAATTTCATTGACGCGCTGGTTGAGAAAACCGAAGCGGGGTTTGCGGCAAAATTTGGAGATGTCGCCGCGCCGATACTTCCTGAACGCGCATCAAAAGAATCAATGGCTGTTTATGCAGGTAAGGAGATTACCTTGGGAGTTCGACCGGAAAATTTGTATATCGGGCCGCCGCAGGCAGAACAGGGCGCCACTGTGGCAATTAGCATTAAAGTTGACCTTGCGGAGCTGATGGGTTCCGAAATATATTTGTACGGCTCGTATCAAGGGGGCAGTTTAATAGCGAAGATTTTGCCGCAAAAACTTCCAAAAGACGGTGAAACTTTAGCTCTTACAATGGATTGCACCAAGATGCATATATTTGATAAAGATACCGGAGCGGTCATTAAATAAATTTTTTGACTGATACCGATGCGCAATCAGAAGAAAGCAATCAAGCAGGAGGGCGGTCATTATTTGGCCGCCCTCCTGTCTCGCCGCCCGGCGGTTCAATCTCTCTATTTGGTATTGGCTGCCATATATTTTTCCCAATTTTCAGCCTGACTTTTAAGACGGGTCATCCTGCGTTCCGTGGGAGGGTGAGAGTTGAATCCGCTTGGAGGCGTCACAAGGCCGGACTTAGCCATGCTCTCTATGGAATTATAAAGCCCCCACGGGTTGAACCCGGCTTTGGCGGAATACTCCACGCCGAAATCATCGGCCTCAACTTCGTGTTCTCTGCTGTATCCGCTCATAGCAAGGTTAGCTCCTATGCCTACCGCTATATCCCCTAAAGCGCTGCCTCCGAAAATGGAAGAAAGTATGTTAGCCCCTAATGTGACTCCTATAGCTCTATTTTGTCTTTTTTGAATGTGGTTTCTCGCTCCATGCCCGATTTCATGGCCTATTACGCCCGCAACTTCATCTTCAGTTTTCAAAACTTTAAGCAGCCCAAGCTGAATAACCACTAAATAGCTGTCGTCATCAGCGCGCATTATGTACGCGTTGACCTCCTCATTTTCGTCGTACATGATAAAGGCATTAAATCCGGTCACAGATGAAAGCCTGTCCCATATATTCTGTATCCTGCCTATCGATACGGAATCCGAAGGGGGCATTTTTACCCCTTCCTTATGAAATACCTTATTGATAGTCAGTTTTGAGCCATCTTTTAAAACCAGCTCCCGCCTGTTGGCGGCATCAGAAATTGAAGCAAAAGTTAAAGAAAATAACAAAATCGCAACAGCAAACCTGAATATTTTCATTTTAAATCCCTCCTCCTAACATTAATATTATTGCACATCCACACACAAATTCAAGTATAATACCAAAAAGACAGGAGTGTGAAAACAAAAAAATGCTTATAGACGGACACGGGCTTGCGTTTCGCGCCTTTCACGCGGTGCCGATGCTTAATTCGCGTTTAGGGACTCCCACAAACGTTATCATGGGATTTATGAATATGCTTGAACGGTTGGAGAGTGAATATAAACGAACGCGCCTCGCTTCTCCCCAGCCGAGCGCAGGCGGAGATATCCGGCAAATCTGCGAGGGCGATAAATATCATACAAAGACAAAAGAAACAGCCATTAAACCAATTCTTAAAGGGGTAAAAAAAAGCGGAAAAAAAGCGGTCCACCATCAACCGTCACTATTTGACGAAAAACCGCATGTTTTTGACGAAGAAAAAAACATCTGTGAAATACCCGGATTAACTATAGTATTTGATGCCCCGGGAAAAACTTTCCGGCACAATATCTACCCTGAATACAAACAAACGCGCAAACCTACCCCTCCGGAATTCAAACCTCAAGTTCCGTTACTGATAGAGCTTCTGAAATATTTAGGATATCCGGTGGCAATGATAGAGGGAGTTGAAGCTGACGATACGATAGCATCCGCAAGCCGCGTATATGACGGCATAGTAGTTTCATCGGACAAGGATCTGCTGCAGATACTGCGCCCCGGCGTGGAGATACTGCGTCCAATAAGAGGAGTAAGCTCTTTCAGCCATTACAATGTCGCGGTTTTTACGGAAGAGTACGGATTCCCTCCGGAATCAATGCCGGACTACCTTGCATTGTTGGGCGACACTGTTGATAACCTGCCCGGTATACCCGGCATAGGAGAAAAAACAGCTTTACAGCTCATCGGCGAGTATAAAAATATCGAAAACCTTTTAAATAACATTGAAAATTTAAAGCCGCTGCATAAAAAAAACATAAATGATAACAGACAACAACTCTACAACAGCAGGGAGCTTAATCGTTTGAAATTTGACGTGGAGCTTGACTTAAATTTATTCCAGCCAACCGAACCGGATTACGCCGCCGCGATGTCGTTATGCGAAAAACTTGATCTGAGGCAAATATGCAACAGAATTTTAATAATGCAGCAAAAAAACAATAAGTGAATGGAGATGTTGATATGAAAGAAGCCGGCTTGATATGCGTAAACTGCGGAAAAAATATTGAGGGGACAAAAATTTTCAGATGCCCTGATTGTGATTCGCCTCTTGATTTGGTATTCGACGGCCACGGGATGGAAAGTTCAAAGACATGTTCCTCTGAACGCTATCATAAGTTTTTTCCCTTTGAGCCTCACGAGATAATATCCCTTGGGGAAGGCAATACGCCTCTCGTTTCCGTTCCGCGCCTGGCGGAAAAAATCGGGGTGAGATCGTTATTGATAAAGAACGAGAGCGTAAACCCAACATGGTCGTTTAAGGACAGAGGGACTTCATGCTGCGTTACACACGCAAAAGCTCTTGGATTCAATCATATCGGCACGGTTTCTTCCGGAAATATGGCCGCTTCCGTAGCAGCTTACGGCGCTTACGCCGGGGTTAAAACCACCATACTGGTAAAAGAAAATTTAGCCGACGAAAAACTTGCGCCCGTGGCGATATACGGCGCGCGGCTGTTCAGGGCCGCCGGAAATTACGATGATGTATATAACGAAAGCCTTGAGATCGGAAAAGAAAAAGGTATTTATTTCATGAATTCAGACGTGCCTTTTCGGGCGGCCGGCTCCCGCACCATATCGTTTGAAATAGCGGAAAGTTTCGGTTTTGACGTCCCCGAATGGGTCATCGTCCCTACAAGCGCGGGAGGGAACATAAGAGGGATAATCTCAGGTTTCGCAGACCTGAAAAAACATGGTTATACGAGCAATGTGCCGCGATTCATATGCGCTCAGGCGGCGGGATGTTCTCCGATAGTCGCGGCTTATGACAAAGGAAAAATGAAAGTGGAAAGATTTCCCAATCCGGATACGATAGCCCACGCGATTGAAAACCCGTTCCCGCCGAGCGGAAATGAGACTCTTGCGCTGTTGAAAAAATATGGCGGAGCCGCGATAGGAGTATCCGAGGAGGGCATAATCTCAGCGCAAGCCGGACAGGCTTCCTGCGGCCTTTTCGGACAACCCGCGTCGGCGACGCCTCTTGGAGCGGCCTACGAAGCAAAAAAACGGGGAATAATAAATGAAAACGACAGGGTCGTCACTATCCTCACAGGTTCAGGGCTCAAATACACGGCGGCGTTTTCAAAGCATAAACTTTCGTGGCAGGAGTGCCATGTAAGTGATTTGCGTAAATTAATATGAGGGTCGTTTTTTCATATTTTTATTCAAACATTGCAACAATATCGCCTCTTTACAAAACCTCTATGGTCACGCTATAATCCTCTCATACACATTCGAACTTATCTTCGGCTGCAAAGAGTAAAAAATAAGCCCGTAAAGCCTTGTGTAAGACTGCTTTACGGGTTAATTATTTTGCGAGGGGATGTTGTGTAAATCAGCTTTTCTTCGCTTGTCCTAAAAATTTT
>Ga0099364_10009230_pt1 | contig 13708 bp, 10 predicted proteins | sample TergutTh196P3_FD_73070 | JGI IMG/M metagenome (GOLD analysis project Ga0099364, IMG submission 73070) | Microcerotermes parvus P3 segment gut microbial communities from Pointe-Noire, Republic of the Congo - Th196 P3 | ecosystem: Host-associated > Arthropoda: Insects > Digestive system > Gut ...
CCCCCTCAAAGAGGGGGGGGGCAGGGGGATCACCCCCCCCCTTTGAGGGGGGCAGGGGGGGGGCCCTACATCAACATATCACAATATCTTTCAGCAAGAAAACCGGCAATTGCACCATCACTTGTAGCTGTTACAACTTGTCTAAGCGTTTTTTTACGAATATCACCCGCCACAAACAAACCTTTGATATTTGTTTCCATATCGTCATTCGTGATAACAAATCCTGATTCATCAAGATTTAAAATATCTTTAACAAGCTCGTTATTAGGTATTATACCCACATAGATAAAAACCCCATTTACATTAAGTTCAGTTATTTGATTAGTTTTTTTATTTAATAAAGTTAGTGATTCTATTTTTTTATCGCCGTTAATTTTTTCTACAATTGTATCTAAAATGAACTCTAATTTTTCGTTAGCAAAGGCACGTTTTTGGATGGTTTGTACTGCGCGAAGCTGATCTCGACGATGAATTATATATACTTTTTCAGCAAATTTTGTAAGAAACATTCCTTCTTCAATTGCAGAATCACCACCTCCTATAACCGCGACTGTTTTACCACGATATAAAGCTCCATCGCACGTTGCACAGTAAGACACCCCACGACCGGTAAGGCGTTCTTCACCCGGTACTCCAAGTTTTTTGGGCGATGCACCAGTTGCATAAACTACGGATTTGGCTTCATATGTTGTTTCTAAGGTTTCTATCTGAAACATTGATAAACCATTTGTTGATACTTGAGTTATGGATGATACATGTTCTTCTAAAAATTCAGTTCCAAATTTTATTGCTTGCATACGCATGCCTTCAATTACATCAAAGCCAGACATCGTTTCTGCAAAACCCGGATAATTCTCTACTTCGCTGGTTAAGACTATTTGACCGCCTATAAGTCCCGATTCAAAGATTACGGTTTGCAAGCCACCACGTGATGCGTAGATAGCAGCAGTTAAACCGGCAGGTCCTGCACCTATTATGGCTAAATCGAATGTTTTCATTTTTTCTCCTTTCTTATTGTGGGGGATGCTGCCTACAGAATGGGGTATACAATCATTGAGAAGCTGTTAAGCCGAATTCTGTTTTTTGCATAAAAAGCAAAATAATGTCTATTCCTCTATTCTGTATATTGCTATGCTCAACCGAGCTTCAAAAGAAACAGATATAGCTGCCTACCCGAAAACTGTCCTGATCGGGCAATCAGGTTATGTAAACATAATGGTTTTCCTATTTGGCATTGCACCGGATAAGGCATTCCTAGCCTAAAATATCACTATTTTAGCTGGTAGTCTCTTACACTACCTTTTCACCCTTACTTCAAATCGAAACATGAAGCGGTTTGTTTCTGTGGAGCTTGCTCTTCGTTACCGAAGCTTCCGTTTAAGAAGTATCCTGCCCTGTGGTGTTCGGACTTTCCTCCTGTTTTTTCAAACAGGCAGACATTTCAGCCTCTCAATAATATAACATTATATTTTTGTTTTTATAACATCGCACATACCTTCAGCATATGTACAATAAATATCACAATTCCCTTTTCAAGGTATAAATAACAAGTCTATCAGCTACATCCTGTGCGTAATCTGATATTTTTTCTATAGCCTTAAAATAATATTTCAAATGATTTTTTTGAGCAAGTTTAATATTTGATTGATATAGTTCTGTTTTCAATTTTTCTGCAATATCATCAGCTTCTTTTTCAAAGTAAAGAACTTTATTAACAGAGCTTGGTACTTCATGAATATTGAAAAAGAAAGCTCTAACAGCTTTACTAAGTTCATCAACGCATTGTGCAGTTGTAACAGCCAGAATTTTAAAATCGTCGAATAAAATATCCGGAATGAAAGGTTTTTCAATAATCATGTCAACGACCACTTCTTTAATCTGGTCAATAACCTCATCAGTGCCTTCTAAAATAGCTAACACATCGCCTCTGTTATCGGGTATAAGAGTATGTGAGTACACGAATTTTTCCACTTTAATTCTAAGTTCATCGGCTAGTCTTTCATTTTCTCTAATTTTAAGTACTTTTTTTTCACAATCGCTAATCTTATTTGCTATATATAATTTAATAAAATGTTCAAAATGAATACCTGATTCTGATGTTAAGTTAAGAAACTGGTCGATTTTAAGTTCTAACTCGTAGTTTTTTTTTAAGAAAATCATGCATTTTTCTCCTTAAATCTCAACACGTTAATAATAAAAATATTTAATTTATTAATGATATTAGGTGTTAAAGCATAACCATCTATTTCTACAGAGATGACAGGATAATTTCTATCTCTTGCCCATGGAGTATAAATAGCTTCAATGACTCTCCCAATAAGGCAAGCGAAAGGAGCAATATTAACCACACCTGAAAATCCATTCTCCATAACAGTAGCTGCTACGCCAGAAGAAACAGCAATTTCTGAATTTAATTCAAGGTTTAAGAAGTGCTGTTGTGTATATTTCATAATGACATTCATATCATTATGAGTTTCTGGAATAAGATTGGTTTTATCTAAAATTTTAATAACTTTTTTTTCAACAGATTTCTTCCATAACATTTCAATATTAAGTAATATATAATCTTTTCTTGTATTAGAGAAAAATTTATTTTTTTGTAAACCGAGTATTTTTTTCAGGTTGTATTCTCTAATAAAATCAAGATAATGTATCCATTCTGAAATACCTGCAATTTTAACTACAATACCGTTATCACTAATAATATTAGTAAGTTCGCTTATTGCAAAATCGTCTCGTCTTACGTATATTTCACCAACAACTAGAATTTTGGGACAATCAATTAATTTTTTCTTTAAAGGAATATCTTTAATATTGTTAGCTAAAACATTTAATTGTTTCCATATATTTTTTGGTTCATTTTCTACAGTTTCAATCAGTTGTTTCCATGAGTAATCGAAAACTCTTTTGGCTTCAAGATAATTCTTTGCAGTTGTTAATAAACTATTTTGTATATCTTTAAGATAATCACAAATAACTAGTCCTTTCCATAGTTGTTTGCCAAAATTTGCATCTAATTCGGTATAGGAATTATCAGCAGATAAAATAAATACAACAATATTCGTTATTCCCATGTTTTTGAATAAGTTTTCAAAGAATACATAATATTGTCCAGTTCTGCATGGACCTAAGGTAATTGGTACAAAAAGTAAGTAGATATCGTCTTTATTATAATTATCGCTGTTAACAAACTGCAATGCACTTCCTAGCACTAAATGGTTGGGAACACATTCTTTACCGGAAGCATTTATACGAGCAATTTGAACAGTACGTCCTGTTGCAACTGGTAAAACAATAGTGTTAATGCCTTGATTTCTAAGGGCTGCACCCATGTATTCAGTTGTAATTGTACCCATATTCGATAACAGAACTTTCACTTTAGGATTGTTTCTTATATTTATTTTTTCCTGAGTATTGTTGTTCACTACAACAAGCTGTTCAAGGCGTGGTGCTGTTTTAATGTATTTAAATTGAAGATTGCTATGAGCAGAAAACTCAGGTTGATTATTAATATTTTTATCATCTATTGAATCTATTATATCAAGAAATGCTTCAATTCTTGTGTCAATACCGGCATCGGCTGAATGGTTGTCTAATTCTAGTATCAAAAACGGTTTTTGTCCCATAATCCAGCTAATGTAATGTAAAATAAAGGAGTCTGGAGCACAGGAGAAATTTGTTATATACGTAACATATATATTTTTAGCAGAACTTAAATACTTTGCAGCTTTAACAACTTGTTGCCCGTAATACCAATACATATTCGGGAAAATCTCTTCATCTTCAAAAGGCAGAATATCAAAAGGAATCACAGTATAACCGCGTGTTGTAAATTTAAGCGGGATTCCCATGTTTGCATCTGAAGTGAAAGCATTATATGGTCTTCCTAATATTGCAATTACAGGTTTATCTGATTTTTCTGCGTATTCTAATGCTTCAAAGCCTAATTTTCTTGTTGTATCAAAAAAATCTTTTTGCTTTTTAATGGCAAAATCAAATGCTATTTTAGATTCTTCTGTATTAATATTTAATTTTGAGTTTAAATCTTGAAATAATTCAAATGCTTTTTCTTCACCAAATTTGAAACTGACAATAAGGGGTAACCATTTATCGCTGTCAACATCAGGAAAAGCTTTACCTATATAATATGGTAATGCTTGAGTTATTGGACAGAAATTTGCGTGAACATCATTTTCATAGCTTGGCATATCTCTAAAGTGTGGTAATAAAATAAAATCAGCATTTTTATTTATGCAATCTTGAACCATACCGTGTGCTATTTCTGCTGGAAAGCAATATTCGGTTTCTGTTCTTGCAATCCCTTCTTCCATAATATCTTCTGATAAAAACGTGTCGAATCCTAACTTGTTAAAATACCAGTAATATAAAGGATATAAAGTATGAACAGATAAAGCTCTGGGTATGCCTATTGTTTTTGTATGTTTTTTATTTGAAGAAGCTAAATTCTGATTCTGTTCAAAAAGCAGACTCTGCCTTTGCGTAACATAATCAATTACTGGAACTGCATTAATTTGTTTACGCATATTGGTGTATTTATTACAACGTCCACCGAACATATATTTCTTATCGTTCACAGTTAATATTTGAATCGGACATAAATTCTCACAAGATTTACATTTAAATATACTGTCATAGCCAATGTTTCTTTCTATAAGTTCATCCAGATCGAGATTAGTTTCGTTTAATAATCCATCATCATGCTTTTGTTTTGCTAATAATGCAACCCCAAAACAACCCATTAGCTCAGGATGAGGTGGTATTAATATCTCTTTATTTAAAAGCATCGCAAAGGCTATAGGTACTGCTGGGTTTTTTGCTACTCCACCTTGTAAAAATATTTTGCCTCTAACAGTTCTATTGCCAACAACGCGATTTAAGTAATTTGAGACAATGGAACATACAATACCGGCAGTAATATCTTCTCTAGTGGCACCTTGTTGTATGGCTTTTCTTATATCACTATTGATAAATGCAGAACAATGTTCGCCAAATTTTAATGGTGATTTTGCCTTTAATGCAATGATACCAATGTCTTCTATATTATTAATTGAGAGATCACCTGATGCACTTTCTTCAATAAATGAACCTGTACCGGCAGAACAGGCTTCATTCATAGCATAATCTATTGGAACTCCGTTCTTTAAATGTACATATTTTGCATCTTGTCCACCAATTTCAAATATAGTATCAACTTCATTATCAAAGAAAGTAGTGCCTTTTGCATGAGCGGTTATTTCGTTGTACACGCCTTGGGTTTGTAAAAAAACGCCAAGTAATTCTCTGCTGGAACCTGTTGTGGCGACTAGTTTTATGTTATTTTTTAAATCAAGATGTTTATTTTCACGTATGTGTATAAGGCAATCTTTTAACGCTTTTATAGGGTCACCATGTGTTCTGCCGTAATGACTGGCAACTATATCGAAAGTATCTGCATCAATTAAACATGCTTTAGTTGTTGTTGAACCACCGTCAACACCTAAAATATATTTTTTATTTTTATTATTATCTGAAGTTAAATTATCATTCTTTGAAGATATATTTGGTTTATATTTAATAACTTTATCTTGGTAATTTATTAAACTATCTAATACATCAAATTTTATATCTTTATTTTTAAAGAGATTCTTAAGTTCAGGAAAGGGTGTGCCTGTTTTTTTGGCTAAGATTGAAGCTCCATAAGCTTCAAATACATGAGCTGTTTCCGGAATTATAAAATCTATATTCGGTGCTTTTTCTTTTATAAATCTAAGTATATGCTTGTTTAATGTTATACCACCAGTTAGAATTACAGAACCACCAGTTATTTTTGCACGTTTCAAAAAGTCTATAACTTTTACAGCCATAACATTGCAAAGAGATAAGGTTATGTCATGTTTTGTTGCTTCGTGTTTGTTTAATTTATGAGTGCAATCGCTTTTCATAAATACAGAGCAACGGGTAGATAAAGGGTGAATTTTTGAGTCGTTAGAGATATTTTCTATATCTTCTAATTTCATGTCCATTCTAGCAAGTTGTTGGCGTAAAAACTCACCAGTACCAGATGAACATTTGTTCCCTGAAAAGCTATTTACTATTCGTCCGTTGGAGATGGTGTAGACTATTAGGTCTTCTCCACCCATACTTACAACAGCGTTTACTTTAAGTTGTTGAAATTCTAAAGCAGCTTCAATACAAAGAGGTTCTAACGTGCTTTCTATGTTGAACATAAATCTACCTTCATTCCCGGTGACAAGGGTATGAACTCCTGATTTTATGTTGCCCTCTATAATTATTTTTTTTATAGTAGACTCAAAATCACCTTCATGTTGAATAGATTTATGAAAAACAATTTTGTTATCTTCTAAAAGTACTAATTTTAAACTAGTAGAACCAATGTTTATTCCAACTGAATGCATGTGACCTCGTTTTTATTGATGTGGGGCTGTAGGGAACGCATTTATTCGTTCCTAATTCCATATTCTGTACGGAACGCATTTATTCGTTCCTGCTTCGATATGGAACCCAACCGAACAAGGAACGAATAAATGCGTTCCCTACAGATTATTTCACTAATTTTGCAATATCCTTAAAATTTTTATGTTCTGCATCTTTCAAAAAACTGAATAGCAGCATTTCAGTTGTAGCTATAAAAAGAATATTATTCAGCATATTCAGAGCTGCATTTTTGTTATGCAGGCTTCTAGATGAAGTAGCATCTGAAATTAGGAACACATTATCACTCCATTTTTGTACATCAAAAACAGTTTGTAATACGCAAATGTGTGCCTCAATACCATATAGAATAATCGTCGGATTACTTAATTCTGAAAGATATTTTTTAACTTCATCTGTGATAGCACTAAATTGAGTTTTTTTAAAGAGTTTGTGTTTCTTCGGCAAATATATATCCTTCATAGTTTCCCCTAGTTTATCTGGGGATTGTTCGGTCACAATGAGAGGGATATTAAAAATTTCAGCAGCTTTGTTTAATATGGAAGCGTTTTTCACAACAGAGTCCATATCGTGGATTACGTCTTTGAATTTTTCTTGCATGTCTACCATTAGAAACACGCAATTATCTGGATTAATTTCGCAAAAGTCAATAGGATCTTCATAAAAATCATTAAAATCCTCATCGAATAAATAAGTCATGTTTACCTCTTTTAGGGATTGTATATTACATTAGTAATCTTCTAATTCTACTTGCTACTTGTTCAGGGTTTATAGGTTTAACTATAAAATCGGCAGCTCCACAGGCTAAGCATTCTTTTAAATTGTCTTTTGTAGCGTTACCTGTTAAAAAAATAATTGGCGTTGTAAATCCTTGATTTCTCAGTGTATGAGCCAGCTCAATTCCATTCATAAACGGCATATCAATATCAAGAACAATAACATGAATTCTAACTTTATTGAGAATGGCAAGTGCTTCTTTACCTGAATTGCACGCTATAATTTTACATGGTAAATCCCGTACAGCCGCTTTAAATAAATGCAAACAATACACATCATCGTCAACAGCTAATACATTCTTTGTAATTCTCGGTTCGACATGAATAACATCTGTGCTATCATGCGGAGCCACCTCAACCTGCGGAATTAATGCTTTTTGGATATCATTTCCCAAAGATTCCATAGAAGCACATAAAAAGTATATATAAGCAAATGTCTTTTCCGGATTGTTTCTATCGAAACTGTTAAGTCTTCTTTTACATTCATCGCACAAATCTATAGCTTGAATGGTACGTAATATTTCTTCTGTTTCTACCAAAGATTTTAGTAAATTATCAATATTTTTTGTTGCCATTGCTGTTTTAAGATTCATTTCTTTACTTGGAAAAATATTTAAAAAATTCTTCAAAACATCAATGAATTTCTCGAATTGAGCATCTGTACAGGTTCGCCATTCATCTGTAAATGTTAATTCAGGTATGTTCAATATTTGATCTTTGATACTCATGCACTCCTCCAAATTAGATATATTGTACCATAAAAAAAAATATAGGATTTCTGTCAAGTGTTATTTTTAAAAAATATTAAAATCCGGGTATACTTTATTTATACAGTCTATATTATCAATTTGTAAATTTTTATATTTTTGTTGCAACACTAAAAAGGTCATTGCAAATCTATGGTCGTAAAAAGTATTTAATAGACAGCTTTCCGGTTCTTTCTCAAAAGGGAAAATTGTTAACTCATCATTGGCAAACTTTGCTTGCCCACCTAAAATGTCAATATTTACTAATATTCCTGAAATTCTATTTGATTCTTTTCTAGTAAGTGTCTTACAACCTGTAATAACTACTTTCTTTCCTGAAAATAACGCCATAAATGCAAGTGTAATAATCTGTTCTGGCATGGTTTTCATGTCTACAGAAATAAACTCAGGAGGTTTTCTTATATTTTCAACTTCAATGGACATTATTCCATTTTTAATACTACATGGTACATTGAACCTTTTTATAATATCATAAAAATAAAAGTCAGGTTGATGTATATATGTTATTGTCTTAATAAATACAGGTTTACGCATTAGATATGAATAAAACCAAAATGAAGCTGCTGTAGAATAATCAGGATCACAAGCAAGAAAAACGTTTTCAACCTTATTTTTATTACTTGTAACAACGTAAACCTCATTGGCAGCAACTCTAATTTGTATGCTAAAAAGTTTTAAAATATCTTCTGTCATTTTTACATAAGATTGTGACACAATTTTATTTAAATTATTCACTACAATTCTTGTAACTCCTATTCTTGTAGTTGCGAACATCATAAGACTGGGTAAATATTTACAAGATTCAGCAATATCAACGTTAAATATGTTGTTTACATGAGTGTGTTTCTTTATATGAATTGTGTTCTTTTCTAAAATTATGTTCGCTCCCGCCTTGTTAAGGCATTCAACAAGTGGTTGAATTGAAAGCTCACTTATAGTATTGTCTAAAGTAATATCTACAAATTTATAATCAGCAAACGCAAGAAATGGTAATACAAATCCCAAAATATTGCCGATATTTTTAATTATTAAATGATAATTACTCATTACTAATGTGAAAGGTTTAGCTTTACTAATTTCTAATTTGTCTTCTTTTATAACGTAATGTTTTCCAACAGTTTCAAGAAACTCCAGCATTTCCATAACATCATTGCAAAAGTTCATATTAGTTATTGTAAAATCAATATTATGGTACAGGGACATACAAATAAGTTTCGTAATTATTGATTTTGAACCTCTTACATTAAATTCTGCCACAATTTACCTCATTTTAAGGTAATTAATTTAAAAGACTATAATTTTGTCAATAAATTTTTCTTGACATATTTTTGACTAAAAAAATAATTACATTATGAAGGATAAAATATGTTTATAGATTACGCAAAAATAAGAGTTGAGGCTGGTAAAGGGGGCGATGGATGCATCAGTTTTCGCAGAGAAAAATTCGCACCTAAGGGTGGTCCAGACGGCGGTGATGGTGGCAACGGCGGTGATGTAATAGCTATTGGAGATGAAAATTTAAACACTTTGATCAACTACCGATACATGAAATGGTTTAAAGCAAAAAATGGCAATCCCGGACAAGGAAATAATAAGACGGGTGCTTCAGGTGAAAATATTTATATTCGTTTACCTTTAGGCACTGTGATTTTTAATATAAGTTCGAATCAACGTCAAAAGATTTGTGATATTACAGAGCACAATCAAGAAATTGTTATTGCACACGGCGGAGTTGCAGGCAAAGGTAATCTGCATTTCACTACAAGTACAAATCAAGCACCACGCCATGCAACAGATGGTAAATTAGGAGAACATTTTGACCTTGAAATAGAGCTTAAACTAATGGCAGATGTAGGTTTAGTGGGGTTTCCTAATGCTGGTAAATCTACCTTGCTTTCATCCATATCGGGTGCAAAGCCCAAGATAGCAGATTATGAGTTCACTACGCTTGAACCTATGCTTGGTGTGGTTCGTATTGATGAACTACGTTCTTTTGTTATGGCTGATATACCGGGTTTAATTTCCGGTGCTTCAGAAGGAAAAGGATTAGGTCATCAGTTTCTTCGTCACATTCAAAGAACTAATGTATTGTTGTTTTTATTGGATATCAGCAGTGAGACACTTCTACAAGACTATGAAACCCTTAAAAAAGAATTATCACAATACGACCCTAAAATGGATAGAAAGAAGCATATGATTGTGTTAAGTAAATTAGATTTAATTCCGGAAGAAGACCATAAATCACATATTGAAAATTCTTCAAAATTATTGTTACAAGAAGACGATCTGCTAGCAATTTCAAGTGTTGCAAACTGGAATTTGCACATATTAAAAGAGAGGTTATTCAAAATAGTTCATGATTAATTTAAACCGTATAAAGTCGTGGTATAGACTTCTTGAGCAAAAATATGTAGGAAACAGTTTAGCTCATAGAATTATTAAAGAACTCGGTGACCCTGAAGATTACATTGGTACCGAAAGTGACTTATGGGAATCAGTAAATTACTTAGATAGCGAAGTAATAAGGATTCTACAGAAAGATATTGATCCTCCTTATTGGAATAGAATAGTTCAATATATAGAAACTAGTCCAGATTTCAAGTTCATCAGTTTTTTAGATGAAGATTATCCGGATAACTTAAAAGCAATTTTTCAACCTCCATTATTTATTACAGCATTAGGTAATCCTGAACACTTACAAAGTCAAAATATTATAAGCATTGTTGGGACAAGAAAATGTACACAATATGGAAGATATGTTACAGAAAAAATAGTTGCATCTCTAGTTGCGGCAAACCATATAGTTTGTAGTGGATTAGCACTTGGTATAGATTCTATATCGCATAGAAAAACTCTTGAACTTAAAGGAACAACAATAGCCGTTCTTGCATGTGGTTTAGATATTGTGTATCCACCGCAAAACCGAGAAATACATCGGCAGATTTGCGAAACTGGGACAGTTATCTCTGAAAATCTACCATGTTTACCTTTTGAAAAATATCATTTTCCACAAAGAAACAGAATCATTGCAGCTTTATCAAAAGCAATATGCGTTATTGAAGGTTCTTTACAGTCTGGAGCTATGATAACTGCAAAATTTGGAGTTGAACAAGGTAAAGAAATATATGCATTACCGGGTGATATTATACGTCAAGAGTCGCAAGGTCCAAATTCACTAATAAAAAATGGTGCTAATATGATATTAACACCTCAAGATATAGTTGCGGATATAAATATTGATTACGTGGGTGTTAGTTCGGTAAAGAAAATTGAATTAACTGAAGAAGAACAGAAACTCTATGATATTTTACAAGAATATGCTCCTGATGCTCATCTTGACCAGTTAGTAGTTGCAACAGGTTTGAGTATTGGAGAATTATCATCTTTACTGTTTCTTCTTGAAATGAAAGATGCTATAAGACAAACAGATAGCAATAGATTTGCTGTAAATCCGTTGTAGATATAAATATGTTTAGTCTTCTGTACGGAACGCATTTATTCGTTCCTACCTTACACACCATTTCCCGTAGGGAAATAAGAACGGTAGAACGAAACGGATACACACCACAAACCTGCATCCCGTAGGGATGCAACCAACAATCTACGCATTTCGTTGCATCCCTACAGGATGCAGATTTGGTGGGTGTATCCGTTTCTACCGAGCCTCACATACCTACGGCATGTGTAAGGTATGGAACGAATAAATTCGTCCCCTACAAAAAAAAACTTGACTAAAATGGCATTATAATTATTAATAGTCCAAAACAATAAAAAAAGGAGTAATATATGAAACTGAACACATACGGATTTAGCGTTTATAAGGTGTTAGCTATTATTTTTTTCTTAGGATTGATTTTTGTCCTAGCTCTTCCACAGTTTTATGACCTAAGAACAAGAGAAAAAGCTGAAGAATGTATCAACAACATGAAAGAAGTAAAAGCTGCCGCTGAACAGTACATGCGTGATCGCGACACTATATTTACAGGCACTGTTGATGACTTAACAAGGACGCGATATCTAAAAACAGCTCACATTCAATGCCCCGATCAGGGACGTTACACCGTAATTGTTAATCCAGAAACAATGCAGGTTTCTGTAGAATGCAATAACGTTGCAACTCTACCAGATCACGTTTTAAGAACAGAATAATGTAGCTTAGACTTCCAATCGCCATTGTAACTACAAAACCAAAATATTCGAGGAAATATGCATTAGAAACGCCATGAACTACGAAAATTTTTTAGAACATATATTTATACGTCACTCATCTAATGTAAAATTAGGTTTAGAACGAATGGACGAGATTTTGTCTCGTCTTGAGAATCCGGAAAAGAAATTAGAAGGCATTCATATTGCAGGAACTAATGGCAAAGGTTCAACATCTTCTATTTGTGAAAGTCTATTGATTAGTTTTGGTTATGTTACAGGTTTAAACACCTCTCCACATTTAATCGACTATACAGAAAGGTTTAGATTAAGCGGTGTAAATATAACTCATGAAACAATAATGCAGTTATATTTTAATAACGAAAGGATTTTTGAAGATTTAGAAGCTTCATTTTTTGAAATTACAACAGCACTTGCCTTCAAATATTTTTATGATAATAAAGTTGACGCTGCTATTATGGAGGTTGGGTTAGGTGGTAGACTTGACGCTACTCGCCCATTTAATTCAACCGTAACTGTAATAACATCTATATCTTATGATCATGTAAAGACTTTAGGCAATAGTCTTGAGCAAATTGCATATGAAAAAGCAGGAATTATTAAAGAAAACGTACCTGTTGTTCTTGGTGACATTCCAACAGAAGCCAAAGAAGTTATATGTAAAGTAGCCAGCGATTTAAATGCAAGTGTGTATATCTTCAATAAAGATTTCTTCGTTAATAATGTAGAATTAACCACAGATGGTACTTGTTTTGATTATGTTTTTCCCAAATATGGTGTAGTGTTGAAAGGGTTAAAACTTAATCTATTAGGCTTTCATCAGGCACATAATGCTGCTTTAGCCTTAACTGCTGTTTATTTATACACTGTAGAACTTTCTAAACGTAACATCTCTAACCATAAAGTACGTTCTTTCTTTAAAGGAATTTCACAAGCACATAAAAATATTAATGCAAATTGGCAGGGTAGGCTGCAAGTTTTATCTAAAAAACCTTTTGTTCTTATTGATGGTGCACACAATGAAGAAGGTGTGTCTACTCTTATAAAGAACTTAAAAATGATATTCCCAGACTATAAATATCATTTTGTTGTTGCTATTTTAAGGGATAAAGAATTAGATAAAATGTTACAAGAAATCTGTTCTGTTGCTGAATCGGTGTATATTTCTAAAAATTCATCAGACCGTGCAGCTGATGTAAAAGAACAGGTGGATGTTGTATTGGCTTGCAATAAAGAATGTTATGGGGATGACGATTTAATAGGGTCACTTCAAAAATGTATTGAATCAGTTAATAATGATAACGAGATGATAATAATAACAGGGTCTTTGGTGACGATTGCTGAGGTTTTGAATTGTAGGGAACGTATATTCATGTAGGGAACGCACCAAAATCTGTAGGGAACGCATTTATTCGTTCCTAGTTCGATATGGAACACAACCGAACTAGGAACGAATAAATGCGTTCCGTACAGGCAAAATGGGGATCCCAACCGAACTAGGAACGAATAAATGCGTTCCGTACAGGCAAAATGGGGATCCCAACC
>Ga0099364_10009231_pt1 | contig 13708 bp, 8 predicted proteins | sample TergutTh196P3_FD_73070 | JGI IMG/M metagenome (GOLD analysis project Ga0099364, IMG submission 73070) | Microcerotermes parvus P3 segment gut microbial communities from Pointe-Noire, Republic of the Congo - Th196 P3 | ecosystem: Host-associated > Arthropoda: Insects > Digestive system > Gut ...
ACATACGCCGACTATCTGACGTGGATGGATAACGTCAGACGTGAGTTGATTGAGGGGTTTGTCAAATTGATGCCTGCTCCGCGTGATATACATGTTGAGGTCTGTTATAATATCACCGGTAATTTGTGGTCTATCCTCAAAAAGAATAATGGCAGGTGCAAAGTGCGTCCTGCTCCGTTTGATGTCCGCTTTCCTAAAAACGGTGAGACTGCCAATGATAAAATCTACACTGTTGTGCAACCCGACATCAGCGTTATCTGCGACTTGTCGAAATTGGACGAAGATGGTTGTCTTGGAGCGCCCGATATGATTATCGAAGTTCTTTCGCCTTCTACGGCTAAAAAAGACTGGAATGAAAAATTTAATTTATATGAAGAGCATGGTGTAAAAGAATATTGGATTGTTCATCCCAAAGATAAAGCCATTACGGTTTTTCTGTTACAGGACAACGCAAAATATGATGCAGGCATTTTATATGAGCGGGAAGGCGCTATACCTGTTCATATCTTTGACGGATATTTGATAGATTTGAGCGATATTTTTCCTTCATAAATGACGTTTTAATTAAACATACACCGGCCCTCTTGGACGTGATCCGTAGAATCCGTACCAGCAGATGACGATGTATGAAATGGCGGGTATGATCATACCCGGCGCCATGGCTCCGGCTTTATCGGCAATAAGACCTATCAATGGTGTCAGCATGGCGCCTCCGATTAAGCTCATGACGAGTATCGAAGCGCCAATCTTTGTATGAGGCCCAAGACCTTTAATGCCCGATGCAAAGTTAGTTGGATACATCAGCGACATAAAAAAGGTGGTCGCTATCATCGCGATGATGCCAATCCAGTAGGATACGCCATGTATGCCGGTCCATGAAGCCCATTTTGATCCCAATATTACCACGAGAACCAGTCCGATATTGATGAGTGCATAAAAGCCCATCAACCGGGTGGCTTGTATCCATTTCATCAGCCAGGTCGCAAAAAAACGACCTGCCATGAAGACCATCATGTTGATGATCAACATCCCTCCAGCCTGTTTTTCAGTCATCGAGCTGTTTTCCTGACAGTAGGTAATCAGATAGCTCCATGTGCCGAGTTGGGCGCCCAGATAGAAGAACTGGGAAATGATGGCGCCATACCAGTGCGGAAAATTGAACAGTTTCCTGTAGCTGCCTTTCTGTTCGCCGGAGGATGAAATATCTGATGTAACTGTCGGGAATTTGGCTCTGCTTATCAGGAAAGCGACGAACAGCACCAACAGTCCAATGGCAAAATAGGTAGGCCATACCCGTGCATTTTCTACCTGTAGGAAGTCGGTATAGGCATTGCCGGTGGCAGTGATCTGCGCTTTCATTTCGACAATTTGTTCAGGAGTAGGTTCATTTCCCGAAAATATGAATATTGTTCCTATCGTGACAGCGAAAATAGAGCCTATTGGGTTGAACGACTGTACAAGATTCAGGCGTCGTGCGGATGTGGATGGATCGCCAAGCACAGTGATAAAACTGTTGGCGCCCAATTCGAGGAAAGATAATCCTCCTCCAATGACGAATATGGCGCTCAGGAACACGAAGTAAATTTGCGACGAAGCTGCAGGGTAAAACAGGAAGCATCCGATAGCGAAAGTGAACAGACCGGTGAGAATACCCTGTTTGTAACCGAACCGCTGCATGTACAGTCCGGCAGGAATGGCAAGGCAGAAATAGCCCAACTTAATAGCTGCCTGAATAAAACCTGCCTGAAATCGCGTAAGTTCCAGCGATTTTTGAAATTGCTTGATGAGAACATCATTCAGAACATTAGGCAATGCCCACATAAAAAAGAGTGTGGCTACCAGCGCAAATGTAAAAACATATTCGGGAGCGATTAATTTTGGTTTGTTGTTCATTTTGTCTGGTTTAATAAATACGACTTTTCGAACGATGTTCGTAATAATCAGGACTATTGCCCAGCAGATGAAGTACCGGCAGGCTAATTTCGTCAATCAAAGTTTCAATTTCGTCCGGTAATTCCAACGAGCAGGCTACCTTATTCATTTTTAGTTCGTCGATATTACGTGAACCAACGAGCGTCGAAGCCATGAACGGCTTTTTGAGTATCCATGCTATCGACAACTGCGCAATATGGATATTGAGACCGTGGGCTATTTCACGTAACCTGTCCACTACTTCAAATATTTCCTGTTCAGCGCCGTCTTCGCCATGACGTGATGTCTCGGCTCCGCGGAAGTTGGCAAAGTGGCGCGAATGTGCCTGATGTTTGGGCACATCGTCAACTGTGCGGTAAATGCCGGCCAGCAACCCCTGCTGCAATCCCATGGAGCCTATGATACTGATATTTCGCTCCATGCAGTACGGCACAATTTCTGCTTCAATGGCACGCGATACAATGTTGTAGGTCAATTCGTTGACGTCAACCTGTACGCCGGTTGCCATCACCTCCTCCATCTGTGTCCGCCCAAAATTGCTCATGCCGATGGAACGAATCAGCCCCTCCTTTTTCAATCCGGCAAGTTGTTGATAGGCTTCTTCAATCGTTGGAGGCGCATCGATGATATGCTCATTAGAGGTGAAGTGCTTCACGGCAAGCGTATTGATGGGCCAATGAAGCATGTACACATCGAGGTAATCCATACCTAACCGTTGCAAGCTATCAATGCAATGTTGACGTACATTACGGCAATTCGACGGACTGATTTTTGAAATAACGACCGCTTTGTCCCTGCGCCCTTTGAGCGCCTTGCCCAATGAACGTTCACTTTCGCCGTTGTTATACACTTCAGCCGTATCAAAGGTATTAACCCCCATATCAAGCGCTGCGCCTACCACGTTGTTCACATCCTGTTGCGATTGCTCGCCCCAGTAATCGCCGCCTCCAAAAGGCCAGCAACCGACAGTCATTGTCGATACAAATATATCTGAATTTCCGAGTTTTACCATAATAACTGTTATACTTTTTCGGGAATTATGTAACCGTCACGATAAGTTCCTCTCGCAAGGATATTGGCCTGGTCGTCATTGAGAATTTTTTCGGTTTTTCCGTCGAACAGGAGCTGTTTGTTTCCTACTCGGTAAGCGATATTACCAAGATGAACCAGCGTTGCGCTGCGGTGACACTCCTCTGCATCGCCGTTTGGTTTCTTACGGGTACGAAGCGCCTGAATGAAGTCTATCTGATGCTCGTTGTCGGGGAACACGCCTCCATCTTGAGCAACGATCTCATTGTTAGGCCCCATCACCTGCCATCCGCCGCCATGCCGGCCAAGATACATCAAACCTTCCGTACCGTATATCTCGGTACGGGTGGCATTGTTACGCCAATTCGGGAAAAGCGTTTTATCCATCCGTATGTTGTTGGGCGTTTTGATCATATAGTTGGTAGCGTAAGCATTGTCGCACGACCAGGTGAAATCGCCGAAATCATAAATTATGGCCTGATATTCGGGTGTTTCGCGCGTTCCGCCAAATACATGGTTGCCTCCCCAGCCGTAAACGGATTGCGGATGTGGCGGGTCGCCGATGACCAATCGTGCAAGGTCCATTACATGCGAAGCATCGTCGGCAAGACCTCCGCCGCTGTACGCCCAATAACTGCCCCAGCCGCCGCGTCCGTTTTCATCAACAATGCTGGGACTGAACGCCCGTTTTGGTGCAGGGCCTAACCATTTATCCCAATCGAGCCATGATGGGACAGGCGCTTCGGGTTTTTCCGACCATTTTCCGCCACCAAGCATGTTGTAACTTTTCACCGTTACAATCTTGCCTAGTTTTCCTTCGGCAATGTAATCGCGCGCAGAGAATCCATACGGAGCGCTGCGGTTCTGAAAACCAACCTGAACGATACGTTTGTATTTCGCGGCTGCTTCAACCATTTTACGCCCTTCCCAGATATTGATGGTCGGATTTTTTTCGACATAGACGTCTTTGCCTGCCTGGCATGCCCATACGGTAGCCAAAGCGTGCCAGTGTTCGGGCGTCGAAACCCAAACGGCGTCTACATCTTTGTCGTCAAATATCTCTTTCATGTTTCCGGTCATCGTTGGACGATAACCCAATGCCTTCTCCACAGCTGCCGCTGCTTTGGTCAACTTGGTTGTGTTGACATCGCATACGGTTTTGATGGTCACATTTTCGTTGATTTTACAACAGTTGATGATGCACCCCGTTCCCCGTCCTCCGGCGCCTATCAAAGCCAACACAATTTTGTCGTTAGCCCCTGTGCATGAAGCATTTAACAAGGCATTAGCCCCTACGGCCAACCCTACGGAACCGGATATACTTTTCTTTAAAAATTCACGTCTTAACATTGCTAATTATTTTTTAAGTTTATTGATTTTGATTCAAAAGATAATCTACTACATTCAACATCAGGTTCCTGAAACTTTCTATTTTCCAATCGTCCCAATGTCCCAGAGAAGTATATATGACATTTTTACCATTGAGCCACATCACCGGCTCGTCGGGTACGCCGGGATTACTGCCCAAAAGCAATACCTGTATCCTGTCGGAACGTAACGGGCGGTTTTTATAAAGCCAATTCGGACTGTTGAATTTTGGTTCAACGCCCTTCAACAGCGGATGACCTTCCATCCCGGGGCAAACAGTTACATCGGTTCCCGTATTAAGATGTCCGTAATGTCCCTTATAGTTGCCTCCCAACACATCTTTGTCAAATTCTTTCCATTGTGCAAGAAATTCCGAAGCATTTTCCCCCGCTGCCTCTATGCCGCCACCTTCGCGGGGCACATTGGCGTTGGCGTCAAATGAATGTGAGGCTGTACGAATTCCAAGAACGGGACGCCCGCTGGCGACATATTTTTGAATCATGGCCATCTTTTCGGGTTCCAAAGCCCTGCGACGGATGAAAAATACCGCCAGGTCAGCCTCTTCGAGTATCTGAAGATTTTCCAGGTTATGGCGTGTCGGTGGAAATGTTTTTTTGCCATCAGTGTCGATAGGCATTCCATAAGCTGCATATTCGGCTTTCACTTCGGGTTTTGCGTCCTTTTTAGCATCGGCCATGATGGGTATTCCCAGCGCAAAATCGCTGTGCATATTTTGTTTCAGGGCAAGTTCGTGAGCAAATTCGGGTAATCGCTGGTTGGCGCGGTATTCGCTTTCGGCGGTCAGGAAAGCGATACGCGGACGCCGGTCGCCTTTGAACCGGAATTGTTTATGACCGGTAAAGTCGGTAGATACAATGGACGGGCAGACGTATGTTTCGATGTATTCGACCATCAGGTCAAGCCCGGTGAAATGATTCACATACGGCGACATTTTTTGGTTGTACATCAAGTCGGTCATGTCGCGCATCAATACCACGTTCATACCCATCCGCGTCATGGCGCGAAGACCAAACGAACGGCCAATAACGCACATATTGGTGTGAACACCCACTAAGATCACATTTTTGACGCCTTTTTTCTTAAAATATGCGCCAATTTCAGCGCCCGAATCACTGATCAAATCCTGATCGGAAATAGTCAGTGCATCAATTTGTTTTTTCCAGGCTCTGTGTGGTTTACAGTCGGCATTTTCGCATCCATCGTCGGATTGATCTACCGGCCACGGAACATTCGCTTCGGAGGGCAGTTTACCGCCGTTAGCCAAGGCAGCGATTTTTTGATCCTTGTATTTCAAGGCTTCTTTCCTGCCGGGATGGTTGGCATAATAATCCATACAGTCGCTTGGTGCATGAACGATTTTTACGCCTTTTTCACGGGCGACGGTTAGTACCCTGTTCATTTCAGGCGCCATTTCGGCTACGCGCGCGGTGGCATCGTCGCACCAGTGTTTGTCCCACATGTCGCAAATGATGATTGCCGTTTCAGTAGGTTTCCAGGCCTCAATGCAGTGCGTGATATCCCGGGCGCCTTCATCCAAAGTGGATAGAACTCTTTGCTGCGTAACAATTCGCATGGGAGCAACGTCCTTCTTTTGAGCACCCAACTCCACACACGGAAAGAGTAAACCTGTGATTACGAGTAAATTAAAATACTTCTTCATTGTCATGTTTTTTTATTGTTTTAATGATTATTATTCGACACTTTATTCTTCAATCACTACCCGGAACCCTACATTATATACTTTCTGATAGGGACGATACGGTAATCGGTAACTGGATGTTGCACGATAAGGCCTGTCGTACCAGGAACCTCCCCTGACTACTTTTTTGTCTTGATGATTCATATCATTACGTCCATCATCGTCTTTATATGGATAAGGCTTGTAATTGGATCGTGTCCATTCCCAAACATTTCCATGCATATCAGACAAATCAAAGTAATTAGAACGGTATCTTCCAACATGCTCCGATACAAAACCACCATCATTGTATGTTGTGTCACGAGGAATCCAATCATCATACGGACCGGGATTATCTATAATCCGTACGCTTTCATACTGTTTGTATGCAGTACATGCTGCAAATTCCTTGAGTTTGATGTCGCCCAAGTTCGCAAAATTGGTAAAGTCGGAGCCAAAATTCCCGAATGAATAGGGTTGGTTGCTTCCTGCACGGCAAGCCCATTCCCATTGCGCTTCCGTAGGCAGGGTTACTTTCTTTCCTGTTTGATTGCTCAACCACTGGCAAAACGCCAGCGCTTCTTCCCATGAAACACGTACTACCGGCTGTTCAGGATGATTCAGGGGGTAACCTTTGCGCCCGAATTGATAACCGTGACGGTGTTCATCGCGCGAATCGTGTGCCGGATCAAACAATGCATAGATTTGATTCGTTATTTCGAAACGTCCTATCCAGAAAGTTTTCACTTCCTGAGCGGTTTGCGGCATCTCATCGGGATGATTTTTGCTGCCCATGATAAATGAACCGCCCGGAACTTTCACCATATCAAGTTGAATCTTGTCTGAAAACGGTATGGAAATCTGATATTGGCCTAATCTGATTTGCCTGTTTTCGATTTCAGCGCGTTTGATCGGCCATCCATCCAATGATTCTACTCCAGTATCGACATGAAGGCGTTCCGGAGTATGCGCGACAATACCTGTCGGTTTTGGAGGTAATTGTTCCAGATCAGGTTCTTCCAGACCAAACATCAGGGCATATATTTTTCTCAAATTTCTGCCCGGTTCTGTTTTCGGGTAAGAATTAATATCCGATCTGCGACCGTGGAATGGTGCGTTCATATCGATCCAACAGGCTAATTTTTCTTTTTCTTCGGTCGTTAACTGTACGTTATGATGCCCTTTTTGTAACATCTGCATCAGTTCCGTCTGGTCAGCATGGACATCCATGGGAACGAGCATGTCCATATCGCTCTCGATTCCAGGGCGACGTACATAACGATGCAGGTTCGAATATGATACTGTAAAATTACCTCCATACGACGAATTTGCGCTCCCACTGATTTGTGATTTCCAGTCGGTAATTCGCCTGTCGCCTTTCAGATAAGGCAATGTTGGCCTGTTTTCGTTGTGACAGGCTATACAGGCGCGATCCAATACCGGTTGCACTTCATGGTCGAAGCTAAATCCTCGTTCTTTGCCATACCACTCTTTGATATTTTGTGGTTTTTTGCGGGGAGCCATACTGATACGTGGCGGAGGGACACTGTTTTTTTCCTCGTGGCAACCAATGCACGAAAGATTTTCGCCCGGCATGGCGACAAACCACGAACGCATGAGTTGTAAAGCCTTCCCTTCCGAATCTAACGGTTGAACTGCAATTGGCGTATTGGCCGGTACTGTAAACATAGCCGATCCATCGGACTCAATATCAACTGTTCCAAGGATACGTTTAATATCCCACGGGCCATCCATTCCAATGGTTCCGAGAAGCCCGCCCTGCCCTAATAAACTCCATCCATAAGAAATCACGCGCAACTTTTTTACTTCTCCTTTGGGTATTCCTTTCAATCCTTCGCCTTCGTAAACATCCTGAAGAAAAATCGTGGCTGTTTTACTATCAGGGTTGACGCGATCGGGAATAAGCTGAGGCACAGGCATCGGTTCGGCCAATACCGGTTCAATATATACCACATTCTCCTGTTGCTCCATTAATGTCATATTTCCAAAAATATCAACAAGATATATACCCCATAATGAATTAGGACTTGCTTTCATCGAAACCAGAAAATATTTATCGTTTAATGGATACACTTGCATGAAATTTGGCCATACCCCGTCGGGAAGTCTGTCGCGAACAACAGGTAACACTTTTTTATCATAATGCGGTATTTCAGCAATAACGCCATCTGCTTCTTTTCGTCCAAGCGTCGGATCAATAATCAGAAGGCGTCCGCTACGCGATACGCTGTGATGTCCGCTGGCAATCCCTACAATGGCAGTTGTATGACCAGGTATAGGGCGCGCATTGAAAAATGCGCCCGGAAAATAAGAATTACTGCCGTAATAAGCCCGTTGAGTAGTACCGTCGGGATTCATGGTAAACATGATACGGGAATTGGAGTGCGGAAGGTCGGCATATTCCCAGCGTTGATAAAGGATTAGCCCGTTATTCATTAATACCGGCCCCCAGTTGTTATCTTGATCGAATGTAAGCTGTCGGGTTTTCCCTGTTTGGGGGTCAAACACAAAAATCCCGCACATTTTATTTTCGCCATTCGTACAGGGTAACCCTAAAAAAGTAGCTGTCGAGCAAAAGATAATTTTTCCATCTGAGGTATAACAGGCGTCAAAACTATCGAAATCCTTATATGTTTCCGGCGTAATTTGAATGACCTCCTGTGTTTGTAAATCTATTTCAAATATATGCCACCTGTCGTTGGTTCCGATGGAAGAAAAAAGCATCTTATTTCCGCTGAAATGCATTTCCAAATCGGTAATAATCAATCCTTCGGCTGGTTGATAAATAGTCTCATATTTTTTTATTCCGTTATGAAACGTCAACTGCCCCAATTCATTATGCCAACCTTTTTTGGGGTTTGGGATTTCAGTATTATTTCGAGAATTTGATAGCGCAAAACCAATATTGACACCCATTGCACTACGGGCTTTATTTCCCATTGTTCTTTTAATGGTTATCACTTTCTTGTCGTTCAGCAAAGGATTTTTGAGCATTTGAGCATCTAATTGCATCAATAAATCAATTGCCTCTTTCAAAGCATCTTTATCTCCGTTCTCAATTTGCTCAACAAGGACCGACTGATACTCCGCCATCTTTTGGAGAAATGAAGGCGTCTGTTGATCTGGAGTGAACTTTTCCGGAAATGATTTCGATAAATCATCCAAAGCCATTTGGTATTGAACCGGATTAAAGTATTGAAGTCTTACAATGATATCATCTGCTTCATTACAATACAAATCATCAAGAATCAATAATAGAATGAAAATACCGATTATTTTTTTCATTGTTTTTAATTTTATTATGTTCAATTTATATCTCTATAGTCTTGTACTTCGGAACGAGTGACTTCATAATAAGCCAGCCCACTATGTAGGCGAATGCACAAATGGTAAAGATGACGAAATACCCTGCAGGCTTTCCCTCGAAGCCCATATAGGTCATGTTAGTGGCTTCTGCATGTACAAAAAGCATACCAGAGCCTTTGTTAACAAGAAATGCTCCGATACCGCCGGCCATGCCGCCGATTCCGGCAACCGTTGCAACGACACTTTTAGGGCACATGTCGGATACTGTCGTAAAGAGGTTGGCCATCCATGACTGGTGAGCAGCGCCTACAATACCTATGATAATAATCGGCAGCCAATACGAATTGTAATATGCCCCCATAGGTTGCACCAGAAGAATAAGCAGCGGTACGAAGGCAAAAATCAGCATGGCACGCATACGACTTGCATAGGGATTCATTCCTTTTTTGATGAACAACGATGAGAGGTAACCGCCGTAAATGGAGAAGATTGTAATAGTCCAAAGCACACATAGTGCAATCATAGTCTGCGGGTCGGAAGTTTTGAGTCCGAAGTTAGTATCTAAATAGTGCGGCGCCCAATAGAGCAGGAACCACCATACGCCGTCGGTCATGAATCTACCGACGGCAAAAGCCCAAGTCTGTTTATAGCGGAATGCTTCACCAAAGGTTATCTTACGTGCACTATCAGGCTTTTCGTTGTACATATCCTGTTGTATGTACGCAAGTTCTGCCTTGTTGATTTTTGGATGAACATCAGGTTTGTGATATAAGAATATCCAGAAACCCATCCATACGAAACCAAGCAGACCTATTATGATATAAGCCATTTCCCAACCCCAATAATAAGCGATAACAGGGATTGATACCGGAGCGACCAATGCTCCCACGCAAGTGCCTGCATTCGCAATCGATTGGGCGTATGCACGGTCTTTCTTGGGGAAAAATTCGGCTGTGGCCTTGATCACAGCGGGAAAGTGTGCCGCTTCGCCAAGGGCAAGTACAAAACGGGAAAAAATAAAGAACGTCACGCTGACCATGATGATTTGTCCTATGACAGAAACGTTTGTCTCGTTGATCAAAGCCTGTTTATCAGGTAGTCCGACCCACCACCCTGTGATGATGCTACCGCTGGCGTGCATGATAGCCCCGACAGACCAAATACCTATCGCCCACAGGAATCCCTTCTTTAGGTCTATCCAATCGACAAAACGACCTGCAAAAAGCATGCTGATTGCATAGAAGATCGAAAAGCATGCGGAGATCGTTCCATAGTGATTGTCGTTCCAGTGAAATTCAGGGGCGATAAATTCGCTCCATGTGAGCGATAATACCATACGATCGAGATAATTGATCGTCGTAGCGGTAAATAGCAACGCACAAATGACCCAACGAAAATGGGTCATCCCTGCGTTTTTGGATTGTGTTAAATGATCCATCTAATTTTTTATTCTTGAGGTTTCAATATCCGTTAAATTCGTGCACGGCTTCAAACATGGCGACGATATTTTCAGGGGGAACATCAGGCATGATATTATGCACAGTGTTAAATACAAAACCACCTCCATCGCTGAAAATTCCGAGGTTATGCCACACATGTTTTTTGACTTCTTCCGGCGTAGCCCGATTCAAAATACGGCTTGTATCACAGCCTCCTCCCCAAAAAGTAATGTCATTTCCAAAATCTCCTTTTAGCCGTTCCGGCTCCATGTTTACAGCATTGATTTGGACCGGATTCAGGATTTCAAAACCGGCATCGATCAAATCGGGTATCAACTCATAAATCCCGCCACAGCAATGCAGCATCGTGTGCATGGATGAATGTTTTTTGACATAATGGCACAACATCTGATGGCGGGGCTTGAAATACTCCCTGTATATCTCATTACTGAAGAAAGGGCCATTAGTCATTCCCAGATCATCATTAAATTGTAAAATGTCTACGATGTCGCCTACCGCTTCGCATGTTTTCGCCAGGGTATCCATATAACTTTCCATCAAAGCGTCTAAAAAGGTGTGAACTTTTAGAGGTTCGACGAGTAAATCCATTAAAAACTGATCCATCATTCGCATGTTATTGCCCCGCGAGAAAAGATTACACCCAACGCTGAATAATAGCGCTTTGTCCGTTTTATTTTTAAGTTCGACTGTTTTTTCGCGCAACAGTTTCCAAAAATCTTTTTCGTTAGCCCAATCCCATGGCGTAATAGCAAATGCTTTCCACATGACTCGTTTCAGGTCTTTTGCAAGATTGGAAAAATCGTCAGGGTAACCATCCGAATATGGAAAGATGAGTTGATCGAAAAAAGTAGCGCCTCTGGGCATGACTGCTACTGTTTCACCGGTGGAAGGGCTTAATGCAAAGTTTGAACCATCGGGTTGTTTTTGGATGTTGAACCAGTTGGGATACAAAGCAGGATAACCCTCAATAGCTTCCAATTCGTGCCAGTACGATGGAGCGGTATTAAAATTTCTACCTATATCCAAAACGTCAACATGAAAATGATCCAATAATTCCATTTCGGGTTGCACTACTTCCTGTATTACATCGTATACATGAGATTTTAAATGAGATTTTCCCAGGTATTCAATTAGGTGGCGGTGTGCGACTAATGAAATACCAGAACTTGCCGTGGCTCCCAGATCAATCGGAACTTTGCCTGACTGGTGGTTAATGGCTGCTAAAATTAATTCTTTTGAACTCATCATTAATGGGTTTCACTGTTTTCAAACTGAAACACCCACGCATACTCACAGGGCCGATTTTCGGGCTTTTGCAATGTTTGAGGAATTTCAACTTTTATTCCTTCATTTGCCGGCGTCCATTTCAAGGGTTTTTTATAGCCTAAAAGATAGACTTTACTCCCTTTTTTTGGTTGAATTGATTTGATTATCATTTCTTTACCAGGCCATATTTCAGTCAGGGCAAAAATGTTTTTATGATTTTTGGTTCTCGTAAAATAGAGATCGTCTTCTTTCCAAACATCACATGCTCGTGTTTCGTATATGCCGTTTCCGTTTATGTTTAACCATTTTCCTACTTCTTCTATCTGTCTGACCGCTTCAGGATGAAACCGTCCGGTCTGATCAGGCCCGATGCAAACCATGAAACTGCCGCCTTTGGACACACAGTCGATAAGATTGTGGATGATCCATTGCGTACCTTTGTAGTTGCTGCTGTCAGGGTCATACGAGAACTGTTTACCCAGCAGCGCTATGCTCATCCATGGCAGTCCGCTGTTTTCCTTGTCTTTCGGAACGAACTTCTCCGGCTGGTAATAGTCGCCGTAATTGCCTATCCCTCTTGCCCTGAACATGGTATTGGGCGACCATTGACGCATCAGTTTCACTGTCTCCCGCAATTGAGGCCAGACGTCACGCCCAAACCACTGGTCGAGACAAATCATGTCGATATGTCCGTAATTGGTAAGCAGTTCGTGCAGTTGCTCACGGTGTCGGGCTATGAAACGGGTGGTCTCTTCTTGCGTACGTTCGGGTGTAAGAATGGTGTTCCGCTTGTTGTTACCGTGAGCATTAGCGTTATAATAGTTCTGGGGATTTGTTTGGATGTCCGGCGTTGACAGCGGATGATAATTATAAGGGCGGAAATCGGCATCGTACCAGTCGGGATGCGAAAAATACAAGTTGATTTTGATGCCGTTTTTATGTGCGGCATCGCAGAGTTCGCCTACAATATCGCGTTTAAATGGCGTTTCTTCGATACTGTAATGCAGATTGCAAGATTCAATCGGATGTTCCGGATCGAGGTAATTGGCTCTTTGAACCACTTTTGTTTTCGTATGAAACATCGAGAAACCGTCGTGATGTTTTGAAGTAAAAGCAAAAGCCTGAATACCGGAGCGCTTGAAAAAATCCATCCATTCCTGTGCATTGAAGTTTACCGGATTAAACGATTGATATAAACGGATGTATTCCTGCTTTTTTTCAGATGGATAATTCAGAAACGGCCATGAAGCTTCGATATTCCACATGGAATATACACCCCAGTGAATCCTGATCGAAAATTTGATGTCGCGAAAAGCCTCGTGTGCTTCTTCCGGAGCATGAAAATAATCGGAATCCGGCGTATCTTCAATATAAGTGGATATTTCACGGTAATGTACATCGGATTTCGGCAAACGTAACGATGCTTCGCGTTCGCTTCTCGAATCAATATTTTGACTGCTCACATCAAAACTGAAGGTAAATATCAATGCAAATAAAATTGTCGATTTACAAAAGAATAAATCATCATTCTCCATAAACACTTATTTCTGCCATGTGCATCCCATATTCAGTATTACCTGTGTCTGACGCCCATGTTGATTTGATGATAAACCGTAGATAACGAATT
>Ga0099364_10009232_pt1 | contig 13707 bp, 11 predicted proteins | sample TergutTh196P3_FD_73070 | JGI IMG/M metagenome (GOLD analysis project Ga0099364, IMG submission 73070) | Microcerotermes parvus P3 segment gut microbial communities from Pointe-Noire, Republic of the Congo - Th196 P3 | ecosystem: Host-associated > Arthropoda: Insects > Digestive system > Gut ...
TTGATACTGACCTGATCGCCATGCTTTTCCAAGCCGGGGCAACCGAGTTTCAAACAAAGATTGCACTTCTTGCACGTTCCCGATACCGAAAGCGGCGGTCCCAACGGTTTCCGTAACTGCAACGGACAGGGAGCCTCCGATACAATCAACCACGGCTCCGGCGAATCCGTCGCCTCTTTCACCAATGCCACCGCCGTCTTAATGTCCCGCGGGTCAACAGTCCGAACATTTTTGATACCGCACGCCCTGCCGATTTCCGCAATGGAAGCCCTAATCGTTTCCTCTTTCATTAGCGTCTTGCCAGAGCCGGGATGGTCTTGATGTCCCGTCATCGCCGTCGTATGATTATCGACCACGATGATCGTCGAAGTCCCCTTGTTGTAGGCAATGTCCAGCAAGCCGGTGATGCCGCTGTGAAAGAAAGTCGAATCGCCGACCATTCCGACGATCTTTTGCGGAGCGTTGCAAGCAACGCCGCTAAAAGGTTTGTCGCGGCTAACGGCTCTGTCCATTCCGTGAGCCATCGACACGCCTGCGCCCATACAGACGAGCGTATCCATTCGGGAGAGCGGCGGAAGCAGACCGAGACTGTAACAACCGATGTCGCCGACGACGACTACGTCGATTTGAGCGAGGGCATAGAAGATTCCCCTATGCGGACAACCGGCGCACATCACCGGCGGACGATTGGGAAGCGAGGGGATTTGCGCATGAGCGGGGGGTGTCAACCCCCCGGTTTTGGGTGCGTTGGTTTGATCTAACCGGGGGGCTAATGCCGCCCCGCTCTCGTGCAAACGTTCATACAACACGTCCGGCGAAAACTCGCCGATGTTCGGCAGCACACTCTTGCCCTTGCACGCAATACCGAGAGCCTTGATATGTTCTTCCAAAAAGTCTTCCAACTCTTCGACGACGAATAACTCTTCTACACCGGCAGCGAACTCTTTAATGAGTTCATTCGGAAACGGGAACGGCATACCGAGCTTAAGCACGGACGCATCAGGAAAGACCTCTCGGACATATTGATAGGCAACACCGGACGTTACGATTCCCAACTTTTTATTCTGCCAAAGGATTTTGTTGAGGGGGGAAGTTTCACTGTACTGATACAGTTTTTTCAGCCGTTCTTCGAGCCGCACCCGCATCTGTCTTGCGAACATCGGCACGGCAACAAATCGCGGCGGGTCTTTTTCGAAGCGAACAGGCTTGTCCGATTCCTGTCTCGGCAATTCCGTAACCAATGTGCGTGAGTGGGAAATCCGCGTATTGCTCCGCAGTATGACCGGCGTGTTGAACTCTTCGGAAATTTCCAGTGCAATTTTGACGAAGTCCTTTGCTTCTTGCGAATCGGACGGTTCCAGTATGGGGACTTTGGCGAATCGGGCGAAGTGCCGGGTGTCTTGTTCATTCTGCGACGAGTGCATGCCGGGATCGTCTGCAACGACGGCGACGAATCCGCCGACGACACCGGTATAGGCGAGCGTCATTAACGGGTCGGCGGCGACGTTGAGCCCGACGTGCTTCATGGTTGCCATGGCTCTCGCACCGGCGTAGGCGGCACCGGCGGCGACTTCAAAGGCGACTTTTTCATTCGGCGACCATTCGGCATAGATTACATCCTTGTATTTTGCGGCGACGTTTTGGAGGATTTCGGTGGACGGCGTACCGGCATAACCGGCGGCGACGGTAACGCCCGCCTCGTATGCTCCGCGTGCAAAGGCTTCGTTGCCGGAAAGAAGTGTTTTGGTCATTCAGTTAAATGTAGAGGAACGTTTTTCCAACTCCTCTTAATATAACACAAAAGAGCGGCGTGCGTTAGACCGGCGGTTATCGCATTGCCGACACAGTCCGTCTACTCCCCATCTTTTTCTCTCCATCCCTTGACGGCAATATGTGGTTCCGATATAATCGGGAACGTTGTCGTTTCGCACACCCAACCCAATCACATGCATCCAGAGACGAACCTACCGAGTACATCCAACGGAGATGTCGAAATTCTAGGGATGAAACCCGACTCGTATTGCATGCTGCTCCACCTTTCCCAGTTGTTAGGACTTACCGCTGTACCCGGCTTCGGTCTGGCGGTTCCGATTGTCTTGTGGGCACTCGGCAAAGATAAAAACGCACAAATTGACTTGCACGGCAAAATAGTTCTGAACTGGGTCATCAGTTGTTTGATCTATGTAGCGGCATCATTCTTGCTTTGTATCACCATTATTGGTGCCGTCATCGGTATCCCCGCCCTGCTGGTATTATGGATACTTGCGATAGTCTTTCCCATTATCGGAGCAATCAAAGCCAACAACGGTACTATTTGGTATTATCCGTTGAGCATTTCCTTTTTCAAGTGAATTCAAACGAAGAGCGGATGCCCGGCTCCCGTCAAAAAGAGATCTGCCCATTAGACAGTCCCTCCGTCATTACGCTACGCTCCATTCCGGCTTTTATTCGGTGTTACAGGGCTGGCGGGAAAAATTAGCAAAGAACAAACAGAGCCCGGTGCGGTAGCACCGGAGCGTCCGCACCGGACTCTGCGAACTTTTTATCTGCCAAGGAAGTGCGCTCCTGCTCCAATCTTATATTCTCATCACGACACCGAAGAAACGCCGACGATTCCTCTTCATTAAGAAATGGCGGCATCTCGATCCGTCGTCCATTGCCCGGCGTTAGAAGAGACTCGAAACGCTCCAACGTCGCAGTGTCCATAAACAAACTCTGAACCGATGAAAACACTGCCCGAAAATCGGAAAGAATACGAAAACCGTCGACATCCAAATCGCCCCAATAATAAAGTTGACAACGATGAAGCCAAGGAGCGTACTGCAATAATGTTACGCCATTTCCCAATCCGCCGAGAGCAATGGTGTTCGGCAACGGCGGAAGCGTGAGCAATGAAATCTTGTTTTCGACAACGAGCACACGGATTCCTTGTACCTCCAAATTGCCAAAGGAATGAAGAGGCAAAGCCAAATCCAATGAAGGAAAACATAACTTCTGTTGCAAGCCGGAATCAAGCAACCGCATGCGAATCAACGGCTCATCATACCGCAAAAAATACCGGCGTGCAAAATGGTCTTCGTCGGAACGTATCGCCCACGCAGGGAGAATAATGTCAAGCCATCGACGTAGAACTTTTTGAATCTCCGGGCTTTCTATAAATTTTGTGTGTACCCCCACCGCCGGTATTTCCCGCAAGAAAATGTCCGGCTTCGGATATTCTTGAAAGTATCTGAGTACGGCAATCAGAGGTTCAATCCTATCGGCAAGTTCAGAGAGTATCGGCAGTTGCGCTGCCAAACATTGCTCAAGTACCGGAAAGGATTCTCGAATTTGCGTAGCAACAGACTCAATGCGGCGAAACTCTTTTTTCTTTTCTGTAAGAAAAAGATAGTCTTCGCATGTGTCAACAAAAATACGTTCAGGGAATTCGTTTTTACCGAATCGAGTAGAGTTGACCAACTTCCATTCGACACGATAGCCGCGCAAACGACTTTCCTTTGACTCTTCACGCAATAGCCGCATCTGTTTGATAAGTTCGCCGTAGTCCGCCTTTGACGATACATCCTTCTTGCCATGGATTTCCATCGGAAAAAACTCCGCGAGTTTTCCGTGAAACCACGCAGCGAGAAAATCTTTGTAGCGGCGCAGTGCTTTCTTCCGAATCGTGTCCGGTTGAATGATCCATTCATTGGGCTTTGACTTCATCGACATACTCCTTGAATTCTACGGCGGACATTGTGTGGACTCGTGAGCGGTTCTTCGGATCCTTTACAACGTGCAGATACTTTTTAACAAACGGCTCGGTAACTCTGGCTTTGGCATCCAACGGCGCAACGATGAGCAGTTGCAGCCGAAATTTCGCAAACAGTTCCAAAGCGTATTCCGAAAATTGGTCATCGATCTTGGAAAACATTTCATCGACCATCACGAAATGAAACCGGTCGGAAGGCGTTTGCTCTGGATCGATGTCGTACTGATAGGCAATCGAAGCAACGAGAATAGTAAAGGCGAGTTTGGCTTTTTCACCGCCTGACTGTCCGCTGCTGTCTTCTAAAATCCTTTTGGTGTCTCCTGTTGTTGAATCCAGTTCTCGTGCGAGGAATGTGAACCAGCGGCGGACATCGAGAACTTTTTCCGTCCAATGTTCTTCGGTCTCCAATTCCTTGATTAACTGTTCAAGTTTTTTGTACCGTTCTTCGCCGACGGCAAACGATGCCTCAAACGTGTAGTCAATACATTCCCCCATCTTTCGTCGAAAGTCGTTGATTTGCGAATCATTTGCCTCGCGTGCCTCAAGTTGCATGTAGGTACCCGGACTGTACTCTAATTGCCGAAGAGAAGTGTTAAGAATGTCAATTTTAGTGCGAATTTCACGTTCCTCGTTTTTCAACTTGGTTGCCAAACTCTGAAGTTCGAGGGTTACTTTATCGTCCAGGTACTCACGGAATTTTTCTGTATGCCGCGGTAAATCCTCTTGTTCGATGTGAGAAAGGATACGTTCAAAACCGCTTAGACTTGATATGTTTGCCGTTAAGTCCGCGTAAAGATCGGGGAAAAGTACAAGAAAGCGAGCCATCTGTGTTTCGGTTTTTTCCTTGACCGGCTCCATTTCGTTTGCCAACCGATTCATTTTGTTTTGCAAGTCGTTTTTGATTTCAGCGCATCGCGATTGACAATCATCATTGTTCATCAACGCCTTCCATTCTCCAAAAAACTGTTCATACTTGGGAAAGGTACCATCTTCTTGGGAACGATCTATCTTCTTTTGGTAGAGACCGATTCTACTATCAAGGTTGATAATCAACCCTTTCAGCGTTCCCGATTCTGTTACCGCCTCTTCTCTTTCATCCTCTTGTTGAGCAATCGCTGCAACGATTTTGTTCTTTTGCTCGTTCAAAAACTTTGCCCTTTCATTGCTCTTGGTCAAGAGGTCTAACTGTTTTCGCAGGTCGGCAAGAGTCTCTTCGTGCGGACGTTCGTCAATATCCGAAAAACGTTTGACATCGACGAGTCTCTCCACAATACCCTGCCGATAACGCAACAGTTCGAGTGTCGAATCCAAGTCTTGAATTTGCTTGTCATAAAGTGCAATTCTTTGCTGCGTTTCCTCGATACGTTCTTTGAGAAAACGGCGTTTCTCTTTGTTATCCCAGCCGAGTACGAAATTGCTCCGGTCTGTTGCGGACGGACGATCATCCTTCTCATGCCGCTTGCCGACGTGCTTGATGTGCCGGCTAGTGGTCATCGCTCTTTCCGGTGTTTTGCGGAACGAGTCCATATCTTTGCAACATGTGTAATCGAAACGTCTTTTCAACTCTTCCCGCAACCAAGGTTCGAGAGCATGTTTTTTGAGGTTGAGTTTGGCAAACACACCGTCAGGTTTTTCGTCAATCGGCGTAGATTTGGACGTAATGCCCGCCAGTTGATAGTTTAAGAGTCCGCCTCTTTTATGCTGGTCGAGCATCGTGTTTTTCTCAATGAAGTTAGACACTCTGGCATACATATCATTGGGAACGAGAAGGTTTAAGGCGAAGTTGCGAAGGAGTTTTTCGATGGAAGATTCCCAGGCGAACTCGTCTGGCAGGACGGCAATCAATTCTGCCGCAAAGGGTAATTCTTTTTCGTCCAGATTCAAGCCTTCGCAAATTTGTCTTCGCATGGCGACGTTTGATTCCGGCAGATTGCTGCGCCTTCGTTCCAGAGCGGCGAGTTCCTGTTTATCCGATTCGAGAATTTCCCTTTCTTTGTCGCGGGGCAGAATCCGCGAGTCTCTTTTCTCGTTTCCCTCGGCAATTCGTTTTTTGAACTCCTCCGCCTTTCGAACTATCTGCTCTCGAATTTGAAGAAAGGCATCTTGGTTGTTGACTCGTTCTTTGATGCCGATTTCTGCTAAATGTCCGTGATACTGTTTGGATTTCGCCAGTTTATCCTTGTACTCTTGCTCTTGTATTGCAATGTCTTTCTCCAGTAGTTGACGCTTTTCACCGCCGACGTTTGCCAGAGCAATTTCAACGTCCCGCTGTTCTTGCCGGGACTTTTCCAATTTCTCTTTTAGTTCGACAATTCTCGCTTCGAGGTCTTTCAGACCGTTGTAAAACTGTTGCCGCTGCGGAACCATCGTTTCCAGCATTTGGTGTGCTTCAAAGACATCGCCCGAATCGTGCATCCCCTTCGCTCTATTGTACTCTTCTTCGATTTTCCGATACTTTTCGCCGTCTTTTTTGAGAGGTTTTAGCAGTTCGTACTGCTTTCTGACTCGCACCAAACTTTCGTAGGCAACTTTCAAATTGTGAAAATGTTCGACGACCGGATCGATTTTTTCTTTCTTCGGTTTCGAATCGAGCATGTGTTGCCGAATGAATTTATTCAAATTTTCAATATCCTTGACCGCAACGGTTTGGTTGAACACATCCATCGCTTTTTCTTTGAGACGGAAGGTTTTGATAAAACGCCGCTGGTATTCGGAGAACTCTCGGCAAGCGAAAAAACCTTTCTCTTTCAATTTGGGAATGACTCTGTCCGCTATGTCTATCGGATAGATGTCTCCCTGAATTTTTCGGTCTTCGTCGGCAATGCAAAAAACGTGCTGTGCCGCTCTTCCTTCGGCATCAAGGTACAAAATGTGGGCAAGCGTAACGGTTTGATCGAGAGCAGCGTTCCGAAAGCAGGCAAGCAAAATCGTCGGCTTGTTCGACTTGGGACGATGATAGGCTGGCTTGGTTTTAGTATCATCGTCTTCGTCGCCGACCTGACCGTAAGCACCTTGAATGTACGTCACTTCACTGCGCTCACGTTTTTTACTCCCGGCGGCAACGTTGTAATTTCTGATGACGGAAGGCACCATGAGCGTCAACACGGCATCGACGAGAGTGGATTTACCGCTGCCGTTTTGTCCGACAAGAAGCGCAGTCTCGCCGTCAAGATGAAAGACGTGAACGTTTTCGTCAAACGTTCCCCAATTCAAAATTTCCAAACGGTGAAGCCGGAAACCATCGAGGGCGGGTAAAACTTGTTTTCGGGATTGTTGTTTAGCCATTTTCTTAAATGTTGGTCTGTTGTTTTAACACGGAACACACAGAATTTCGCGGAACACACGGAATTGTCGTTCCGCGTTTTTCGCGAAGGTCAGCGTGTTCCGCGTTAAAAACTCTATCATGAAGTTGTGTTATTCTCCTGTTTATACACATCTTTCAACTGCTGAAGGAGGTGTTCCAAGTTTTCCAATGCGAGTCTCGCCTTAATGATTCGCCGAATCTCCCAGCGACCCGCCGGTTCGCCGATCTGTTTGATGAATTGAATCTCCTTCAATCGGTTCAGTGCCGTATCGAATTTGTTTTTCGATTTTTTCTCGTCCGGCATGTTTGGTATCAATTTTTTCCAATCTTCAAAAAGTTCGTCTTCCTCAATGGCACATCGCTCATCGTCCAAATTGCTCAACCTTTCGTCAAATTCATGAAGCCGTTGCCGCAAAAGTATAGCAAGCATCGTCGCTTCATAACTCAATCGGCTGCGGCGGAACAGCCGCGGCAGTTCATGATACTTCGCCAGTGCATTGTCGTCGCCTAGTTGATCATCGTCTTCAATCTGACGGAGATAAGCGTACCCCTCTCCTTCGCTCACGACGAGCATCAGACCGATTCGGGCGAAGAACTTTTGGAGTTCATCCCGGTACCGCTCCAAGATTCCCCAGTCCGACTTGTCTTCTTCGGAATAGAGAACTCCTTGGAGCAGTTTAACGGCGGCAACGCTCCAATCTTTGTAGTCAGGAAAATCATATGTGTCCATGTTTGCGTTTTCGTTTAGTAGCCGGTATGAATAAAATCTTGGGCATCGTCAATGTTACCGACGGCGAAGAGGAACCGCGAAGAGTAATGTTGATTTTCTCTTCGTCGTCGTGATAGACATGATGTCCGTCGTCTTCGGCAATCTGTAGGTATCCGATGACTTCTATCACGCCAGCCGCCGTTGATTCTTGGTCGAGTATCGTCTTCAAGGAAACTGTCGTATTGTTTGCTGTATATTTTTCGATGTTGTCTTTGAGTTTTGTCCAGTCAATTTTTTCCGTTTGGGCAAGTTTCCGAAAGGCTTCTTTCCGTTCTTCTTCGGTGTCCGCGGCTTCGGTAAGTTCTTTCAGTTCGAGATGCAACGGAGCCGTCCAGAAATCGTACCGATAAGGGGCGGCGATGTCCAATTCCTCTTCGACATAAAATTCAATTTTATCTATCGGCGGTGCGGATGAAAACTTTTCTGCGAACTTTCGGATTTCGTCCAACACGATGCCCAGCCGCTGCCGTTGCTCGTAAGTTTTCGTGTCCAACAGCCGACGCAAGGAACTGCCAAGCCGTTGTGTTGTGCGTTGCACACGTTCCGCCTCGCCGGTCAGCAAGGGTATCAATTCCGAAATGTGATTCAACTCATCGAGACAAGATGAAAGAGCATCTAACGATTTCAAACTATCGACGGTTGTATAAAACTTATTTTGCTGTTCATCGGAATAGAGAAATCGGCAAAACTCGTTAAATGTAATCCCTTGCTCTCCTTTTTTTAGTGCGTCGTCGGCTTCGAAAACGGAGTCGAGTATTTCGCCGCGTACTTCATTGCGTTCACTTATTTTGTGCTGGACTTGCCGGGCGATCTCTTTGAAGCGTTCCTCTACTGCACGGAAATCGCCTTGAAGTTGTTTGAGCATTGTAAACGCCGTCGCAAAATCTTCACGGAGGAATTCGTCTCTTACCGGCACAACGATTCCTTCCGATTGAATCTTTTCGATCTCCCGCTCAATTTTTTCTTTTTCTGCGGTGAGGTGCCGAATCTTTTCGTCCGGCTCGGTCGATGCCTTGATAACAATTTCGGCGAACATTTCGATTGCCTGCCGCAATCGTGAACCTGTGCCGATGGTTGCGTGTTCCGAGGATAATCGTTGGTCGATGAATCCCAGCACGGCTTCGGTATCGGGAGTCAACTGGATTTCGTATTCTGCATCTCTGCCCAGTGATCGCCGCAGCCAGCGTTTTTCACCGGAGCACCAATCGTCGAGATATTTTTCCGGTTTTTCTTCGCGTAGTACGTCGGGCTGGGTTTCGTGTAGTTCTTCGAGGTATTCACGCAGCACTGCCGTCAGTTCGGTTTGTGTCCACAGAGTTTTGTGCGTTGCCTTAAAGTGTTTGTACAGAAAGAAGGCAATGTACGCAGCGTTTGGAGAACGAAAAAGCCGGATACACGGAGCCGCATTGAAAAAGGCTTCTAACTTGAAAAGTTCCACGTTTCGTTTTGTACAGTTTTTCCGACGGTTTCGTTTTCGGACGTTAATCCTATCATATTTTCGTTTTTGGGCAAGGTTTATGTGAACCTCTGTTCCTTTAGTTTCTGTCCGTTAACATGTTGTCAACTTGGGCGAACTAGGCAGGTTGCCGACTGCCGGGCGGCAACGTGCGGCACTCCGCACTGAAAGCGGGTTACGTTCCCAGTCGGCTATCGCCGACGCAACCGCCCGGCGGTCGGTTGCCTACCTTCCGCTCCAAATCTGAAACTTGTTAACAGACGGGGAAATTGTTCCGGTCTGACACAGAAAAATGTAAAAAAGACGTGTAGAATGACAAGGCAACATCGCCCCCCTTCGAAAGTCGAAAATTTAGTGTACAATGGCAGCAGATAAACTCGATTTTCATCGAACCAAAGCCCACTCATTTATGGCAGAAAAAGTTTACGAAGGGTTGTTTATTTTTGATTCCGATCTCTATGCCAGAGGAGCGGACGAAGTTTCCAGTCAGGTCGCAAGTATTGTCGAACAATTCGGCGGAGAAGTCCTCCTCAGCCGGCTGTGGGACGAACGCAAACTCGAATACCCTATCAAAGGACATCGCCGAGGAACCTACTGGCTCACCTACTTTCGAATCGCCCCAACCGCCGTTAGAGACCTAAACCGGCAATTCCAGTTAAGCGGCAGCATACTCCGATTCCTAATCATAAGCGTAGAGCCAAGACTGGTCGAGACCCTGGTCGAACACGCCAGAGCAGGACGACTCCACGCAGGACACGTCGAAATTACCGACGAAATACCGCCGGTCTCAATCATCGATGCCGTAAACCTCGTCGATGAAAACGATACCGATTAAATAATTTGAACCGCAGCCCTTTCGATTTTGGAGGTCATCATGGCAAGTTTTAACAGAGTAGTTTTAATGGGAAATCTGACTCGCGATCCCGAACTGCGGCATATCCCCTCAGGACTCGCCGTTACAGACATTACCCTAGCGGTCAATGATCGACGCAAAACATCGTCGGGAGAGTTAGTGGACGATGTCGCTTTCGTAGACGTGACACTCTGGGGACGGCAAGCAGAAATCGTTTGCCAATACACCAAGAAAGGACTCCCGCTTTTAGTCGAAGGCAGACTCAAGCAAGATACGTGGGAACAAGAAGGACAGAAACGCTCCAAACTGAAGGTCATCGGTGACCGGGCGGTCTTGGTGGGCGGCAATAGAGGTGATGGAGAAGGCGGCGGATACGCTCCCCGGCAGAACAACAACACCAGAAATTCAGGATATTCGGCTCCGCCGTCGCAACAGCAAGACTACTACGATGACCCGGTAGGCGGCGACGACGTGCCGTTTTAAGTTATACAGAACCGCAATTTTTAGGTTGCGCAATCTAAAAATTGCAGTCTTGCCAATGTTTGGTAAGGAACAGAAACATTTGATTATTGACTGACGAACTATGACAACACTAATCCGAAAACGTAAACAGGCGCAGGCACAGCGTCGGGAAGGTCGCCGACTGCCGCAGGGAAAGAGCGGCGGAGTGGAACTTCTGCTGATTCAAACGATTGACCACCTCGGCAAACAAGGGGACATCGTAGAGGTAAAACTGGGCTATGCCAATAATTTTCTGATCCCGCAGGGGCTGGCGACGATTGCGACGGAACACCACAAACGAATGGTGGAAAAGCACCGGGCGAAACTTGCCGAAATTCAGAAGAAGCGCCTTGCCGGACTTCAATCGCTTGCCGATGAAATCCGCACCAAGCGGGTCTCGATTGAGGCGAATGCCAATGAAGAAGGGCATCTCTACGGTTCGGTAGGACCGGAGGAAATTGTCAAGGCACTCCGCAATGAGGGAATCGTGCTGACGGCGGATCAAGTCCGGCTGTCGGGTCCGATCAAGGAATTGGCACTCTACACAGTACGGATTTACCTCGGACAGGGTATCGAAAGCGAACTGAAAGTTTGGGTCGTGCCGATGTCGGGCGGATGAGTAACAACGAATCAGAGCCGCTATCGGAAAGTTGCAACGTTTGTCCGCAACCTTCCGGTTACGGTTCTGATTGGCGACAATGCCGCGATGGGAACAGGGGATGGGAGGACACAATCATGGCAACAACAAACATCAATATCAGCACAGACAGTGAGTTAGCGGCAAGGGTGCAGTCGGTACTGGCAGACATGGGACTCGATATGTCCGCTGTGGTGAACAGTTTTCTGACGCAGATGGTCGATAGGAAATCTCTGGCGGCGGAAATGGAAACAACAAAGAAAAAAGTCCCGCTATCAGAGTTAAGGGGGTGTATGAAAATAATTCGGATGGCAGATGACTTTGATGCACCGCTTGAGGAAATGCGGGAATACATGGAATGAAATATTTGCTTGATACTCATGCGGTTATTTGGTACATGGGAAATTCACCAAAACTGCCGTCAAAAATGAAAGAAATAATCGGCAGCGAGGATAATGGTATCTATCTTTGTTCCGTCTCCCTTTGGGAAATCGCTATCAAGGTCAGTCTGGGCAAATTAGAATCGAGTTTGACGTTCGATGGACTCCTTGACAAAATTGAAAGCAGCAGAATCAGACTTTTGCAAATTGAATATGAACATTTAAAAAAACTTGCCGCTTTACCTGTTTTACACAAAGACCCTTTTGACCGCCAGTTGGTTGCGGCGGCACTCGTCGAAAATTTGACTATCATTACGGTGGACACCCATATCCAAAACTACGATGTGCCCTGGATTTGGTAACACCAAAGCCTTAACAATACCGGACAATGTTTGCCAAATCCTTTTTATATCGGTTTCGTTTTCCTTGCAAGTATGCGGCGGCGGGCAGTGTGCTTGACGAAACCTATCAACTGCCGAATGTCGATCATCTTGAGGGTTCCGGTGTGCATAATAGACTGCCCTATAATTTTTTCATCGGCTGGAACGAAGCCGGTTTGCTCTTTTCGTTGATTGTTTCTGAAAAGAAACAATCGCTTTGGTGCCGTTCTACACAGCCGGATGAGAGTGACGGCATCCAAATTTGCCTTGACACGCGGGACATCAAGGACATTCATCGGGCATCGCGGTTTTGTCATCGTCTTTTGTTTATGCCTATTGGTAGTGGACGTGACCAAACGCAACCGCAGGCAGTTTGGTTGCCGATACATCGTGCCAGAGAGCATCCGAACTCGATAGATTTGTCGCAAATCAGAATGCAGAGTAAGGTATCGGCGGCGGGTTATCGGCTGGACGTTTTCTTGCCCGGCAAGACATTGACGGGCTTTGACCCGACGGAGCATCCGAATCTCGGCTTTCATTTTGCGTTGAAGGATCGAGAGTACGGCGACAGTTATTTCCTTGCCGCTCCGCCGTTGCCGCACGATCAAGACCCAAGTCTCTGGGGAACACTCACAATGACTTCCTAATAAGGGAACCTCTAAAAACAAAAGGGCAGAACAATAAAAACAAAAGGGCAGAACAAACAGAGCCCGGTGCGGTAGCACCGGTTTTTTTGTTTTTGTGCCGGAGTACCGGCTAAATGATTGTGCAATCTTCGGGCAGTTTTGCCATGGCGACGTTGACTCGGTTTTGTACGAGTACGGTTGCCATGTCGGGATCGGTTCCGACTTCAAAGGTAACGGTAATTTTGACGCTACCATCGCTGGTGCAAGAGGTGGAGATGTAGAGACGCAGGCGAAAATCGGTCGGTCGATGAAAAAATGGGATAGGTTCATTTTTGGGGGATATGTGATACGTTAACAGAGCCCGTATCGGTAGATATGGATTTGCCAGTGCTACCGCACCGGGCTCTGTGAGCGTTTTATTATACCCTATCTTGTCCGCTCCGCCGGTGGGGCTCTTGCAATTCTCCCAAACTCTGTCATACTCTTTCCAACATTTGAAGTACCGCTCCGGTTTCGTACCGAGCGGAATAAATTACGAGTACGTTAACAAACCACTAAGACCGCTTTCGGCGGACGGCAGTTTTCTACGTGTCAACCGGCTGTGCTACTATGGTATGGGCGGGTAGAAAATGATCGGTGGATAGGATGAGTTGCGTTGCTCCCGAGGAGGGAGTGCGCGTTTCTATCCACGGACAGAATCAGCATTGTCCAATTGGCTAGCAATGCACCACTTTGACACGTGGGGTTTACTCCGTTTCTTAGTAGGCGTGCCGCTCCCGTCTTGAGCGGACTCTTGTTGCCGTCGCTCGGCAGTAACCTGTGAAACGTTAACAGAGCCGCAATCGTTAGATTGCGCAACGATAATCGCAATCTGACGATTGCGGCTCTGCTGACACCACACATTTTAACCCCTTGAAAGTTTATGAACACGTCTATTCAAAATCGACTCGGTTTTACACTGGTCGAACTCCTCGTCGTGATTTCGATCATCGCGGTACTCGCCGCTTGGCTAATACCTGCCATTCAAGCGGCAAGAGAAGCCGCAAGGCG
>Ga0099364_10009233_pt1 | contig 13707 bp, 15 predicted proteins | sample TergutTh196P3_FD_73070 | JGI IMG/M metagenome (GOLD analysis project Ga0099364, IMG submission 73070) | Microcerotermes parvus P3 segment gut microbial communities from Pointe-Noire, Republic of the Congo - Th196 P3 | ecosystem: Host-associated > Arthropoda: Insects > Digestive system > Gut ...
ATTGAAGATGGATTAAGATATGACAATATAACCAATAATTGACAAGTAAAAAATCCACAGTTTGTCAAAAAATCAAATGGCAAAAATCTTCAAGGAAATCCTTTAACTATTGAAGATGTATTAAGTGGAAATTTTTATGGAATAGGTGGATATTTAGTGCCTGTTCCCGGTTGAATGTAGAAAAAGTAAAGGAGAAATTTTGATTAATTTTCATCCTTTGCTAAATACTCTACTCCATGTTCAGTCCTTATCACTTTTCCTGCAAGAAATTTAGCAAATTGTTTCGCAGTTAAGGTTGTTGTTACAAGGTTTCCATTTTCATCATGAAGGATGGTTTTACTGCTAACACCATTTTTAAAGTATAATACCCTATCAGGTTCCATGTCAAGTATCTTTTGAATGGAGAAAAAACCATTAAAATCACCCATATCTATTTCATGTTTTACTTCTTTAACAACTGTAATTTTCTTGTCTTCATTGTTGGCAAGGAACATCTCCACTCCTTCCCAAAGTAAAAAAGTACTATAGAATAAATAGTCAGGGTATTTCTCTACCAATAGTGAAAAATCCTTACTCCATTCAATTACCAGATAATCATCATCTTTAACACCAAGATATATCTTTTCTGGTTTTATTGGCTCTTGCAAAACTGCTTGATATTTATCAAGTATCTTTTGAGCCTGTTCTTTATATTCTTCTACATTCATGGTATATATTATTATATGTAAAACTATACAAAACGTAAATTTATTGTACATCTCAAAAAAAAACAGCCGTTCCCCCACAGTGTCTAACTTGTTGATAATCAGGTATTTGCTGAAAGCAAGTGCCTGATTATTAACAAGATAGCCGCTGTCTTTTCTCAGTAAAAATAGTCAAAAAACCACAGTCAGAAACAAAAATAGTCAGAAAAAACTATAAAAGACATAATAATAAACACTTTATCAAAAGTAAGTGCAAAGATGAGGAAAATAAGCACCCATCCTTGCACTTTTTGTTGAAATTTATCTAAAATTTTCTAACTTTGCCACACTGTCTGGCAAGTTGCCTTTGTCGAAGAAAGGGATGGCATCTATTCAGTGAGTGATTAACATCTTAATTCATAATAACATGAAGAAGATAAAGTATTTTGACGATAGTTGATTATTAGGTTTGCTTTCCGGTCATGTACTCAGCTATATACTTGATCTTGCTTTTCATCCCGTGACTTCTATAGTGGTTTGTATTTATGCAATTACCATTATAGTTGCTTATAAGGAAGGAAATAAATAGAAATAAGGCGTTTGAGTATTGATTTATCAGGTATCAACTACAAATATACCTGACCCAACTAATCACTTTAGTTAGAAAGTGTTGATAAATTATCAACTGTATCTTGAAGGAGCAAAATCAAATTGCTCCTTTTTAATATTCAAAAAAAACACAAAAATACTATTTTGTTTGGAATGTGCAAAATTTCAAACAAAAAAAAAACAATAAAATACAAGCAGGGTTTCACAACAGTGCTGTATAATAATAATTTAGTTCTATGACTACTAAAAAATGTTACATAATCATCTCAAAAATAGTACTCCAAGTGAGATTTGAACTCACACTGCATTTAGCAACAGAATCTTAAGTCCTGCGTGTCTACCATTCCACCATTGGAGTAACTTATTCACTGCTCAAATTCTACAGTCATTGCGCCAGTTATCTTAATGTTACCAATAGATATTGCACCATCTGTAACATTAATCTTTACCGTAGTTTCAGGAGATTTGACGGCAATATTTTCTGTCTCCTCTTTGGGAGAAATAGATGGAGGCAAATCAACTGCCGGAAGGTCTGAATCTGATAATACACTTGCACATATTACATTACCTTCCCTTATTTTTGTCATCCTTTGTTGCAATGCGCCAATACTCCTAAATTTACCAAACCTATTCATAAGAGATTCAGATATTTCAGGAAAAGTAAGCCCTTGCTTCCTTAAGTCAGTCAAAGCATCAACTTCTGTCTGCTCCCACTTTGATTTACTGCTGTTTATCATAATATTCAATATAAAAATTCATAATCACTACCTTCATATAAAATGTAATCTATAACAGATATTGAAAATAGCGCGGACACATATAAGGTAAGCCGATATTGCCCTTTCGCCCTTCGGTTGCTGCCCTTCGGGAGTAAACTTCCGGTTTGCGCCACGTTGCGATGGCTCGTATTTGATATGGGTTTCAAATTCCTGCAAAAACGACTTGTTTATTTCAGAAATATCAAGCGCATCACGCTTAATAAACCTTTTCAATGAACTGAAAGTAGCAAGATAAACACTTGCCGTCCCCTTTTTCATTTTGGCGATTTCTTCTTCAGCAAACTTGATAAAGTCCAATTTAAACCTTTCATCGCCCTTTAGCCGCAACTGTATTTCTTCTATCAGTTCGTCAATACTCATGCTATCAATAGAAGTACCTATTTCATTGCTAATTTTTCGGTATTGACTTATGATAGCGTTCGCCTGGTCTATCAAAATGTGGTTTTTGATTTTCAGGCTTTTCGTCAAATCTGCAGTCGTTGCATACAAATTTGTAGACAAACGCTTTATTTGACGGTTATGCGTCACTCTCACGCGGATATTGTACGTTCCATCCGCTCTCTTGTTTTGAATTTCTTCTTTGAATGTTGCCATTTTTTTACTGTTTTATTTTATTGATTTATACATATATACATTACATTATTCAAAATTTGTTGCTCTATTGTTGTCCAAATTTTTACTTTATTTGATTGAATATTCCTCTTATGCAAATGTTTACAACAGATGAAACACTGCCTAAAGAGCAGACGCTCGCAATTTCCCCAAAACACCTAAAACTAATCACCTGCCTAAACCGCAGACGCTCATAAATTTTAGAAACAGCTGAAAATAAGGCATTTACAAATCCTATTTTTATATCAACAATATAGAAACAATGGCGTTTATTTGTACATAAAAGTATGTACAAATGGGTATTTGTCTCCATCAAACTACCCCCAAACGAATAAGCCCAAAGCCGCGTATATTGCGGCTTTGGACTTGGCGGTGTGGACGGGACTCGAACCCGCGACCCCCTGCGTGACAGGCAGGAATTTATTATTATTAACGTATTATTATACAGATATTTACATTGACTTCATTTTCCCTTCGGTAAACTATCGGTAAATTCATTAATTTTTCAAAAAGTTTTCAACATTTTTATTTGCTAAATCTTTTTGATATCAAAAACTTCGCAAAGATACATTATTTTATTGGTATATGCAGTATTTTTGTAAAAAATATAATATATATATGGATAATATACGAATAAATTTTGAATCGGAAACCATAGGGATAGACGAGGCGCGGGATAGGCTTGAGGAGCTTAAAGATACGAATGGAAAACTTATAACGCTGATGGAAGAACTCCAAAAAGCCAAAAACAAAGTTTTTCAAAACAAAGACAATATGTCAGTCGAAGAGTACAGGAAGGAAGTAGGCCTTTTAAACAAAGATATAAGAACCGTTGGCGGTCATGTTGCACAAACATCAAAAAGCATTAATACGCTTCATACTGCATTAAAGAACGTACAACCTACGGTGGCTGCCGGCGCAGCAACTAAAAAATTAAGCACCCAGCTCCGTGAAGCACGTAATGAGATGGGACAACTTGAGATGGCGGGGAAACGTGGTGGCGAGCAATGGAACGAACTTGCAGAAAAATCAGCCAAATTGCAAACGCAAATAACGCATACCGGAATGCAAATGAAGGCGTTATCGCATGACACTTTGGCTCTTGCTGCAGTTACTGGCGGAGCGCAAGGGCTTACTGGCGCATTTAACGCCTCGCAGTCAGCAATGGCTTTGCTGGGCGGCGAGAGTGAAGAATTGCAACAGGCGTTTTTTAAAGTTCAGGCTTCGTTGCAGGTTTTGAATGGCGTGCAAATGCTATGGAATGCTACTAATAGAAATAGTGCATTAGCAGTGGCATTAAGCAATGCGGCGAGTAAAGTCACAACAAAATTAAAGAGACAGGAAGCATCGGCAACCGTAGCTGCAGCCGGAGCGACAAATGTTCAAACAGCGGCTGCTACAAAAGCAACAGTAACAACGTGGTTGTGGAACGCAGCGTTGCTCGCAAACCCTCTATTTTGGATAGTAGCGGCTATAATGGCAGCTGTAGCGGCTATTGCAGTCTTGGTTAAGATTATGGGCAAACAAGGCGACGAACAGAAAAAATTGAACGAGCTTGAGGCGTTGCGTTTGGAGCGGCTTCAGAAAACAAATGATGCGCTGAAAAAAGCAGCTGACTTGCGGGTTGCGCAACTAAACCGCGAACTTGAACTGTTACGTTCTATAGGTGCAAGCGAGGCTGAATTGGCGAAAAAGCAGGAAGAAATATTACAAGCACAACTTGACGGCGCAAAGGAACTTGAGAAAAGCAGCCAGCAAGAAATCAAAAATATCGAAGAAAACAAGGCAAAGTTAGAGGAGCTTGAAAGGGCGTTGCACAACATCAACAAAGCAAAAGCAGACGGAAAGAAAAAAGTGACCATAGAGGTTGACGGCGAGATGAAGGAAGTAAAAGTAAAAAAATCGGATAAAATGAAAGAAGATATACAAGGGCAAATTGACAATCTTAATGCGTCAATTTCCGTTGGCATCGATGTTTCCGAAGGCTTATATGAAGCCGAAAACAAGATTGATGTTTTCCGTAACGAACAAGCGCAAAAAGAGAGGGAGCGCAATATCAGAGATGCCGCTATAATCGCCCAGATACGCCTTGACGCCGCCAAAAAAGGAACAGCGCAAGAACTACAACTTCGTATCAATTTGATTGAAAGCGAGCGTCAGGTTGCCTTGTCTGCGGCTAATCTAACCCAAGCGGAAATGTGGAAAATCAACTCCGATGCTAACAGAAAAATAGCCGAAGCGCGACAGGGATACGCCAAACAGCAACTGATTGACGAAAAAACAGGTATCGAAGCGCGGTTAGCATTAGCAAAAGAAGGCTCTATGGAAGAGTTTGACTTGCGTAAACAGTTGTTGTTTCAGCAATATCAGATAGAAATTGAAAATGTGCATCTGACTAATAATGAGCGCGAAAAACTGTACAACGAATATGTAAAGAATTTGCGTAAAATCAACGATGATTTCAACAAACAGGCTTCGGCGGACGCTCTGAATACGCAAGTAGCCACGCTAAATGCACAACTATCGGGAGTAGAAAAGGGCACGGCGGCTGAATTGGAGTTGAGACGGCAATTAGCCGAAAAACAGGCGGCAATAGAACGTTTGAATATCGAAACAAGCGTAATGAATGAAGAGTTGCGAGCGGCAAGACTACTTGAGGTAGACGCAAAATTGAAGGCTGACCTTGAGCAAAATCAAAGGGACTACGAGCAGAGATTAAGGGACTACGAGCAGAAAAGAATTGATAACAAACTCCGCGTTACACATACGGAAATAGAAGCCGAACGCATCAAAAACGAGAAAATATTAGCGTCTACTACCGACAACTTTATCAAGCGAAACAAGGCGCGACAGAATTTGCGGCAGTTAGAACTTGAAGCGGTTGAGGCTGAAATGAATGCTATAGCCGAGATGCGCGAACTTGATATTATCAACGAAGAGGAATATCTTATGAGAAAAGCCGAACTACGCAATGAACACGACGCGCTTGAGATTGAAGCCTTGCAAGAAAAACAAGAGGCGATAAATGCAATCAGACAGGCATCGTTTGAACTTGGAGTTAGTCTTATTACTGATATGATGAACGCGCAAAAAGAGGCGTTACAGCAGCAGTTAGCGGATATGAAGGAATATTACACCACAAGCGAAGACGAGGCAAAGGAAAATTCAGACAAGCAGCTGATAACAAAGGAGGAGCTTGCACGTAAAGAACTCGAAATTAAGCGCAAAATAGCGGAAGCAGAGAAGAGAGACGCTATATTTCGGGCTACCGTTGATGGTATAGCAGGCGTTATAAAAGCGTTGGGAGCCGCTCCGCCGCCACTTAATTTTGTGCTTGCTGCATTAACAGGCGCGGCAGTTGCTGCGCAAATAGTAAAAATCAGTTCAAAAGAATTGCCAAAGTATGCCAAAGGAAAGAAGGGCAAAAAAGTACCGGGAGGCGAATGGTCGTGGGTAGGCGAACAAGGTCCCGAAATACAGTGGATACCGAACTCTGCGTCTATTATTCCGGCGCACAAAAGTAAAAATTTGACGCCAGATATTCTGCGAGAGTTCAATATCAAAGTTCCTGACATACCGGCGATGCCGAGAATAAAAGAGCTCCCTGACATTGACGGCTTCAGAGGATATAAAGACAGAGGCGGCTTCTCTATTGATTATGACAGGTTAGGCAAGGCTGTCGCCGAAAACGTAAAGATACCCGAAGTTAAACAGTTGAACGTTGAATTGAACGAAAACGGGTATACAAAATACCTAACCAGCAATAGTGGTAAAACAAAGATTTTCAACACAAGATACAGTTTTAATTGAAAATTGAAAGTTACAATATATAAATGTATAAAAGATGGACTTAAAAAGCATATTTAACGGAATGTCGCCGCATCCGAACTATACGGAAACGGTAAAACTTGCCAAAAAGATGGCAATACACGCCTACGGTGAATATCCGGGCGAGCTGATAGACAAAAGACGCCCAAGTGAGAGCGAGGGAACAAAGGACTATCGAAAAACAATCTTTGTGCCTCAAACACAAAAGACTGTAAACAAGGTTATTACGTCTATAAGCAAAATTAGACGCTCTTCGGACTGGTCGATACAATACAAGCCGGACGCTATACCGTCGGTGGTAGCCGACAATGAAACGCTTGGAACGTATTGCGAGTATAAATATCCGGGCTATACAAGCGTCACAAACTGGATATTTTCCGAACTTGTGAAACGTTACCTTGTGGACGCTAACTCGTTGGTGGCTGTTATTCCAAAAACCATTCCATCCAACACAAACGAGTATATCAAGCCTGTTATACGGATGTTCGACAGTAGTCAGGTATATCTCTACGAGCCCGAAGAACGCGCAGTGTTGTTGAGCAGCGAAACCGTTACTATCACAAACGGAAAGGCGCAAATGAACGGCAAAGTGTTCTATGTTATTGACAAAATGAATGTTGAGCGACACGAACAAACGATGAGTATGGACTACAGAATAGCGTGGACGTATAAGCATAACATCGGCGCATTGCCCGTTTTCAAAGTCAAAGGGATATTCAAGACTGAAAAGAACAACGATATTATCTACGAAAGTCGTATATCACCCATGATACCTTCGCTTGACGAGGCGGTGAGGGAGTACAGTGATTTGCAGGCGGAAATCGTTCAACATATTTATTCTGAAAAATATGTGTATGTGAATAAGGAATGTGAGCATTGCAGAGGCAGCGGCTACACGAAGGGCGACAAAAAAGAGAAATGTACTCAATGCGATGGTCTTGGCTCCGTAAGGTCTGTATCGCCATACGGACTTCACTTGATAGCGCCTTCAAAGATGGGCGAAGCCGCTATTCCAACGCCGCCGATAGACTACATTAAGAAACAGACCGAAATAGCCGTATTACAAGACAAAAGAGTAAGAAATCATCTCTATGACGCTCTCTCGGCTGTGAACATGGAATTTTTGGCAGAGGCGCCACTCAATCAGTCGGGAACAGCAAAAGAAGTAGACCGCGACGAATTGAATGTTTTTATTAGCGCTATTGCCGAGGATATTGTTGCAATCATGGACAATGCCTATTTTTTCATTAACGAATACCGTTATAGCGACATCGTACCCAATGCCGAAACGCGAAGGGCGATGCTTCCAGCTATACAGGTTCCCGAAAGGTATAACATCATGAGCGAAGCGATGATTATATCCGAAATAACGGCGGCAAGAAACGCGGGAGTTAATCCTGAAATAATACGCGGGTTAGAGGTCGATTACGCAAAGAAAAAGTTTTTTACAAATCCTGAAAAATCGTATCTGCTTGATGCCATCTACAAACTTGACCCATTGCCCGGAATAAGTGAAGACGAAAAGATGACACGGCTCTCGAATGGCGGTATTACAGAGGTTTCGTATATTATTTCGTGTAATATAGTTTCGTTTGTTCAGCAAGCAGTATTTGAAAATCCTGACTTCTACAAATTGCCGTTTGATGTTCAAAAGGCAAAGATGGCAGAGTATGCCGAAAAGATAAGGGAAGAGAACAGCGCGGGAAAGGAAATTGTAAACCAGATTTTTAGTGATACTGCAGCAGACCAGATTAACCAAGACATAACTAACCAATCTAAACTCTAATAACTAAACTCTATCTTGAAACCTGATACATACATAGAAAAAGTTATAAAATCGGTTGAAGATGCAACCGGTAATTTCAATAGCGGACTTCCGGCAATCGAAAAGCGTATGCTGGGCGAGATACTTACATTGCTGAAAGACCTGAAGTTGAAGAACGGCAATATAGTGTCGGGTACGGAAAATCTGAAAATCATCAGCGGTATACAGAAAAAAATAGAAAAGTTGGTTATCAGCAAAAAGTACATCAAAGACCTAACTGAATTTGTGCGCTCGTATAACACAATAGCCGCACATCACAAAAGTTTTTACAGTCAATTTCCCGATTTTAAACCGTCGCCGTACTACGACATGGTAAAAACAACGGCAATGCACAATAACATTGACGCGCTGACGGAAGTTGGCATCAAAGCGAATGTTCTCAACCCGATGCGCAACCTTCTTTTGACTGCGGTAACGTCCGGGCAAAGTTACGCATCGCTTACCGATACATTGCGCAAGGAAATGATAGGCGAGGACGGCAAACCCGGCTCTTTGTCGCGGTACGCATCTACATACGTTGTTACGTCTATTTCGCAGTTCAGCGGGCAATATCTATCGGCAATCAACGCTGATATGGGCTTTAAGTGGTACGGCTATCGCGGGTCTAACCTAACTACCACGCGCGAGTTTTGTGAACACATGGTTAAAAAGGGCTATATCCACGAGAGCGAGTTTGCTACTGTGCTGTCGGGAAACATAGACGGTCATCAATGCAGGATATACGAAAAAACGCCGGAAAACAAAGGGACAGGACTACCGTACGGACTGATGGCAGGCACCACGCCTGAAAACTTTGTTGTGAACCGTGGCGGGTGGAACTGTAATCATAGTTTGTACCCATTGCCGGATGCGGCGGTGCCGAAGGAAGTGAGGGAAAAGTTAGAAAAAGCGCAAGCAAACAAGATGGTTGTAAATTCCAACGTATCAGTAAATAATGTTGAAATCTCGCCCTAACAGGAAAAGACCATCACACGAAACATTTCAGAACTTGCTATTGATAAGAATGTAAAGCTGTTTGACGGAAAAATGCCATCTATAACCATCACTGATGCGCTTGAGGGCGGTACATTGATGTCGTTTGACGAGAAAACATTATCTATATCGTCCAAAGAGTTTGAGATTGAGATTGACGGCGAGGTTATGCGCTTCAGTCCTGCGCGTGAGTTATCATCGGCGTTTGAGAAACTGACAGCGGAAAAACAGTTGAGTTTTATGGAGGAATATAGCGTCGAAAGTTTGTATCACGAGCATTTACACGCACAAAATAAGACTACCGTGCAAAAAGGCTCAATAGATGAAGTGATATCTGAAGCGAGCACACAGTTGTACGCACGAGAAAAATACGTAAAGATACTGTCGCATTACGGCGTGGAGCCTGTAAATCACGAAAATATCAAGAAAAACGGACTTGGGTATCAAACAAGTTGCAACATGGTACGCGACTTCTTTACAAAGGACGGCGAAATGCAGGTAGGCGAATTGATAAACATAGCAAACGGCTCGCAAAGCGGACAAAGGATAGTAGAGAATAAATTGAAGAATAAGGGGTATAGCAAGGATGAAATTGATGACTTTTTTGATGTATTGGATGCTATTTCGCGAAATCGTGATTAGTAAGTGTAAAAAACTTGTGTATGTCGTTGGGTATCATGTCTAAAAACTTTTGCTGCATTTGCTTATCGCCTCTTATGCAATAAAGCCGGTATAACTTTTGGTTATGCCACCTTTGGTCTCTTGGTTTAACAGGGAACTTATCTCGGGGTCTAACATACCCACAAATCAACATCATTTCCTGCTCCGTAACATTATGGTCAAATATTGTCTCCATATCAATAAATTTTTAAACCGCAAAAATACGGTTTTATTTTTATAACGTGAATAATTGAAAAAAATTGTGTAGTCTTTGAACAAGTTATTTTTTAGTAGGAAAAAGATATCTGACAACAAAGGTAAAAACTCCTATTATGTTTGCTGTTGTGGTTGTTAGTATTGCCACAAGTGCAGCATCGGTTATATCAAAACAGACGAAAGAAAAACCGTCAAAAAGCACTATAAGTAAAACACATGTAAGAAATCCAATCAGAAATTTAAACAGTCGATCGGCAAATTTTTTTCGTCCTTCTCTGTCTTGTATCAGGTTTTCGAGCTGTTCTGCAAGGAGTAAATTGTCTAATTCCTTCTGTTTTATTTTGAGTTGCTCTATTGCATAAATTTCTTTATCTTTGTCAAATGTGCCACTCTCTTCTTGAATATCATCTATAAGGATTCTGCTCATTTTTTTATAAATTTTCGGTAGAACATCATTGTATACAAGTCAGGTATTTCGCACGTTTTGCCTGGAACGTAACACATACTCCAGGGCGTACCCTCTCTGTGTGTCATCGCAACCATCCTGCTGTCTGGAAAACCAAGGTATCTTTTCCAAATTGTATCGGCAACTTCCTTTATGTCGGTGTCAGTTAATTTTGGCGTTTCGACTTCAATTTCGTATGTTTTCTCATCAACGTCTATAATTACAGCGCCTTCGGTAATAGGTTTTTTGCCGTAATGCTTGAACGAATGGTATACGGATGGTATAACAGGTCCGTACTTCCAAGCCTCAACTACGTCAAATCGCGGGTCTAGTGCCGATTTTCCGAAAATAGCAAGGCAAAAGCCGTGCGTTATATACACACGCTTCATCAGTCCGAGCTGGTAAAGTTTAGTTTGCTCGGATACAGCCCTGTCTACGAAATAATTTGCTAATGATATAGCATTCGGTTTCATATTTTTTTTGTTTTGATTTATTTTGATTTAACGCCGCAAAGATACAAAATATTTTACAACCTGCAAAAAAAATCAAAAAATCGTGATATTTTTTTTAATTTCACTTTTTGCCGTTCTTGCCAATCTGCTTTTTCGCCTTGTCATACGCTTTCATTCCCCTATCCAACCACGAAAAGAAATCATATATCGTCGTATACTCCGTCAATTCGCGCTCGCTGTACCGTATCACTATATCCTTCCAGTTTTCAAAATTATCTACTGTTTTTTGGAGTTCAATAAGCGGATGCGTTCCGAGTGTGCTTCGTTCAACTTTTGGTTTAGCGCCGAATAACTGTCCAAATCGAAATCGGAGTTCTGTATAAAGGGTATCAACTCGACAACGGGCGTCTGCAAAAAAAAATCTGCAACGCCTTTGTGCTTTTTCCAGAACTCAATCTTTTTCAAGTTGTATTCCGCATCGTACAACACAGGATTTTCCTTTTTGTCGAAAAAAACTATCGAAGCCAATTTATAGAGCAAATCCACGTCCATAGCCAAGTTTAACCTGTCCTTCATTTGCTCGTTCAACTCGTTTATCCTGAAAATATCTACCTTTTTCGTGTCGCGAAGTATTTCAGAAATAGCGTTGCAATGCTCTGTCAAGTACTCCCTGCTGCATCTCATGCGCGTTTCTTCATATACGGCAATAGACATCAATCCGCGTTCGTATGGTAAATTGTACACATCCGAATGTCTAAAATAATCCACTCCGTTAATGTTGAACGCGAATTCAATAATGTGTTTTTGATCCAGGAATAATTTTCGCGTTAATCCAGCGTTCCATTTTTGAATGAGGAATTCCCTATACCTGTTTTTATACCATTCAATTATTTTTCTAACTATTTTCATTTTTATTTAATTTTATTGGTTTTGTTAATGCTTCTTCAATCGACCATCCGCGCCTTATTCTTTTTGCTAAAGTCCTTTCAGTCAATCCCACTTCCCTGCTCCATAGCGCTATTGATTGCGTTTTTCCATTATAAGAAAGACAATGATTCGCGCTTGTGTTGTTTGCCTGTTCAGTATAAGTTGCCCAGCGACAATTTTCAGGCTCATAATTTCCGTTATTGTCTATCCTATCAATTGTCAAATCGTCAGAATATCCGTTTGACAAAGCCCACTCTTTAAATGCAACAAAATCATTTCGCCACTCTTCGCACATCGTAATTCCACGACCACCCCAATCCTTATACCGTTTATTGTTTTTATTGTAACATCGGCTCTTTATCATATTCCATATAGAATATATTTTTATTTTATAAAGTCCGTGCTTTTTTGCAGGCGGATTTTTCTTATTTACTTCTTTATTGTAGCATCCGCAACTTGTAGCACAGCCTGATCTTAAATTTTTTGCCCTTACAATAGGCGTATTGCCACACTCGCATTCGCATTTCCACCTTGCGTATCCTTTATCAGTGTGACTATACTCAATTACCGTCAGCCTTCCGAATTTTTGTCCTGTCAAATCTAATCTTTTCATTTTTAAAATATTTTTTATTAGTTCACAATGATACGCATTTTACTTAACAATTCCAAGCCCTTCCAATACCTTTTCCAACTCGTCCCCGCCCACATCATACTGCACGCATCTCAAATTATTCTTCAATATCGCGCATTTGTTGCGAGACCGAAAAACCGCAATCTTATATCCTGGATAGTCATTGTGACTATACTTTGGTGGAAAGCCGCACGACCTACAACCTTTGGAAATCTGCCTCCACCCTTGCTCTGTCAAATATTTTTCTATCATATCATTTCCTTTTCAATCTGTTATTATACTCTTTTAGGCAATCTGTTAAATATTACGCAATAACGAAATCGGGCGTATCTGAATAATTTTCCAAACTCAAACTATTAATCAGTTTTTGTACGCCTTTCTTGAACTCTTTTATTTGTCTTGTATTCATTTTCAATTATTTATTAAGTTTCAATTATTCTACCATTTTCACACGTAAACACTGTAAATTTTCTGTAATCAAAGGGCTTGCCTAACTTTTTACTGAACGACCTGCCGTATTCCATTAACTCGTATCGGCTCCATACCATTATATACATACCAACCCTGACGCCAAACTGTTTTTTGCCGGTTTCGGTATTGCGTTTTATTGCGGTCTTTTTCGCTTTTCGTAAACGTGCCGGATAACGCTTGTACACTATCTTTGCGTACAGTTTGCGTATCGGCTTGACTATCAAAAATCGCACCGGCAATAGCACAGGAATAAACAGTCGCGCTACCCATCGCCCAATCTTAAACTCTTTATTCTCTTTGATAATCATACCTTTGCGTTAATTTACTTATTAAACTGTTTACTCCGCAGACCATTAGTATAGTTGCCGGAATATTTATTAATGTAACCCCAAACAAAGGCGCGAATATCACAGTATGCACCGATGACATGCAGGTTAAGCATCCCCAGAGCGGCATTTGTAGCCATTCGCTGCGCTCGTCGCCAAAAAGCCTGTCCATCTGCGTTGCTATCCATGCGCGTAGGCGGTGCAATATCATTCCTTCCTGCGTACATTCATACACGGCAACGATACATAACGATATTTTTAGGGCTTCAAT
>Ga0099364_10009234_pt1 | contig 13706 bp, 7 predicted proteins | sample TergutTh196P3_FD_73070 | JGI IMG/M metagenome (GOLD analysis project Ga0099364, IMG submission 73070) | Microcerotermes parvus P3 segment gut microbial communities from Pointe-Noire, Republic of the Congo - Th196 P3 | ecosystem: Host-associated > Arthropoda: Insects > Digestive system > Gut ...
TTCAAAGTAACGGCGCCTGCCTGTCTGGCTGCATCAAGGGTATGATACGGATATGAACCGGATACTCCGTTTTTTAAAACTATAAACAAATTACTGAAATCTACATTTCCCAAAAGAATCCCTATCGGAGGCATGATTATGTCCTTCACAAGAGAGTCTGCAATTTTACCAAAAGCCGAACCGATAATTATACCTACCGCCATGTCGATAACATTGCCTTTTACGGCAAAATTTTTAAACTCTGTTATAAATGACTTTATCATTTTGATGCTCCTCTGGATCTTTTATTTGACGGCAAACCGAAACGTATCTGATGCTGCAGCATAAGACGTCTGTCAGGCGCGTGCATTGAATTTTCAGATTCAAGCTCGTAGATTCCGCTTAAAAATAAATTATTGTTCAATTTATATCTCATTTCTACTTCATGCCTTAAGTCCAGTTTTCTTTGTATTTGGTCAAAAGTAACGGAATATCCTAGCAAAAACTGGTTTGTAATATTTTTTTCGACCGAATACTTTGTTCCGTAAAGCAAATCCGCAAAAGTCGGCTCATCAGTATTCGATACCTGATCGGAATTTACATAAGAAACTCTAAAGTTGTCCGCAATGCCCGTCCTTCTTAAAACATTTCTTGCTATCGGAGTCGCAAAACTGCTGTCAATAAGCCTGAGCGCCTGCTGCCTTAAATCAAAATCCGATATTATCCCGAGAATAAGCTCCGGGCCGTCGCCGGTTTTTACGGTTTGCTCGGTTCTTGTCACTTTGGCCAGTGCGGTCTGGGAATCCATGGCAGGATCGTCTTTTGAATAAAAACGCACATTTAAATTATCTATGTCTGATCTGTTTATAACAAGCACTATCGTATCAGGCTCGACTCTCCCGGGAGAATAAACAGTCGTCTGCGCTTCACCGCTTACAAACAATGTATTTTCGTCAATTATTTCTATTTTTGCGCTTATTATGTCAAAAATAATGCCTAAATACTTTATAGTTCCTCTCTGTGTCTCAATAACTCCCTGCGGCTTAGGCGAAGCATACGTGCCGCGTATAGACAATGTTCCGTTTATCCACGCATCGGCAAACGAATTCTCAAATTTTGTGTTTTTAGCTGTCCTAAGCTCCAGGTCAAATTCGGTATCGTCAGGCAGAATATCTTCGGTGTCAGAAGGCGTGTCCGGAGGCGGAAAGCTGAATCTTGTGCTTTCAAGAGATACCCACCCTGAAATTTTCGGTTTAGCGGGAGTTCCCGTAATATTTATGTTAAATTTTGGTTCGCCCCTGGAATATTCCTGTAAAATGCCTCTTGGTAAAACGGAGCCTGTCAGCGGGAGCTGCGGAACTCTGACCGGAATGCCTTTATTATCCGTAAAAACCTGTATGTTAATATCGCTTACGGTAAAACCGTCCAATGATAAACCGCCGTCAGCATTAAATTTCCCCGATCCGGACTTGCCGGAAAATTTGTTTATCTTAACATTGTTATCGCCCCATACAATATTCATGTTCAAATCTCTCACTCTGTCCAGATATGTTACGGAATCAAAAACCCCGTTAGACGCATTTAGCTGCCCGCTGTTCTTTATATTGCCTGCAGTGCCTTTAATGCTGCCCTTTGCATATATTTTTCCGGATCTCGGTTTTATTTCTCCGCCTGAAAGATATTGGAGCAAATACATTTTGGAATCATCCATTTCATAAGTAATGTCAACAGGCATTTCTTCCATCCGCTTATCCAAAGATCTGTCCATCCAAAAAGGGAAAAAACCTTTAACCTCTACATTAATCTCATTTTTTTTGAATATTTTAGCCCTCTTTATTTCTGCCCTGTTATTTGAAGAGAGTATCTCCAAATCAATATTATCGTATGGAATATCAGCTATCGCGCCTTTGCTTGATTTCACTGCAAATATTATTTCCGGAGAAGAGAAAGAGCCTTCCGCTCCTATGGAAAAATCAGTTTTTCCCGTAACGCTTAAAGGCGAATCAATAACTTCGCCCAAAATTTCCCAATCAATACTTCTGCCCTGCGTGTCAAAAATAAAAATATCGTCCGCAAAGTAGGCGTTAACTGTTATCACGGAAGACGATTTATAAATATTAAAATTTTCTATTTTTACGTTATTGTTAAAATCAACAGCGCCGGTAATGCTGACAGGGCCGGAGCTCTGCGTAACAACAAATCTTCTGTCTCTGATGACATATCCAAGTCCCAATGATGAAAGTCTGTGCTTGTTTATCCAGAAGTTCTTTATATCTATTTTACCCTGATATGTAGAGCCTCCTTTCCTTTTATTCATTTTCCCGGATATGTCAATGCTTCCAAAAACATTCGCAGGCCCCAACTGCGCGTTAACAAGGAAAAGATTGAGATTGTATGTGCCGTCTTTTATGTTAAAACTGCCTCTGTTAGCCCGTATTTCGCTGTTGGCAATTTTTGCCGTGGCGCTGCTTACCAGTATCCTTGAATTATTAACGTCAATTTGCGCTTTTAAGTCGTTAAGTTTAATCCCCTTGGCGTAAGTATTCGAACTCCTGACGTCAACTCTTAAACGCGGCGAAGCTTTCTCATACTGATATAAAGCGCCTTTTCCGGAAAATTCCCCCGTAACCGGAGTTCTGAAACCTACAAATTTATTGATTATTATTTCATTAAGATTTTCAAATTCAACGGAAAGCACGCCTCTCTGCGCCTGCGCGTATTTACCTTTTACCGAGAATCTGGTTTTGCTGGACAACAGCTCTGCATTTCTGACTCTCAGGGCATTATTGATATAGGCAACTTCAGACGTAAAAGAAAACGGAATTCCGAAATATTTTCCGTTTTTAACGGATGCAGCAATACTTATTGCCGGATTGGCAAGAGCTCCCGAAATTTTTGCGGACATATTAAGAAAAGCCTCAAGTTCAGGGCTGAATCCTGAGATATTCGTATTTTTTAAGTTTAAAGAGCCTGTTATGCGGTTAGCATCTTTTCCATAAAAAAACGATAAGTTACCTTCAAACCCGTTATCTGACCTTATATCTGATAAAGTAAATTTATTTAAAGATATTACAGTATCCGCCCTGAGATTGTCAAAAGCAACTCCCGAAACTTTCAATGAATTGCCGGCAATCGTTCCGACGACTTCATTTCTAGTATTAAGCTGCCCGCTGAACGTTATATCGCTGTCAACGGATAAACCTCCGGCATTAATCTTTCTTGTTCTTAAACTCAAAGAAGATATCGGATTCTCGTTAGTAAAACCGATAAGCCCGCTGGCAAAAGCGTTTACTCCTTCATTTTCGCCTCTTAAACTGAAATGGCTAATATTTATTCTGCTGAGATTTAAATCGCCTTTTGCTTCAAATTTTTTAAATCTATTGCCGAAAAAAGAGCCGTCATAAGCTTTTATGTCAAAATCAGTAGTGCCGTCTTTTTCATATTTTATGCGTCCGCTTGCAAGCCCCCGGATAGTATCTTTTGTATATCCGAAAGTTTTTAATACATTCGCGATATCGGTATTGGTGAATTTAAAATCGGTTGACAGGTTCTTTCCTGCCCTCACTACGCTGTTAAATACCATACTTTTATCGCTTTTATAAAAATAGAAAACATAAATATCCGCGCTTCTTGTTATAGTTCCGAAAATATCAGTTTTGCCGATTTTCCGGGTTTCAAGATTTATAATTGAGAAATTGATAAGCCCGGATGTTTCGTTTAATGCTCCTTGTATAGTAACCGAACCGCCGGCTTTTTGCCTTAACCCGTGCACTATCGGCAATTGGGAAACAGGCATATTGGCCATATCAACGTTTATTTCGCCGGTTCTTAAATTTCCTGAAAGTTCTCCTATCTGCTTTCCGTCAAACAAAAGCCTGACAAGATAAATGCCTCCCGATTTATAAACGGCGCATATTTTTCCGCTTCTGCCGTAATCGAAGGAAATGTCATACTTCCCGTCCGGATTACGCACACCTGAAACTTCAAAATTTCCCATGCCTATTCCGTAAATGGATAAACTGCTTAAAGATAAATCAAGATTGCCTTCACCGTTGTTATAAATAAACTTAGATTCAACTTCACCGCCGATATCGCTGTTAAGTTTTGAAAGTAAAATATTTGCTTTGGCATAAAATTCTTCGGAAGAGTTTCGTTCAAACGACAAATTTCCGAAATCTCCGGATAAAGACGCGCGCAATACGCCGTCATTTCTGACAACAGTTCCGGAAGAGTCCAAAATTTCAAAGAAATTTGATCTTAATTTCTCCACGGTTACGTTTTGTTCAAATGAAAAATCATCAGCGTCAAACGTTCCGGAAGCGCTCATAATACTCTCAATAATATCTTCCGAAGAAATTGTAAATTCGGTATTAAAAACAGAATTACTTCCGCTATGCTTCATTACGCCGCTTACATAAAACGGTATTTCATAAGGAAGTACAGCGGAAGAAAGGAAAACCCCCTCAGGGTTTACCGTTATTTCGGTATTGCTTATTCTTAAAATTTCCTGGCGGGATTTGATGGCAATATTGTTGGCAGTAATTTTTATTTCGGATTCCGGAAGTCTGAACGAAACCGGCTGGCCGGATGCGTTTCTATCCTGTCCGCCGTCTTCAATCAATCTGTTTTCATTATTTAAATCTATTGTGGTATCATAAAATTCAATTGTTTTGATATAGTTTATCGGCCTTGTGAAATTTCTCAATATTTTCATAAGACCTATTCTTACCGTGACTTTTTCAGCATTTATCCTGCCGTCAACTGAAACATTTGTAAATGTAACGCCTCCGGTAAAAGGAGAAACATAAAAAGAGCCTATCGTAAAATTATGTCCGGTATGTTTATGCAAAAAATTTTCTAAATGAGGCACATATATAAATATTCTTATATTATATGCCGCTATGAAAATCGCTAAAAGTATTACGGTATATATGATATATCTAAAAAATTTCCACACTTTCCCTCTTCAAAAACAAGAAGTTTAGAGAGCTTGGAGAGCTTAGAAGTTTGGCAACTGCCTTTTGCGTCTTTTGTCTTTGCCAAGCATCCAAACTTCTAAACTTCCAAGCTTCATTTTTTATTTACTTTATCGGCACGCCTGTCAGGCGCGTTAAGCTTTTAAATTCTTTTATAAGCTTCGTCGTTATTTTGCCGGGTTTACCGTCGTCTATTGCCCTTGAGTCCACTTTTATAACAGGTATGACTTCCGCGGCTGTTCCTGTCAAAAAGCACTCGTCGGAAGTATAAACGTTATATGTTGTAATACGCTCTTCTCTTACCTGTATTTTAAGCTTATTCTTGGCAAGCTCGATAACCGCGTCTCTGGTGATTCCTATCAAAGCGCCTTCGGAAGCCGGCGGAGTAAATAAAACCCCGTTTTTCACGATAAATATATTATCTCCCGTGCATTCCGCGACATAACCTTCTGAATTAAGCATTATGGCCTCCATAACGCCGGCTCTTGTGGCTTCCATTTTTGCCATAATGTTATTTAAATAATTTAAAGATTTTACATTAGGGCTTAACGCGTCAGGCCTTATTCTTCTGATTGCAGCCGTTATGATTTCTCCGCCTTTTTCATAAAGGTCTTCGGGATAAAGCGAAATTTTATCGGCGATTATTATAATTGAAGGCGGCTCCGTGCATTTTCTGGGGTCCAATCCCAAATCTCCGACTCCTCTTGTAACTACAAGCCTTATATATCCTTCAGTCAGTTTATTGGCGATAAGCGTTTTTATAAGAGCTTTTTCCATTTCGTTTTTTGTTATCGGAATAGTAAGATTAATAGCCCTTGCCGAATCCCAAAGCCTGTCCAAGTGCTCTTTTAATCTGAATACTCTTCCGTTGTAAGCTCTGATTCCTTCAAAAATTCCGTCGCCGTAAAGCAAACCGTGGTCAAACACTGAAACTTTAGCTTCTTCTTTTGAAACAAGTTTCCCGTCCAAATAAATCTTCATCTTTAAAACTCCCTTTTAAAGTAGAAGGGAGGAAGGAGGAGGGAGGAGGTACTGAGTTTCGGCAAAGCCGAAACAGAATTAATAAGTTTTCGCTTTGCGAAAACACATTACTTTTTCCCTCCTACTTCCTACCTCCTACCTTTTTATATTATTCTTCCGTCAATCATTTTTATCTGTCTGTCGGCTTTTTCCGCCAATTCCTGGTTATGCGTAACCAAAATTAAAGTAGATTTCGCGTCATTTGAAACCGAAAACAACAGGTTTTCAATTTCAAGTCCTGTCTGCCTGTCCAAATTTCCTGTAGGTTCGTCGGCAAAAATAATTTTCGGTTTGTTTATAAGCGCTCTTGCCAGCGCAGCTCTCTGCTGTTCTCCGCCAGAAAGCTCATTCGGAAAATGATTCTTCCTGTGGGAGAGCCCCACTTTAGCAAGAATTTCATCTGCATAAGACATTTTTTTTCCTTTCTCTTCCCACACCGGCAGCAAAACATTCTCTAAAACCGTAAAATCGGCAAGAAGATAATGGAACTGAAACATAAAACCTATATTATCTTTCCTCATCTTACAAAGATAATTGTCGTCGGACTTATAACAATCTTTACCGTCAATAAAGACCTGTCCCGACGTAGGTCTGTCCATAAGCCCCAAAGTATGTATAAGCGTACTTTTACCCGCTCCCGAAGGTCCGGTAAAAGAAATTTTTTCTCCTGACTTTATATTGAGATTTATATCCTTCAAAACCTCAATGTCCGGAGAATTTTTTTTCTTATAGATTTTAGTTAAATTAACAGCTTTTATTTCCATTGTTTTAATAATCCTGACTAAATTAACAAATAACAATGTCGGAGTTTCGGCTCTGCCGAAACCTGTTAACCGGTTTTCGCTTTGCGAAAACACAATAATTATTAATTGTAAATTGTTATTTGTTAATTGCCGTTATCCGTATCTTATTGCTTCCAAAGGATCAAGCTTTGACACTTGATAAGCCGGATATATTCCCGCAATAACAGTTATAATAAAAGCGCAAAGCGCAACCGAAAGTATATCAAACGGTATTATCGCTATGGGCAGTCTGTCCACGTAATAAATCCCCTGAGGAAGCTTAAATATTTCAAAGTTTTTTAGAACAAGGCTTATGCTTATTCCGAGAACCAGCCCTAAAACCGTACCAATAAAACCAACTATAAGCCCTTCAAAAAAGAAAATCTTCGAGATAGATTTTTTTGAAAATCCTACTGCCGACATTATCCCTATTTCTTTTGATTTCTGTACGCTTAAAAGCAGAAGATTAGAAATAATATTAAACGCAGCCACAAGGATTATCAAACCTAAAATCAAAAACATCATTATCTTTTCAAGTTTAAGCGCCGAAAATAAATTTTTATTTAATTCTATCCAGGCCCTCACTCTATACGGATAAGTAAACTCTCTTTGGAGCGCGGAAGCAATAGAAACAGCTTTATCAAAATCGCGCGTCTGTATGCTTATCCCGCTGACTTCGCTTTCCATATTAAATATTGTCTGCGCGTAAGCCAAATCTATAAATCCCAGAGAAGAGTCGAAATCATACATTCCCGAATGAAACAATGCCATGACTTTAAACTTATACATCTTTGGCATGCTTCCGAAATTAGACGGAAACATCAGAACTATTTCATCTCCGGCAGTCACGGAAACAGTTTTCGCTATTTCGCTGCCGAGAATGATTTCGCCGTCGTTAAGACCTTCAAAATCCATATCTGAAACCTGTATCTGTCTTGAAATGCCTACCATCGCGTCTTCATCTTTAAAATTTACCGCTTTTACTATAAGTCCTGTCGAGGCAGCCGTGCCGACGCTTCGCATTATCCCCTGTCTGTAAATGAAAGGAGATATGGCAAATACATTTTTATTTTCTTTCAGCGCCTCGATTATTTCTTTGTAATCGGTAAAAGCCTCGCTGTCAATTCTGGTCATCATTATGTGCGGCTGTATTCCCAAAATTTTGTCTCTGATATCTTTTTGGAAACCGCTCATAACAGACAAAGTAATAACAAGAGCCGCAACGCCTAAAGTTGTGCCGCCCACGGCTATAAGAGTAGTCAGTAAAGCAAAAAAACCTTTCTTTCTTGCTTTTAAATATCTGATTGCTATGAAAAGTCCCGTAGAAATTACCATTTTAGACACCCTTTTAAACTGCAATTACGAATCAACAACAATGACAAAAATATTCAATAATATGGCTTTTCTGCTTTTTATTCGTAATTCGTAATTGGAAGCGAAGCTTCCCGTAATTCGTAATTGTCTTTATTATTCCGGTCTCATTGCGGGAAACGTAATAACTTCGCGTATAGATTCAACGCCCGTTAAAATCATGACAAGTCTGTCAATTCCGATTCCAAGTCCGCCCGTAGGAGGAAGCCCCTGTTCAAGCGCCAGAACAAAATCTTCATCGTAAGGCATAACTTCATCTTCGCCTTTCTTTTTAGCTTCCATCTGCTCTTCAAATCTGAGCCTTTGTAATTCCGGATCGTTAAGCTCGGAGTACGCGTTTCCTATTTCCATACCGTTTATGTAGAGTTCAAACCTTTCGGCTATTTCCGGCTGGTCAAATTTTACTTTTGACAAAGGAGAATAAACCGCCGGATAATCCATCACAAAAGTGGGAGCTGTCAAATTCGGCACAACTTTTTCGTCAAAAAGCTGGTCAAGAATCTTTTTTTCAGCAGCGTTTTTAGGTAATTCAAGGTTAAGATGCTTTACCTGGTCAAAAAGCTTTCCGCTTTCAACATAAGGAAGCAGTTCCAATCCGGTAAATTCCTTAATAAGGTCAAACATTTTTGCTCTTCTGAAATTCATATTAATTTTCGCAGAGCCTATTTTTTCCGAGGCGGTCTTGATCAAAGTTTCCGTTAAATCCATCATGTCATTATAATCCGCGTAAGCCTGATAAAGTTCCATCATCGTAAATTCAGGATTATGATTTCTGTCTATACCTTCATTTCTGAAATTTCTTCCGATTTCAAATACTCTTTCCATACCGCCCACTACAAGCCTTTTCAGATAAAGTTCAGGAGCTATTCTCAAAAATAAATTTATATCCAAAGCTTTATGATGCGTCACAAAAGGATTGGCATTCGCGCCGCCTGCAAGCGATTGCAAAACAGGCGTTTCAACTTCAATAAACCCGAGCTCTTCAAGTTTATGTCTTATAGCGGAAATTATCATGCTTCTTTTAACAAAAACGTCTTTAACTTCAGGATTTGCTATCAAATCAAGATATCTCTGTCTGTATCTTGTCTCAGTATCTTTTAAGCCGTGCCATTTTTCCGGCAGCGGTCTGAAAGCTTTTGTCAGCATTTCCCATTTTTCAACCATTATGCTCAATTCATTTGTTTTAGTTCTGAACGGCGTGCCTTCAACTGAAATTATATCCGATAAATCCACCGTATCTTTGAATAATTTATACCGGTCGGCGCCAAGCTTATCGGCGCGCACATAAATTTGTATTTTTGCTGAGCCGTCACGTATATCGATAAAAGCCGCTTTTCCCATATTTCTGTAAGTCATAACTCTTCCGGCAACTTTTACATTTTTACCTTCTGCCATCTGCTCTTTTTCCAAAGAAGCGAACTCTTTTTGCACAGCGTCTATACTTCTGTCAAATTTGTACTGCGCGGGATAAGGATTAATTTTCATCGCGGCCAAATCTTTGGCTTTCTGTTTTCTCTGCATTATTATCTGCTCTATGGGAGCCGCGTTTTGTTCAGTTGTTTGTCCTTTCTGTTTCTCTTGCATTTTAATTTCCGCCTTTCAGGGTGGATTACGGGGCGCTCACAGGTACGCCTGCCGCTCAAATTTCGGGGATTAAAGATTCACCGCCGCACTGCGTCCCTGCAAAATTTTTTAGATAAAATGATATCATTTTTTTGGCATGCAGTCAAAGCGCCGTTAATTTTTATTTCGGCATAAAAAATCAATCATTTTTCAATAAAAAAAGAAAGGCCGGATGCCTTTCTGAATTATATAAATAACAAATGTTGTAACCGTGGTGTGTTAACACATCCTGAATTTCTAATTGCCTTTAAGGGAATCTGAAAATCAAACTCAGGAAATGCGAGCCCGTCGACTCCTGCAATTCAAGCGGCAAGCCGAACGCATAATCTATTATCAACGCGTATTCTCCAAACTTTATCTCATATCCCGTCCCGAAATTTATTTGCTCTTTCCATCCTCCTATCCTCAACGCCAGCGTCCCATCTATCACTTTGCTTTCCATTCCTATCTTCAATAAATCCTCATCCCCGCTTCTCATTTCATAATCAGCCGCTGCCGTAAACTTCGGTATCTTTAATATTGGCAGCTCTTCACTGTAATACGCCGCTCCTATCACATCCATCGCTGGCACTTTGTCTTCCATCTCAAACCCAACGTCAGGCCTCGTCAAATACCTTTTGCTGTAGCCTACGCTTACTCCATTCTCAAATCTCGCCAATATCCCTACATCCATTGTTATCCCGTCTTTTGCTTCCCAGCTTCCTCCCGCAATATGCTGACCCCAGTTAATTTCATGCCTTACATATTTCAACGATGCTCCTACGCTCAAATCCATTTTGTCCCATATATTCAAATCATTTAGCGTTCTTGCATACCCTATATTTACTAAATCTTCAGCGTATAGTCCCGCATCTCTAAAATGAGACCATACCAATGACACGCTTCCCAGTTCTTTACTTATTGGATACACTGCTCCTATATAATTCGTACCCATGTCAAAACCGTCTAATCCGGTAAATAATTTCGCAGAGGTCGCTGCAGCTTCCGCCTTTTCAAGCTTCGCCGTTCCCGCAACGTTATACAACGGCGCGTTCGCGTCATCCGCTACTGCCGTAAACGCTCCGCCCATTCCCAACGGGCGTACTCCCCAATAGGTGCTGTTAAACAATGCCTGCGCATTGCTTACGCCCATCACTCCTATTGAAATTAATATCGCCAATATCTTTTTCATTTTCTTTCCCTTAAAACGCTTATTATGAAGTAAACAACAACAGCAACTTCAACCCCTCACCTACCCTGCGGGCATCCTCTCCCGCAAGGGGCGAGGAAACAACAACTGCCTTTTTTGTCTTTTATTCGTAATTGCCGTTTATCATTTCACAAACGCTATCGAGCCGCTTATTATCTTACCGCCAACTTTTATCTGGTATATGTACGAACCGGACTCGGCATAACTGCCGTTATCTTTTCTGCCGTCCCACTCAAACGGCGGTTCTGTGAGTCTTCTTATCCGGCGGCCATTGATATCAAATATCGTTACGATATCGCCCGCCTGCAGATTTCTGAACGCAGCCTTATCGCCAAACTTAATTACTCTGTATTCCGGTCTGTAATCATTATCCCTAAGTATAACTTTCTCAAATATCGCGTAATATCCTAATTTTGTACCTGTAACGGCAAGGTTTACCGTTACAGTGCGCATATCCGTATCATTAGTAAAATTAACTCTTTCCCAGCTTGTGCCGTTAAACCATCTGACTTCAATATTGTTAGCATTCGTAAGCATATCGCCATAGTACATAGTTATTGAAGGCATCAACGACTGACTGTTAACAATAATGTCAGCCGGAGTAAATTCATACGTTATTACCGGACGCAAATTGCCTAAATACGGCAAAGTTTCGCCGGTATACAACTCTTTTATTCTGAAATTCGAGGCAGACAATAAAGATCCGGCGGCAAAATTTATTGTAGTATTTCCTCTTGTATGATCTCCGCTGTGCAGAGATAAGCTTCCTCCGGAATTGTCAATACTCTGAGCTTTCATCTGTTTTAAATTGGCTTCAATATATAAATCGTCGGCAGGATATATTCCTGCAGCGCCGTCCTTTGCAACGGCTTTTATCCTGTAATAAATATACTCGGCATTAGCATCTACATGCACCGGGTCGGTAACAAAGCTGTATTCAGCCGTACCGGCTTTTGAATTTGCCATAAAATTAATGTTCGTTATGCTTCCGGTTGAAATGCCGATATTATTATCCGTATAGTACTCTATTAAAAGCGAGTCTAGTTCAGTGGAATCTCCGGACAAAGAAACGGTTCCCGTCGCGACAAGAAGGCGCATATTTACCGAAACTCTTTCAATAGGTATGTGAAATATCGAAACGGCCGTGCTTGATGGCTGCGGCGTAATAAAAGATATTTCGACGCTTATCCTTTTAATAGGATTAAGAGAATCTAAAACCTCCGCATGGGCTTTAGATGCGAATATTCCCAAGAATATAAAAAGTACTATTAAGATGGAAAATATAAGTTTTTTATTCATAAAATAACTCTATGGTTATCGTATTGCTCTTATACGCATATCCCTTTCTTGCTTTTGAAAAATCAGCTGAAAAATAAAGATATATCTTTCTGCCTTCGGCTAAATCACCGTATCCGATTTGTCCCCAATCGTTAACCGTAGCGTATTTAAACCCTCTCCGGTCACAAAATCTTATTTCTTCTCTTCCGGGATAAAACGAAGTCTCGGAATCTGAAATTTTTGCCGTAATATCTCTCATCGGCGACCAGGCGGCCATCCACTCCGGATTCACAAGAAGTTCCGGCGAATCGCTCATTGAAAAAATAGAATCGGAAGCTCTCCACAACATCGGAATAAGCATAAAAGTGTAATTCTCAGCGACAAGACCGGAAATCGTAGAAGTTGTCATCTCGCCTGTATAAGCAGCATTCCCCGCTTCACTGTTATCCGTGTATATTTGCAATCCCCATGCGACATTGCTGTGGAACAATTCGGAATCGGAAAGCTCTACCTCTACATACTGATTTGCGGCAACCGGTGTAGTGCTTCCGAAAACCGTACTATCATTATTCCACGTAATTTTGCCGGCGCCGGCAGAGCTGTCTCTGTTTTTTAAAATCAGAGAAACGCTCATGGCAGACGTTGAATAATTACTTTTTTTCCAGACTATATAATCAATGTCAACCGCAGCGCCGTTATTATTAATCATGAACAAAATTTCGGTAGTTTCAAGCATTACTGCCCGCGTAAGCTCAGCAAACCCGTCGGCATTTAAAGGAATCGAAACTTTCTGCCATTCGCCGTTTGTAGAGGTAATGCCCAAAGCTCCCAATGTTGTCATTTGTTCTTTGCCGTTACATTTTATTCCTGCCGAAACAGCGCTTAAATTAGTACCTCTTACCCAAAATTCCAATGTTCCGTTATAAAATTCCGACATTGATCTGCCTGCCGGAGCATCCTCAAAACCTATTCCCCAATAGCCGCTGGACGGGGAAACAAAATAATTGCTTCCTTCAAACGCGGTTCCGTTAACTGCGACTGCCGGAGCTCCTGCCAAAGGCCAAAGACCCACATTATCAAGACTGCCGGATGCCCCGAATAATGCGCCGGTTCCCGAAAGCCAGTCCGAATAAATGCCGTATATTGAATTCGTCTTATTTTCGTAAGTCTCGCCCAACGCTGCCGCTTTTCTCCAAATGACATGGTCTATGTCAATAATATCATAATTACTATGAGTCTCTACGAAAAACAAATATCTGGTATTTGCCAAATCAGCAGTTGTCAGCCCCCCTAAACTTGAATCCAGCAGAATTACAACTCTCTGCCATTGACCGTTTGCCTTATACCCCAAATCAGAAAGGCTTCTGGTCATCCTATTGCCTGCGCTGTCGTTGGTTCGCGCCATTCCTACACGTATATTAGAATAATTTGCTGCAGCCGATGATATCCTTATATACAGCTCTATCGCGCCGTTTTCATACGCTCTCA
>Ga0099364_10009235_pt1 | contig 13705 bp, 8 predicted proteins | sample TergutTh196P3_FD_73070 | JGI IMG/M metagenome (GOLD analysis project Ga0099364, IMG submission 73070) | Microcerotermes parvus P3 segment gut microbial communities from Pointe-Noire, Republic of the Congo - Th196 P3 | ecosystem: Host-associated > Arthropoda: Insects > Digestive system > Gut ...
TAAAAAATAATTAATATAAGTAGAGAGAGAGAGAGAGAGAGAGAGAGAGAGAGAGAATTTGAATTCATACAGCTTTGTCTCTTCATATTGGGATTGTAGCATATTTCGCGGAAATGTGTAAAGGGGGATTGGTAACATAATATATAGTGCCAAAATCATTTTCATGCTATACTTACAACATGAAACAAATATTTAACGATAATTGGCAATTTAAAAAAGACGGGGATTGGGCTCCGGTAGAGCTCCCGCATGACTGGCTTATCTATGATGTTAATAATTTATACGAAACATCAGTCGGCTGCTATAAGAAAAACTTCGATTCTTCTTTCTTGAAAAAGGGGCAGAGAGCGATAATTGAATTTGACGGTGTATACATGGACACCAGTTTTTATGTAAACGAAAAACTTGTAGGCGAATGGAAGTACGGATATACTTCTTTTCATTTTGATATTACGGATTTTTTAAACGAATCCGGCAGTAATGAATTGCTTGTAAAAGTAAACCATCAATCGCCAAATTCCAGATGGTACAGCGGAGCCGGAATTTATCGTGATGTTTTTCTTCACATTAAAAACGAGGTTTATTTTGTTATTGACGGTATTTATATTTGCCCGCGCAAAGAAAAAGAAGGGAATTGGCGTGTAACGGTTAATGCAGAAGTTAACAATACAAATCCGCCTTACGAAATTCGCCACAATATTTTTCATGCCGCAGGTGAGCAAACCTGCTATGATTATATCGATGACGGGAGTATTCTGGTTTATCGCCCAAAATTATGGGACATAGAGAGTCCTGATTGTTATATCCTGCGTTCAGAAATTATCGTAAACGGAGAAGTATCTGATTGTATCGAAACCCGTTTTGGCTTTAGAGAAATAAAGTATACAACAGATGAAGGGTTCTTTTTGAACGGGCGTTATGTGAAAATGTTCGGCTGCTGCCAGCATCACGACTTGGGTGCGCTGGGCGCTGCCTTTAACAAAGATGCGGCAAGACGGCAGTTGCAGATTTTAAGAGATATGGGCGCTAATGCTATCCGCACTTCGCACAATCCGCCGGCATCAGGTTTGATGGAACTTACCGACGAAATGGGTTTTTTGGTTATGTCTGAATTTACAGATATGTGGCTGCGGCCAAAAACTCCTTTCGACTATGCCCGCTTTTTTAATGAGTGGGTCGAAAAAGATGCAGCCGCATGGATTCGCCGCGACAGAAACTGCCCCTCTGTAATTATGTGGAGCATCGGCAATGAAATTTATGATACACACGCTGATTTAGAAGACGGCGCCAATACAATGAGGCGGCTTATCAATCTTGTAAAAGAACGCGACCCTAATGGCAACGCGCCTGCAACTTTTTGTACTAATTATATTCCCTGGGAAAACACGCAAATATGCGCCGATATTATCAAACTTACCGGTTATAATTATGCTGATTATTTATACGACAAACATCACAAGGAACACCCGGATTGGATTATTTATGGCGGCGAGACTTGTTCATCAGTTTACAGCAGGGGGGTTTATCACTTTCCTTTGAGTAAACCGATTCTGGCAGATGACGATTTGCAGTGTTCGTCTTTGGGCAATAGTTCTACAAGCTGGGGAAAAAGCCCGGAAGGCTGCATCATCGCGCACCGTGATGCGAAATTCACTTTTGGACAATTCATCTGGACGGGGACAGATTATATCGGCGAGCCTACCCCTTATCACACAAAAAATTCTTATTTTGGGCAAGCTGATACGGCGGGTTTTCCTAAAGATTCGTTTTATATTTTTCAATCTGCATGGACCGATTACAGAAAAAAACCGATGGTGCACCTTCTTCCATACTGGGATTTTTCGCCCGGGCAGCCGGTTGATATCCGCGTTTGTTCAAATGCTCCAAAGGTGGAACTTTTCCTTAACGGGAAATCTTTGGGCGAAAGGGAAATTGATCATATTAAGGGAGATTCAATCATTGCAAATTTTCAAGCATCTTATGAAAGCGGCGTTTTGAAAGCGGTAGCTTATAATGAAAACGGGAAGATTGTCGCCCAGATGGAACGCTGTTCTTTTGGAGATACGGTCAGTCTCAATCTTAAACACACACGGTTTGGAGATTTAATCTTTACAGAAATAACTGCTGTTGACAAAGACGGGAATCCGGTAGAAAACGCCTGCGACAGGGTAAAAGTTTCTGTTACCGGCGGAACAATTCTGGGTATGGATAATGGCGACTCAACAGATTATGATCAATATAAAACTGACAGCCGCCGTCTTTTTAACGGCAAATTACTTGCTATTGTCCGCCCTTTAAAAAACACAGAACCTCAAATTAATGCCGCGATAGATTCGTCTGATATTCCAATCAGAAAGATTGAATTGTCCGCCTGTCCTACATCTGGGAATTCTGGCGCAGAAGCGGGTAGCTTTAAAGTTACGGCAAACATTTTCCCGGAAAATGCAACATATAAAGATTTATACTGGCGTCTAACAGACAGCGGCGGAATTGACAGCCCTCTTGGAACCCTTGATATTTCTGACGATTCAAAATGTGCAATTATAAATCCAAAAGGCGATGGAGAAGCCTATATCCGCTGTTGTGCAAAAAATAGCAGGGATCAAATCAGTCTTATCTCGCTCTTCCCGTTTAAATTTGAAGGATACGGCAAACCATTCTTGAATCCCTATCAATTTGTTTCCGGCGGTCTTTACAACACAAGCAATGCCCCCATGACCGTTGGTATTGAGCGCGGTATTGCAACACTGGAAGACGAAGAGAGTCATGTCGGTTTCGCTGATCTTGATTTTGGCAGTTACGGTTCTGATGAAGTTTCGATGTGGTTTTTCCCGCTTGTAAACGATCCTATCCCGGTTGAAATATGGGATGGGATGCCGGAAGATGGCGGCACTCTTCTTTGTACCGCTGTTTATGACAAAGGTTCAATATGGAACACATATCAAGAGATAACTTGTAAGCTTCCAAAAAGAATGACCGGGATTAAAACATTTTGTTTTGTTGTTAGACGAAAGATGCACTTTAAGGGATTTCAGTTTAAAGTTTTGGAAAAGGCATTACAAAAACTTTATTTTGCAGAGTACAATCAAATCTACGGGGACTCCTTTGAAATAAATCCGCCGGCTGTAGAAAAAATCGGCAATAATGTTGCGATTATTTTTGACGGCATGGATTTTAAAGAAGGTGTAAAAAACATAGAGATTTGCCGGCGCTCAAAGCAGGATAAAAATTCTGTCAACTTGATTTTCAAAGATGAAACTGGAACAGAAATAAAAAATATGCTGATATTGCCGGCTTCTGGCGAATATAAGAGTGAGAGTCTGACGCTTGAAGCTGCTTTTAAAGGAAAGGGGACGCTGTCGTTTGTTTTCCTGCCGGGATGCAATATTGATTTAAAGTCATTTAGGTTTTATTAACCTAAGAGGTGTTAAAGTCTATCCATGTTCCGCGCTGTGATCATTGTTTCTGTGATAGTGCAAAAACGTAATCACTATTCCTGCTGCAAGCAGGATCAAGTTGAGTACAAATGGCAGATTTCTTGACATATCGGAAAGAAATCCAGCGAACCAGCCAAAGGGAGCCACTGCCGTCATAATAAACATAAACCGGAGCGCCATAATTCTTGCGCGTTCATCGGGATTTACGTGTAACGCAATCAATGACTCGGAAAGAGTTCCGAGTATTCCCAATCCAAAACTATCGAATACGAGTGACAGGCACAGGAGGGGAATTTTTATCATTCCGTCAGCCGGCACTATTATTAGAATGCTCTGTCCTGCTAAATAACCTGCAAATCCCAGCACAAGAGGTATTTTTAATATCCCTTTTGTTATACGGGGAATTACAAAGAACAAAAATACTATAGCCAGAATTGATCTTAATACCATAAACAATGGAAGAATAGCTTCGGGAACAAGTAACTTTCTGCTTACAATAATCGGCCAAAAAGTATTATTGATCATCCCTACAATTCCAGCAAGAGCTGCAATCAACATAGAAAAAATCATACCATTGGAACGAAGAATCATTTTTAATATTTCTCCGTAGCCGCCGGCAAGCTGAAAAATGTTTTTCCCTTTTGTTTCAGCCAGGCGTATTTTTCCGATATTGGTTTCTTTCGAGGCAAAATAAAGAATTGTAAGTTTAAGCGTCATTAAAATAAAAGCATTTATATAGAGAATTCGAAGCGCAGGAATAAGCGTTAATCTGGAAATTAATATTGAAGAAATGGGAGCAAAAAAAGCGGAGAATTGTCCGCAGGCTATAACTACAGAAAAAATACTTGTTACCTGTTTTTTTTCGGCATCTTCGATTAAAAGGCATGTCCATGAATTCGCTGTAACTGCCAGAGTTCCGTTAAGAATAGCGGCAATTAAAAAAAACCAAAACCCTTCTGCACGCCACCAGATTAAAGCGGGAAGGCACCAGGCAATGGCATCGAAAACAGCAGTTGATTTTTTTCTGCCCATTTTATCCGTAATTGGTCCTGATAAAAAAGAAAAAATTATCTGCGACAATGTATTAATTGTTACAATAAAACCCACTCTCGTATCATTTAAACCTAAAGCCAGCATATATACCGAAAGATACGGCATACAGAGATTCATAGATAAGCCCCATAGCGGTTCCGTATAAACACAGGCGCGCGGGTTTCCTTTCAAATTTTTTACCGTAGTAAACAATGATTCATTCATTATTGATTGCCCTCTTTACTTTTGCTCAATATTTATCTATATTTAAAAAAAGATCAAGTATGAGGAAAAATATATGAAGAAAACTTTTATTTTTTTCTGGTTAATATTAATTATGTTTTCTTGCGCTACCGATACCGTAAATATGAGACAAATTGAATCGCCGCATATTTTTGTAATTAATGCTCCTGTTGCGGGTAACTATCCGCAAGAGTTGTTTAAATATCCTTTTAAATCCGGATCAACTCAGAATGAAATATTTACGCAAACCCTTGAATGGTCACCGCAAGTAACAAAGACTTTTGTTACAGAAACAAAATATACAGCAACATTAACACTTGAGCCTGTAAGCAGACGGCATACATTTCAAGGTACTGCTATCAATGATATATATGGTTTGCCGGATGATAAAATAGAAAATATTTATTTAGAAACAATTGGCAGAAATCTTGTGATAAAGATTGAATTTGAAGCAACTGCCGATGAAAATGCAGAAGCTCAAGTGATTTTTTACGATGATTTTAACGGGGATATGCTGGATAAAACAAAATGGGAATTATGCCCGGAATGGGACAGACAGGGACGCAGTTCATGGAGAGATGACATGGTTTCTGTAAGCGAAGGATTGTTACGATTAAAATTTATTCGTGATACATCGCTTGGTATTACAAAGTCAAGAGACAGAGTGTTATCAGATAACTGGATTCGTGCAGGAGCTATTCGGACATTAAACAAAGACTGGTCTGTGTTATTCGAAAATAGTTACGGATATTATGAGGCAAGAATAAAGTTCCCTGTGATAAGCGGAACATGGGGCGCTTTCTGGCTGATGAGCCGGACACAACAAATCACTTCCGATGAAGGAAAGATCGGCACAGAAATTGACATAATCGAGAGTATTGGTAACCATGAAGGAAAATACAACGCCGCTCTTCACTGGAATGGGTATGGCACTCATCATAAAAGTATAGGAAGCGGTAATACTGACAGCAATAAACCTGACATAAATATTTATGACGGAGAATTTCATATTTTTGCACTTGACTGGTCTCCTACAGAATATATTTTTTACATTGATGGACAGGAATTTTGGCGCGTAGACGGCGGTGGGAATTTTAATAACAGCGGTATTAATCAAAACCCCAATTATATTAAGCTGTCAGTAGAAAGCGCTACGTGGGCAGGGGATATTCCGGATGATTTTACAGAAGCAGAGATGTTAGTTGACTATGTAAGAGTTTATAATCAGCCTATACTAAAAAACCTGTTCTAGTACATAAAAAATATTTTGATCTGTGCCAAAAATAATTCTTTTACCGGCGATAACAGGAGCGGACAATAGAGAGCCTTCAGTTTCCATCTGCCAGAGAAGTTTACCGTCACGGGCGGAGATACAAACAAACTGAGGCGGGGTATGATCATTTCCAAGCAATCCAAAGTAAACCCTCCCTGATGCTATTGTGGGTGGGGAGCTTATTGGTGTATCAAAAATATGCTCCCATCGTAAAGTACCTGTGTTTGCATCTAAAGCGCGTGCGATACAATCTCCGCCTGCATAAATTACAAGGTCCCTCCAGACTGTAGGCGCAAGAAAATCAAGCACATCAACATTTCGCAGAAAGTATCGCCATATCATTTCGTAATCATAACCCTTTAAAAAACCCTCATGATGCTGTTCCCATACCATTTCTCCGGTATTACGATTAAAGGCATAATAACTAAGATACATATCGCCATAAACATCTGCTGTGCCAAAATACAAAAGGTCTTTGCGGACTGCTGTAAAAGAATACCAAATTGCTCTGATTTCATTAAAAGGTAAAAACCACAGGAAGTCTCTGGCATTTATGTCATAAGGACCTACTAAATCTGTTCTAGGTCCTGTTCCGAAATACATAACATCATCCGCCATTAAGAATGTGTAATTATACCAGCCGGGATTGAAAATATTAAATTGCTCCTTGCCATCGGGAGATAAAAAATAAATTGCGTCCGCATCTGCAACAAAAATAATATAATCGCCATATCTTTGAACCAGCGCATTAATCTGGCTTCGTGCCTGAAAATGCCAAATCTCCTGACCTGTGTCACGCGACAAAGCGTAAAGTTTGCCATCTTTACTGCCAAAGTAAACATTGTTTTTATCAGCATATGGAATTGAATTTATTTCCGCGCCGCTTTTAAACACCCATCTCATATATCCGCTTTCAACGTCAAGTGCATAAAAGTTTCCGTCATCAGAGCCAAAATAAATTGTGTTGCCAATTATTACCGGCGGATTTAAAGAGCGAATTCTTTCGCTGCCTTCCTGAAGTTTTATCTTCCATCGCAAACCAAGAGGAGGAGCAATACGGGAATTACTTACTCCGCGTCCGCCTTCGCCGCGAAACTGAACCCAGTCGTTATTAAGTGAACAACTGTTTAATAATAGTATAGAAATTAACACCGCAAAGAAGCGCAGAGGCGTAGATTTTTTTTTCATAAGTATGCAAGTCCTCTTAAACTAAAAATTCTGATTATAAACCATCCGGCTCCGCGCCGACGGGTAGTTTTTAAAATGTTTTTATATTCCTGATAAAGCATATTAAAACGTTCATCTTTTTCTTTGTCATTTTTAAATTTCCGCCAGCACAATTCAGAATATATAGAAGCAAATGTTCTGAAATGTAATGATGCGAGGAAAGCTTGTCCTACACCTTTTGAATTATTTGATGAAGATGGAAACAATTCTGCATATTCAGCGGCTGTTTTTGAAGCGGGTTTTATGGGTTTACCATCAGAGGCAAGCCGTGCAAGCAGCAGGAGGTATAAAGCGCGCGCACCCTCTCGCCCCCCGCGTTTAACACTAATAGCAAGGATAATTTCACGACCATAACGGAGAACATAAGTGAAGATGATTGCAAAACAAACGAGGAATATTATAGTACGCAGTACGGCTTGCCAGGGAAATCTCATAATCTGCGAAAAAACTCTGTTTTCATCCATCAATGGAATTACTACATCCCATGTATTAAAATCACCGGAACCTTCGGGAGGGATTGCAAACATTGTCGCTTCAAAATCAAGCCATCCAAAATCGGGGATATAGAATTGTGTCCACGAATGACTGTGAAGATTAGTTACCATGTACAAATTATCAAACGGGAATTTTTGTAATGCAGGAATTCTGTTGCGAAGGGAATAAAGACCGCGCAAATGAGCAGGAGTCTGCAGGCTTTCTGCTGCAAGATATCCCGTAACAATGCGGGAAGGAATTCCTGCAATTCTTCCTATAAGAGCGAGGCTGTTGGAAAATTCAACACAATCACCGTTTGCAGTATTTAAAAGAAAATCTTTTATTTCTGCAATTGAATGATCGTCATTGTAACTTAAATTATACTGATATGCAGAAAAGGCGGTCAGTATTGCCAAAATATCTTCCAGATATTCATTTACAGGTTCAAGATCTCCTGTCTCGCCAAAAAATCTAACAGAATAAATATCTTTTAAATATTCATTATTACCAATAATCAATTCGCGGTTATCGCGCCATTTTCTCTGAGCATCCTTTAACCAGTTTGAAAAGAGTATAAAATCATTTTCTTCCAGTGGCAGCTCAAAATATACTGCAAGAGAATATTCTTCAAAAATTTCAAAGGGACGAGAAGGTCTGTTTACCAATTTAAGAGGATCATCAAAATGTGTATTTGAAACAACTTGATGAATATAACGAAGAGGTCCCGAATCTTCATTTAAAATTGTAGGATCGATTATAATGGGCCGCCACGGTAAATATTTATGAGATAAGGTAGAAAGAGAAAAAACTTCCTGTCGTCTTCTGCCAATGTCAAATTCCGGGTCATTGTTAAACCATGTAACAAAAAACCGCTGGCTTGCAAGACGGTTTAAAGGCTCATCTGGGCTGGACAAGAATCCTTTTACAGGATCAAGCTGACTGCGAAAAGAATCTCCCATATAAACAGGCTCCCTTTCAGAGGCAACAATCTTTACCATGTACTGACGGTTGTCTTCGGTACTTCCGTCCCCGCGTCCCCTTCCTGTCCTGTTTTGCCAGTTGTGTTCAGGGATTCCCCTAAGTCCGGGCTGTTGTTCTTCTCCGCGCGGCAGAGTTCTGCGGCCTTCTCTCCTGTTTCCCGAATCCGTTGGAATACCATGCTCCGAATCTGGTCTTATTAGCTCTGGCATCCGCTCTGTAATCAAATTTTCTATAACAGAATTTTTAACATAATCCGGGGGTAAAACAAAAAGTACTAAAATAAAAATTGATGCAGCAGCAAAAATAAATATTGCCGTTTCTTTTCCAGTTTTTACAGTGCTTTTTGGATAAAGACAAAAATAAATCAGAACACTATGCAGAAGGAAAATAATTGCTGTCCAAACAAAAATAAACTGAGTTAGGGATTCGCTTTGACCCGTGATATCTTCGCCAGAGCGGGATAAGGCAAGCAGCCTTAAACATATAAAACAAAGAAAAAACGGTTCTATGGCAGTTATCTTTGCAAAAGCAACAAATAACGGTCTGTTTTGATGTTTGAATAAAAGAAATGTAAGAGTAAAACTGATGATGGCTGACTGAATAATTTGCATTGCATCAAGGCTAAAACCGGCTGTCCATATAGAGATTGTAATTAAAGAAAGCACTGCTGCAATTAATCTGTTTCGTATAACACGCAGTGCACTGTCTTTCGCTCCTTTTTCAGGAAGAATGAAAGCGAATATTGCAAAGAGCGGTATTATTAAAAACCATTGAATTATTCCAATTCTGTCAAACGAAACCGTAATACCCGAATGAATTAAAATAAAAGAAATTGCACTAAAATATAAGAGCAGTCTTAGAATAAAAAGCAGGACTCGCCGTTTTTTCATAGTTTTGTCTCCGCGTAAACAATTTCTATTCTGTTGGTATAAGCGCCTAACGGGAAGATTTTTTTATAAGTTAAAAAATGAGGATAAGGGATGATGCCATATCTATAGAAATCTCGTTTGTAAAAAATTTCTGTTTTCTCATTTTTGTCGTGTATTTTGTCTGGCTGTACAATAAATAAATTAACATTACGTGGATTGCACGCATTGATAAAACCAATCAAACCTGTGTCACACGCTGTTGAAAAAATAAAAACATCTTTCATACCGTCAGAAATTGTTCCTTCATTCTGTGACGGTGAAAAAGTTTCGCCAGCAAGCCGCTCTAAAAATTCATCAAGCTCTTCGCTGTTTCCTATCTCCCAATTATTTTGAGCAGTGTGAACGTTAAATACAAACGAAGAATTTTCTTCCATCAAACTCCGTAAAAAATATGACAACCGCGCTTTTGCCCGATCAAGGAGCCAAAGTGCTTCAAGCGAAGGTTTGTTTGTTGGACCAAAATTACGAAAATAAATCTCGATCTGGCTTACTTTTTCCTGATTATCCGGTGATATACGGGTAATGAGAGTATCAATTTTTTCCGAGCTTTTCCAATTAATGTCGCGAAAACGGTCTCCTGGAGTGTATTCCCTCATATAGTACCGCTCTTCGTCAGTTGAATATCTGTTGCGGCGATCTTCTGCACCTGACTGCGCATTAACATAAAAATTATCCCAATAGCCGGGCGAGCTTCTAACCTTAACATTTCTTTGCTGTGATACTCCGCAGGCAAAAGAATAAAAGCCAAAAATGTCGCATAACTGGCAAAAACCGCTGCCATTAAAAATCCCTGACATGGGAAAATTCAAATTTATCCACGCTGACGATTCTCCTCTTGAAACTGAAGTTTCGGCTAACACAGGGCATCCTTTATCATGGAATTTACCACCTGAACATCCGCCGGGGAAAAATCTTCCGCGAACTTGAAAATGAAGTCGAAAAAAAAGAGGTATTGAAGTTTCCATGCCGGACACAATCGTCGTTTCGCCCGCAAGACAAGCTGTCATTGGATATGGAATTTTCCATCCGTATTCCATAATTTTTAATTTATTCGATTTCCATAAACCGGTTATTCCAAGCGCAAGCAGTAGTAATAGAGCAGCCGAAGAAAGCAGTATTTCATAATAATTGCGGGAAAGCAGGGAACGGATTAACATTACAAGAGAAACAATAAGAAATGCTCCGCCAAACGGAGTAAAAAACATTTTGAAACTCTTATAGTTTTTTTTAATTCCCATAATATATTACGCCTGTTTGAATTTACCGCTCTCAATAGGAACAGAATCTAAAATACTCTGAAGAGAAACTTCCGGTAATATTGAAGGATCGCGGGTAATTATACGATGCGCCATCGCGTGTATAAAAATTTCTTTTACAGTATCAACAGACACATAATCCATACCGCGAATAAGCGCAAGAGAACGGGCAAGGCGTGATATGCGAACTCCTGCACGGGGACTTGCGGGCATTTCGATGTCGGGATGTATTCTGGTTTGTCTGACACAATTTACAATGTAGGAAGTAACTTCATCATGAAGTTGAACTTCGTCTACAAGTTTTCTCCAGCGGATTAAATCTGCGCTGTCGATCACGCTTTCAAAACTGTCCCATGCATCAATTTTTCCGTGGCGGTTAATGATTGTAGTTTCTTCTTCTTCGGACGGATAACCAAGAGATAGGCGGATCATAAAACGGTCGAGCTGAGGAACAGGGAGGGGGAATAAGTGAACACCCTTCAAGTTCATTGTGGCGATAATAAAAAACGGATCTCTTAATCTGTACAATTTGCCTTCGATAGTCACACTTTGCTCTTCCATCACCTGAAAAAAACTTCCCTGTGTTTTTGGCGTTAAGAGATTAATCTCGTCGCATAACACAAAGTGTGCAAAAATCGGTCCTTTATTAAAAAAAAGTTCATTAGAAAAACTCAAGAACCGGTTGTAACCCAGAATATCCTGGGGAAGAAGGTCTACCGTACATTGAATGCGGGAAAATCCATTCATCTTGACATCACCCTCTGTAATTAAATCTTCCGGTCGCCAACGGATGGATTGGGCAAGCGCACGTGCAAGAGATGTTTTTCCCACCCCGTGAGAATCTGCCAAAATAACATGACCGCCGGCTATTTGTGCGGCGATTATATATTCAAGTTTTTTTACATCAACAGAAATAAGCCGTTTAATATTGTTAACTAAAAGATTGATTGATTGATTAATATTTTTTTCCATGACCTATAATAACATAAAATCGAATAATATACAACACTACAATGTTATTTTTCCTTTCCATAATAGCCGTTTTATCTTCTTCAACTTGCCGGTTTTAATCAGATGATTAATTGCAATAGAAGCATCTTCTTCTGACCAGTTGATTGATTTTGTTTCTGCCAATATTGATACGGCTTCATCCAGTGTAAAGCGTCTTTTGTTTTGGCGGAAAAAATTCAGAATAGATTTTTCTTCGCGCAATTCTGTACTGGACACATTTTCGCAAACATCACAGCAGAAATTTTCTGGAACTTCTTTGCCGTTACCGGTAAGAGAGTCGTAATCAAGCAGGGCGAGAAGTGAATGCCGTCTGCAATCGGCAGTATCTCTTGCGTACTGAAGTAACGCAGACATTCTGCGGCGGTCTGATCCGATTTTTGCGCGGGATAAAGAACTTTCATCTTCGGGACCCCACAAAAGATACGCCTTTGATTGTCTGTCGTCACGTCCAGCCCTGCCTGCCTCTTGGAGATACGCTTCTACAGAGGGAGCGCAATCTCTGTGTATCACAGTACGAATATCGGCTTTATCTACTCCCATTCCATAAGCGCAAGTTGCGCATAACACAGCTTCGTTATTGTTAAAAAACCATTTTTCAATTTCTGATTTTTCTTCTTTACTCAATCCGGCATGATAAAACCGTATTTCTTTGAACCATGAGAATCCCATTTCTTTAAATTCGAACTGAAGATAACGCGCTATTTTTTCTGTGCCGGTTCTTGATGAACAAAATACAATCGCCGGACGAGCATTCTGAATTATTAAATCTCTTACCGCAAGATTCCGGCAGATACATCCTTGTGCATAATAAGTAATATTAGGTCTGTCAGGATTGCCGACAATTTGATTTACTCCGATATTACCAAAAATAAATGTTTTAATTTTTTCCAGTACCGGAGATGAAGCTGTTGCGGTAAAAGCGGTAACAAGCGGTGGATCTAAAAAATTTATAATAGAACCAATTTCTAGGTAACTTGGTCTGAAACTTTCTCCCCATTCGCTTACGCAATGTGCTTCATCAATTACAATATGCGTTATGCTAATTTTTGCGATCTGTGATTTTATCTGCTCTGTTTGCAGTATTTCAGGATTCGCTATTATAAATCTGCTTAGACCGTTGCTCAGTTTTCCCCATATTTCATTCCGCTCTTCTTTGCTTTGCCCTCCCCTTAAAACAACCGGGGCAAAACCTTTTTCCCGCAGACTCCGTTCTTGGTCAGCCATCAGCGAAAGAATCGGATAAATTACTAATGTAATCCCGCCTATCAGCATAGCCGGAAGCTGGAAGCAGAGAGATTTGCCCGCCCCTGTTGGCAGAATCACAATTTGTCTGCCCGAAGTTTCCCGGTCAGAAAATTCCTCTTTGATTGTAATATTCTCCGCCTTACAGTCATAATTTATTTCACTTTGCCCCGGCCAATTAACTGGAATTCCTAATGCTTGTGCTGCTTCAAGGATATTCGTTATTACCAGTCTTTGATAAGGGAATAGATAAGAAAGTCCAAATAAACGGTTTACCGCATCACCTAACGGATCGTGAATTTCGTTATTATCCATAAAAATATTTCCTCCTGCATATATATATGGGTTGAAGTGGCGTTTTGCTTGCCTATTATAAAAAAATTAATCAATAGTAATAAAATTTTATGCGTTAAATTCTCATTGCCAATTCTTTCTTGGTATAGTACAATAACCTGATGACCCAGCCTATAACCGAATTGGACATTGTAATCCGTTTATGCCTCTCGTTCTTTGCAGGAGGCATTATCGGATTTGAAAGATCAAGCCGCAGACAAGTTGCAGGATTACGCACACACATACTCATCTCTGTGGGTGCTTGCT
>Ga0099364_10009236_pt1 | contig 13704 bp, 10 predicted proteins | sample TergutTh196P3_FD_73070 | JGI IMG/M metagenome (GOLD analysis project Ga0099364, IMG submission 73070) | Microcerotermes parvus P3 segment gut microbial communities from Pointe-Noire, Republic of the Congo - Th196 P3 | ecosystem: Host-associated > Arthropoda: Insects > Digestive system > Gut ...
CGCGCAGGGTGACAACTGCATTATTTTGAATTCTGTTTGGGATGGAACACTAGTTCCGGGGCGCTCACATCTCGCGCCCGTCGCAAGACGCGTGCTCCTTATTCGTCGCACTGCGACCCCGCAAGGGGCGAGGGAGACGACAGCGACGAGAGTAATATTTTATTATAGCTTTCATGCGTTTGTCGTGATCCATGCGTCCATGCCTCTATGCATCTAATTTATTTTTTATTATAATCTGCAAATGAATAACAGAAAAACCATCATGAACAAATATAAATTTGAGATATTTTTATTTATTTCCGTATTTATTCTCGTGTTTGCCGTATATTTTCACTGTTCGGATTTCGGCTTCATAAACCTTGACGACAATGCGCTCATCCAAAACAAAGTTCAGGAAATGGAAAGCATATCGTCCGCGAAAAATCTTATCTTCACTTCAGTTTTTGACGGAATCAGGGATAAATTCTACAGACCTGTTCTGACTCTCACATTTTTGGCAGACACTTTGGTATGCGGAGGCGACCCCGGATTTTATCACTACTCTAATGTTTTGTGGCATATGCTCGCGGTTTTTCTGGTTTTCGCGTTTTTCAGATCTATGGGTTATACAAAAACGGTTTCATACGGAGCTGCCGTTGTATTTGCGGTTCATCCTGCTTTGAGCTCGGCCGTTGCATGGGTTCCCGGAAGAAATGACATACTCCTTGCGGTATTTTCAATGATTTCCTTTATTTTTTTCATACGCGCGGTTAAAAACAACGGAATTTCAGACATACTCATAAGCGTTTTTTGCATGGCAGCGGCTCTGTTTACAAAGGAAACTGCCGTGGTTTTGCCGTTCATATATATATTGTATATGATTCTCTACGGCATAAAAACGGATAAAAAGAATATCGCGCGGATATTTGTCTGTTTCGCTTTTGCTTTGCTGTTATACGCCGCGTTCAGATATTTTGTTTTATCCGGCGGCGTAAAGAGCATAACCGTTCCGGAAATGATATTAAACGCTGCCACATCGTTAAAAGCTTTATTTTGGTATTTCGGGGTCGTCCTGCTTACTGAAAAAATTCTCATATACCCGCAAATAAACAATCTGCCGTTTATAAGCACGCTGCTTCCGGTTATGCTAACGGCAGGATTATGCGTATTATTAAGGAAACATTGTAATTTCAGACATATCTTATTCGGTATTTTATGGTTTGTTCTTTTTATGATTCCGACTTTCGTAATGCCTGAAAAAGATTTCTACACTCACAGACTTTATCTGCCGATATTAGGATGTTTCATAGTAATTTTTGAGATTATAAAAGCGCTGAACGCGAGATACGCAGTAAATAAAAAAATATTTTTTGTCATTTTTGCCGTATTGATAGCCGCAATGTCTGTAATGTCGTATAAACAAACATTTTTATATAAAGACAGGGCAGCATTTTGGCTGCATGCGATAAAAGAAAACCCTCATTCCTCTCAAATAAACGCGGCGATATCCGGATATTACGCGGATACCGGAGATTTTGTTAAAGCGGAAGAACACGCTCTTGCAGCCTTGAAATACGCAAAAAATATAAATATCCCGGGAGCGCTTACGCAGCTGGCTGAAGTTTATTACAGAAAAAATGACATGGAAAAAGCGGCGCAATATTTCTCTAAAGCCATAGAGACCGGCAAATACAGAGAGTCCGGATATCTCGGTTTGAGCAAAGTTTACGAATCAGAAGGAAAAAAAGAGGACGCGATGAAAGTTCTATCCGACGCGTACGAAATTCTTCCGCAAAGCAGAATAATAAAAAAACGGCTGGACAACCTTAAACAAGGAAAAAAAGAAATTTCTTACGTAATATCTTTAAACGGCGGAAGTTGGGCAGTTGGGCAGCTATAGTCAATTAACTTAATGCAGTCATATTTCTCAGCTTCCAAATTGGCGCTATGCGCCAATTTAGCTTGTTAGCGCAAATTTAAAACTGGACTATTGCAATTTAAAAAGAGGACTGTAAAGAAAAATGATAATACTATTAAAACAATAGCCGTTACCACGACAAACGCATGAAAAATCTTTATCGACAAAAGGCAACCCCTCACCCTGTCCGGTGCGCTCACCGACTCGCGCCCGCTTAGAGACACGCGCTCCTTATTCGTCGCGCCTTCGCCCTCCCGCAAGGGGCGAGGGAACGGCCACGACGACAGCCAGGTTTTATCATAGCTTTCATGCGTTTGTCGTGTAGCCGTTACCTTCTCCCCTTGCGGGAGAAGGACTTGCGAAGCAAGAGGATGAGGGGTTGCCTTTTGTCGGTAAAGATTCTTCATGCGTTTGTCGTGCATTGCGCCAATTCAGCTTTGACATAACCCGCCGGAAATCATATAATCTTTGCTGATATGCCAAAAAACCCTTGAGGGTAAAATAAGAGATAAAGGAGTAAGTATGCAGCGGTTATGTAAGTTTTTTTCTTTAAAGAAGTTTGCGGGTATTTTTGCGTTTCTTCTTGCGGCGGCAAATCAGTCTTTCGCAAGCGAAGCGAATCTTGTCATACCGGATTTGTCAGCGGTAAGCTTTCTCGGCGGCGCTATTAACGGTAAAGCTCTTTTGACGTTCGGCTTTTTGATATGCATTTTCGGGCTTTGTTTCGGCATTTACCATTATTTAAATATCAAAAACCTTCCTGTTCACAAATCAATGAAAGATATTTCCGAACTTATCTACGAAACATGCAAAACGTATCTCATAACGCAGGGAAAATTCATGATCGGGCTTCAAATACTCCTGGCGATAATAATATTTGTTTACTTCGGGCTTTTACAGAATTTTGCCGCAATCAAAGTTACCACGATTATTCTGTGCAGCATTGTGGGAATCGCGGGAAGCTATACGGTAGCGTGGTTTGGAATGAGAATAAACACTTTCGCGAATTCAAGAACGGCTTTTGCCAGCCTTAAAGGAAAGCCTTTTCCGCTTTACGCGATACCGCTTCGCGCGGGTATGAGCATAGGAATGCTTTTGATAAGCATCGAGCTTTTTATCATGCTTATCATATTGCTTTTCATACCGAGAGATTTTGCAGGAGCGTGTTTTATAGGTTTTGCAATCGGAGAATCGCTCGGCGCTTCCGTACTTAGAATCGCCGGCGGAATTTTTACGAAAATTGCCGATATCGGTTCAGACCTGATGAAAATAGTTTTTAATATTAAAGAAGACGACGCAAGAAATCCCGGAGTTATAGCGGACTGCACCGGCGACAATGCCGGCGATTCGGTAGGCCCTACCGCAGACGGCTTTGAAACATACGGAGTTACGGGCGTGGCGCTTATCACTTTTGTTGTTTTAGCCGTGCATGATCCCGTGATACAGATTAAGCTTCTCGTATGGCTGTTTGTAATACGTTTGATGATGCTTATCGCAAGCGCGCTTTCTTATGCGATCAACGGATTTATCTCAAAAGAAAAGTACGAGACATCCGACAAAATGAACTTTGAAGCTCCTTTGACTTCTCTGGTATGGATAACTTCAATAGTTTCAATAGCGCTTACCTTTTTAGTTTCAAGACTTGTAATAGGCGATCTTGGAGACGGCACGCTTTGGTGGAAACTTTCGGCAATCATAAGCTGCGGAACTATTGCTGGCGCGGTCATACCTGAAATAGTAAAAGTATTCACTTCAGTAAAAAGCGCTTTTGTGCAAAATGTTGTCGCGTCTTCCAAACACGGAGGAGCTTCGCTTAATGTTCTGGCGGGTTTGACAGCCGGCAATTTCAGCGCTTACTGGATGGGGCTTGCCATAATAATCCTTATGACAATAGCTTACGGCATAAGCACTCTCGGACTTGCCTCGCTTATGCTTGCGCCGGCGGTTTTTTCTTTCGGCCTTGTAGCTTTCGGATTTTTGGGAATGGGTCCGGTTACTATAGCCGTTGACTCATACGGCCCTGTTACCGATAACGCGCAGTCGGTTTACGAACTTTCATTGATTGAAAGCGCAAAAGACATAGACAAAGAAATAGAAAAAGATTTCGGCTTTAAGCCTTCTTTCGATAAATCAAAAATACTGCTTGAAGAAAATGACGGAGCGGGCAATACGTTTAAAGCAACGGCAAAACCCGTGCTTATAGGCACGGCTGTCGTGGGCTCTACTACGATGATATTTTCGATTATCGTTATTCTTACGGAAGGTTTAACTGCGGGGCTGGGCAATCTTTCAATAGTCCACGCGCCGTTTTTACTTGGTTTAATCGCGGGCGGAGCTGTAATTTTTTGGTTCACCGGCGCTTCTAATCACGCTGTTACCAGCGGAGCGTACAAAGCCGTTGAATTTATTAAAGAGAATATCAAACTTGACGGTTCTTCGGAAAAAGCTTCTACCGAAGATTCAAAAAAAGTAGTTGAAATATGCACAAAGTACGCGCAGAAAGGAATGATAAACCTGTTCCTTGTTGTTTTCTTTATTACTTTGGCTTTTGCTTTTATTGAACCTTACTTTTTTATCGGATATCTTATTTCAATAGCTTTGTTCGGTCTTTTTCAGGCAATATTTATGGCAAATGCCGGCGGAGCATGGGATAATGCGAAAAAGTACGTGGAAGTTGATTTAAAAGAAAAAGGCACGGAACTGCATAAAGCAACCGTTGTAGGCGACACGGTGGGCGACCCGTTCAAAGATACTTCTTCCGTAGCAATGAACCCTATAATAAAGTTTACGACATTGTTCGGACTTCTTGCGCTGGAACTTGCTTTGGCGCTTACAAATAAAGGCACGCTTAACGTTATGCTCACCACGGCATTTTTTATAATAGCCTCTGTTTTTGTCGTAAAATCATTTACTGATTTGAGAAACAAGTAAGGCAATTAACAATTTACAGTTAACAAATAACAATATACGGCAAAAAAACAACCGATAACAAAAATAGTTATCGGTTGTTTTTTTGCCGTATATTGTTTGCCGTTAATTGGGTTTCTCTAAAAACACTGTTTTTTTTCTTACCGGTGTCCTGAACTCGTTTCAGGATCTCGTTATTGACATTAAAGACATTAAGGACCTTAAAGTCCTTAAAGACGTTAAAGGCCAAATCCTGAAACGAGTTCAGGATGAAACTGCTTGGATACTGTTGATTTGTTAGGTTTTTGGAGAGTCCCAATTATTATTTGTTAATTATTAATTGCCGTTCTCATCTTTCATAAAAGTCCACATAAGTTGTCGTAAACTTGTAGTTGATTCCTATATTGCCGTAAAATCCTGTCTGAGAACCGGCAAACAGGCTGTTAACGTTGGAATAAACGCTCCAGCTTGCAGAAATATCATATAAAACGCCAAAGCCTAAAGCAGTTGAAAACAAATCGCTTTCTATGCCTGCAATGTTCAAAGGCTGGTCTGTATTCTCAAATTTTCCTTCAAACTCTCCGTATCTTCCCGCGGCAAGAAGATTAAACTTTGCTTGCGCGTACCACTTCGTCCTCATTTCGGTTCCGTTGTTTACCTGAAATCCGAGATTTGTATTTACCATGTGATAAGAGCCGGCATAAACCGTTAAATCCGCGCTGTTTGCGCCCGTTTCAGTAAACTCCTGAGTAGTGACATAAGAATAATCCAGACCTAAAAAAGGCCTGAAAGAAATTTTATTTCCGTAAAAATCGTATCCCACTTCAGCGGCTGTGTTTATGCTGTAGCCGTCAAAATCGCCGCGCGCTTCCCTCCGTATTTCGCCGTACTCTATCTTTCTTAATGAAGAATAATTTTGCCTTCCGCCCATAAGCATAAGCTTAAGATTAAGATTATTTTCAAAGAAAAGCGCGCCGTATCCGCCTATACTGTAGCCTGTAATATCAACCGTATCGCTGTTTTGTTTCGCGCTCGTATTAACATGCCCGATACTCAAGCCGAAAATCTGCATATCGTTTTTCATTGTGTCAAAACCGGCCTGTAAACCGGAATTTGAAGCGTCAAAATCTCCGGGCGAGTTTTTATCGCCTTTATATTTATTGTTTGCGAAATACCCCTGAGCCCAAATATTTCTCTTTATGCTGCTGTCATCAGGAATAAAATAACTCCTTTGAAGCCTTGAAATAACGCTGTCTTTTGAAACATTTAATGCGGGAAGAGTTATGGCATTGGCATATATATGCCCGGAAAGACTGTTAAGCGCTTTTTTCCTGCCGGCTATATCAAGAACATCAACACTGTCTATAATCTTAAATAAATCGCCAAGCGCAAAGCCGTACACTTCGTCCAGAGCGAGAGCGGTTTGTTGCTGGTTATCAGTCAAACCTTCTATCGCATTGAGCTGGTCTATACTTAAAACAATATCGACAGACTTCCACAACGGAGGAACTGTACTGCTGCTTACGTTAACTCCGTCAGAGTATGTCAAATAAGACTGAACTCTGGTCATCGTGCTTCCTTCCGCGTTGGTATTGTCTATGTGAAGCACGCCGTAGCCGTAAGCAGAATTAATTATATTGTAAGTTTTTTCAACGGATTCAATTCCGGATACGCCGACTTTTATCCATGTGCCGTTCACATTCGCTGTTGACGCTGAAATTTTATCCGAAGCGTTTGTGTCGGAATCTATATCAAGATATATTTTTCCGCCTGTCAAAGAAGTTAAAGTATCGGATATTATGAGATTGTCGTTTAAATCGCCGTTTCTCATATCAATAGCCGTTAATGTTTCTGTACTGGCGCTTGTGTTTTGAATGGTAAAATTCACGGCATTAAAAGACGAAGATGAACCCAATACCGTTGTTCCGGAAATTACATTCAACGTTTGAAATCTGAAATCGCCGTTTAAATATAAATTGCCCTCGCCGGATTTATTAACAATATTCCCGGATGCTGCGGAAGAATATGTTATGCCTCCGTCAAATGTCATAGACGCTGACGTGCTTACGATCAAATTCAGAACTGCGTTCCCCCCTAAATTAACATCGTTTCTTACGCCGCTCGATATATTATTTGAAAATAAGACGTCTCTTGTCAGCGCGCTAAAATCGCTGACGCCGTCGTGTATATATACGGCTCCGCCTTCACGCGCGGCTTTATTATTTAAAATCTCCGCCCCGTCGCTTATTGTTAATATTTTTGAATAGAACGCGCCTCCGCTGCCGCCTGACGCATTATTATCAGCCTGCACATAACCGTTAAATTCTATGCCGTTTTCTGCAAAAAAGGCTCCGCCTGAACCGTCGGCTGAAGAGTTTGAAGATATCGCAGCTGTACCTGAAGAGTTACTGAAAATTATACTTCCGCCGGAATAAATCGCCCCGCCGGATGAAATTTCAACTTTATTCGACGTTATAGCCGCTGAACCGGCAAATGTTACCGTCGAAGATGAATATATAGCGCCGCCTGAACCCAACGCGCTGTTTTGCCATAAATTTATTATCGCATTTTCGTTTATAAAATCTACGGTTGACAGCGCATATATTCCGCCGCCTTCATGAAAAGAGGTTGAACTGCCGCCAATAAAGGCTAAATTTTTATTTATATCCGCTCCTCCGCGAAAAACAACATCATTTCCGGAGTATATGCCTCCGCCGAGCTCCTGGGCTACGTTTGAAGACACTATTATTACTGCGTTTTCATCATCAAAATAAACTCCGTCTGACGCATATATCCCGCCGCCGCTTTCGGTACTTGCCGTATTGCTGCTTATATTTGCGCCTCCTTCTATCCTTACAATACCTGATGAAGCATATATTCCGCCTCCGCTGCGTCCGGCGGAATTATTTTGAAGATTAAGCAAACTTCCGGAACTAAAAACAACACTGCCGCCGGAATAAATTGCTCCGCCGGCCCTGTTCACTGCTTGGTTTCTTATAAAACTTGCCGAACCGTTAAATGTTGCTGTTCCGGCATGCACATAAACTGCTCCGCCATAATCGGTTGCACTGCTGGCCTCAATTACAAAGCTGCCGTTTAAAGTCAGTCCTGTTCCATTAACGTATATCGCTCCTCCGCCTTCCGTATCCATACCCTCATATGCGCCCCTTGTCAAAATTATATTATCTAAAGTGAAAGTATTTCCGCCGGTAATATTAAAAAACCGCGAACCGCCGGATATGAGAGTTCTCCATGCCCCGGTGTCAGACTGAATGGTTATATTATTTGCCGTGATGTTTTGCGATGAATTTAATACTAAAGTTCCTGTAATTGCAGCTGTACTTCCGTTACTGCCGTTTAAAAGCGCCCAGACCGCCGGGTCGTCAATATTTGTCTGGTCAAACGTAACGTCTGCAGCGTAAGCGGCAGGCGCAAAAATAACGGCAAATAATAAAGAAAACGTGAACAATTTAATAATAGATTTCATATTTTATCCTTAAAAAATCAGAAGTTTAGAGAGCTTGGAAGTTTGGAAGCTTAGTAAAGACTTTCTTTGCCATTGGCCATCGCTAAACTTCCAAGCTCTCCAAGCTTCCAAACTTCTAACTTAATTATTTTTGAAAGATTAAAAGCCATCTTTTTTACAGATTCGGACATTACAGTTCCAAACTCCAAATTTTCAGGCTGAATGCCTATAATCAGCGTTTTCAGAGGATTATCCCGTGAAATGTAGTTTATAAAAATATTCATCGGCATCATGTGCGTTGAAAACGCGGCTCCATCTATGTCATCAGGTGAAATAATACTGATTTCACCCGGATTTAAACCGCTGTCTGCGGCATCGCATATGATTAAATGCGACGGAGCGAATTTCTTTATTTCTCCTGTCAAATTTTCCGGCGCAGTATATCCGAGCATAACTTTAAAATTATCCGGAAGATTTTCTTTAACAAGCTCATTAGCAATAACAATTCCTGCAGCGTCATCGCCTCTGAGTTCTGAACCTATGGCAAGAAAAACAATTTTATCCGCGTCTTTTAAAAAATCTCTGAGAGTTATTTTGATTTTTTCCATAATTTTAAAGGCAGATAATAAATAATTAACATCCGCACAGCAAGCTGCGGGGTATATTCTCATAATAAAGGATAAATAACAGTTAACGGCCGTACAGCATCAGCCTTTGTCGTTTTATTTATTCTTTATTATTTATTATCTTTTTTAACATTTTTGTTTTTAGGGACAAGCTCTTAGCGTTTTACCGGAAGTTTTGAATCTGTATTTTCGGCATCATCAACGGCATTATTTTTTGCTGTCTGCTCTTCCTGCCGCTTAATAGGCCCGACGCTTTCTGTTTTCGGAGCAAGCTCTTCAAGCTTTACGGTAAGTTTTGATTTGTCTATCTGCGCAAGTTCAAAATTATCAGTCGTATGCAAAGCTTTTTTCGGGCATGTTAAAACGCATTGCGAGCAAAAAATACAGTTTGCAAGAGACAGCTCGCAGCTGAACGTTTTATTTTCTGTTTTCGTTATTTTAATCGCGCTTGCGGGACAGTTTCTGACGCATATGCCGCATCCTATGCATTTTGGCTGCTCAAAAGATATCATGCCGGCAATACTTCCGTGAATCGGGCGTTTCTTATACGGATATTCCGACGTAGCCGGTTTTTTAAATAGAGAAGCTAAAGCTTCAAAAAGCATCTTTCCTAATTTTTTCATTGTGTAGCAGCCTTTAAAATAATATTAATCGCGATCTGAAGCAAGGCGAGCGGAGCAAGATACTGCCAGCAGAAACGTATCATCTGGTCCATTCTTATTCTCGCAAAAATTGTCCTTATAACAGCCAAAAGAGCAATAATAAAAGCTATTTTTATCAAATAGATAAGAAGTCCTAAAATAAAGCCGCTGTTATACCCGAAAGGCATAAACACCGCGGCAAGAAGCGCAGCTACGGCTATGGTCTGTATGTTCATCGCTAATTTAAAATACGCGTACAAAGGACCGGTATATTCCGTAAACGTGCCTGCCACGATTTCAGTTTCCGCTTCAGGTATATCAAAAGGAACTTTTTCAAGTTTTCCCTGAACAGCCACAAGCGCAACTCCGAAACCTATAATATTGACTAAAAATAAAAATCCGTTAGCCGAATAAAAATTTATTACTTCTGAAAATGTCCATGAGCTGGCCAAAATTCCCGGCGCCAGAACAGCCATAAGAAGCGGAACTTCATAAGAAAACAGCTGCGTCAAAACGCGCATTGAACCTATAAGCGAATACAATGACCTCGAATACCACCCGCCCAAAAAATAAGTAAGCGTAGGTATTGTCATAATATAAATTACGGCGACGATATCGCCTTTAAAATTAAATAAGGTATCGGGACTCCACACCGGCATGAACAAAAACGCGGTTGCCGCGGCCGCGCAAGCAACAAGCGGCAAAACTTTAAAAATTCTTTTGTCGGCTTCTTCCGGAATAATAAGCTCTTTTGCCAAAAGTTTTACGAGATCGGCAAAAGGCTGGAACCACGGAGGCCCGATTCTGTTCTGCATTCTGGCATATAATTTTCTGTCCAAATATTCTCCGGCAAGAGCGAGAATAAGCAAAAACAAAAATCCCGGAAAAATAAAAATTTGCAGCAACGCTAAAATCATTTAAAATCCTTTGAACGGCAATTATCAATTATCAATTAACAAATAACAATTGCGGTGTTTTCGTGAAACGAAAACTTATTAATAGGTTCGGCGCAGCCGAACTCCGACATTGTTCATTGTGCCTCTCTAAAAACCTAAAAAAGCAACTCTGCGTCAAAGAGTGTCCTGAACAAACTTAGTTTGGAACTTGTTTCAGGATCACGGAAGTTTACTTCCGAAACTTGTTTCAGCATCTCGCCGTTAAAACAAAATTACTGGACTCTGAAACGAGTTCAGAGTGACACAGCAGGCGGGTTTTTAGAGAAACCCAATTGTAAATTGTTATTTGTTAATTGTTAATTGCTAATTTCACTTTACTGAAATCAACGCCTCTGTTCTTTTTGTACCAGTCAATACTCTGTTCTCTAAGCTGCTTCCACGTAATTTCAGAAGAATTCGCGCAAGATTTATCGTTAAGAGCGACTATCATTCTGTCCGTGCACGAAAAACAAGGGTCAATCGCCGCAATAACTATGGAAACGTCGGCAAGATAACCTTTTTCGAGCATAGTAGAAACAGACTGAACGTTTGCAAGAGTAGGCGCTCTGAGCTTTACTCTTTCAGGCTTATCCGTTCCGTTTGAACGTATATAATGCACGTCCTCGCCCCTTGGCGCTTCGTATCTGCTTACGGCTTCGCCCGCGGGAACTTTTAAAGGCGCCGGAACTTTTAAAGGCGTAGCCGGTAATTTTTTTATGAGCTGTCTTATGATAGAATATGATTCCATAAGTTCGCCTACGCGAACCAAAGCTCTTCCGTAAACGTCGCAATGGTCGTCGGAAATTACTTTAAAATCAACTTCGCCGTAAGCCGCGTACGTGTCTTCTTTCCTTGCGTCTCTTGTAATTCCGGACGCTCTGCCCGTAGGCCCTACGGCGCCCATTCTCACTGCATCTTCAGGAGACAAATATCCTACTTTTGAAAGTCTTTTAATAAGCGTTATTTCTTCTTTGCATATCTGGATATAATACTTTGTTCTTTCTTCAAGAGCGTCCATGGCTTTCAAAATCTGCTCTTTTTCGCCTTCTTCAATATCTTTTCTTACTCCGCCTACAACGTTGACTGCGTAATTAACTCTGTTTCCGGTAAGCGACGCAAGCAAATCCATAATAATTTCTCTGTCGCGCCATGTGTACATAAGCAAAGTGTCAAAACCTATTTCATGAGCTGCAACGCCGAGCCAAAGAAGATGGCTGTGAATGCGCTCCATTTCGCCGACAATTGAGCGTATATACTTTGCCCTCATGGGAACATCAAGGCCGATAAGCTCTTCAATAGCCTGAATCATGCACGTAGAATGCGAATGCGAGCATATTCCGCAAACTCTTTCTATCAAATAAATATTGTGAAGATACGGTTTTGTTTCACAGGCTTTTTCAATGCCTCTGTGATTATATCCGAGTTTCACCATTATATTTTCAACTCTCTCGCCCTGTAAAGTCACGTCAAAACTTGCCGGCTCTTTTAACGCCGGATGCTGCGGACCTATCGGTATTACAAGTTTTTTAGTCATTTTTTTCCTCTTTTTAACGACAGTTAGGAAGGAGGATGGAGAAGGGAGGAGGTAATGAGTTTCGGCTTTACCGAAACCTAATTAATAAGTTTTCGCGGAGTTTATCCTCGAGTGTCTAAATCGGGGGCGAAAACACATTACTTTCTCCTTCCTACCTCCTACTTACTACCTTTTTTATCTAACCTGTCCACTGTCCAGTCTTTTCTCAAAGGATATTCTCCGTCCGGCCAATCGTCGGGAAGAGGATATCTTTTTCCTTCCTTCAATCCTTCAATCTTTATGCCGAGCAAATCGTAAACTTCTCTTTCCTGCAAATCGGCGGCAGGGTACATATCCGTAATCGTTTTAATTGAAAGTTCGCCGGTTTTCGGTATTGATGTCTCTATATTGAGCATAAACCCGTTAATGTCAGTCATATGATAAATGAAAGAATAATTTTCTTTATCGTCCAAACCTGTAAGCATACAAAAAATATCGACTTTCAGGTCTTTTGCCGCAAACTCCAAAAATTCTCGGAACCGAGAATAAGGAATCTTCATCCAGATTCTTTTTTCTCTCTGAACTCTTATATTTTCTGCCAGCTCCGGATATTTAGAAACTATTTTTTCAGCTATGGGATGATTGTTTTCCATAAAACCTCTTTTTAACGACGATTATTAATGATAAATGATTAGTGATAAATTAATGAGTGCGCTTTGCGCACATTCATATATTGCGGCTCCGCCGCTCCTAAATTAACCATTTACCATTTATCATTAAACATTGTCTTTTAACTTTTCCGCTTCGCTTTCTTCAAAACTTTTTAAAAGTTTTGTTACTCCGTCAATAATTGCGTCAGGACTTGTAGGGCATCCGGGAATATAGGCGGCAACCGGTATTGCTTCGTCAATGCCCGAAAGCATGTTGTAGCAGCCGTCAAAAATTCCGCCGGAACAGGCGCACGTACCCACGGCAACAACAAATTTAGGTTCAGGAAGCTGCTCATAAATCCTTATAAGCCTGTCTCTTATCTGCCTTGTGACAGGACCTGAGCACAAAAGAATGTCGGCATGTCTGGGCGTTCCTTTAAGCTGTATGCCGAATCTCTCCAAATCGTACGTGGGAGTAAGCGCCGCGACTATTTCAATATCGCACGCATTGCACGCGCCGGTATTAAAATGTATTATCCACGGAGATTTAAGGCGGGCCCAGTTAACAAGTTTTTGAACTGATTTAATCATTTCTTTCGCTCCGGAATATTATCAATATGCTTAAAAAAGCCGCAGCGATAAAAAGCAAAGCCGTTGACAGCGAATCCGTGATCTCATCCGGAGAAGTGGCTATTACAAGAACAATCACGTGCATTATGGTAAAGAAAAAAGCAAACGGAAAAAACTCGCCGTAATTCGGGCGGATTCTGTGCTCTTTAACGTCTTCGCCGCAGGCATAAGCCTTTGTTTTTCCTTCGGGATTATCAGGGTTTTTATACGATATTTTTTCCGTGAAAAAAGAAAGTATCAGAAAAAATACAAATATCAGTAAAAAAACTACCGGAGGCAAAATTATAATTAAAGCATACGGGCAATTCATTTTTATCCCTTTTTTAACGGCAAAGTTCAAAGTTTAAAGTTTAAAGTTCAAATTTGGAGTTTTCGCGAAGCGAAAACCTATAATAAGTTTCGGCAAAGCCGAAACACGACATTTGAACTTTTAACAGAT
>Ga0099364_10009237_pt1 | contig 13704 bp, 14 predicted proteins | sample TergutTh196P3_FD_73070 | JGI IMG/M metagenome (GOLD analysis project Ga0099364, IMG submission 73070) | Microcerotermes parvus P3 segment gut microbial communities from Pointe-Noire, Republic of the Congo - Th196 P3 | ecosystem: Host-associated > Arthropoda: Insects > Digestive system > Gut ...
GCCTTTTGGTTGTCGGAAAATCCCATTCGCGCAAAAAGGGGCTTGCTTATATTAGGAACTTTTACATTCAGTTCATACAAGTCGGTTTTGAGTAAGACTGCCAATTTCTCTTTCAATGTTTTATCTTCTTCAGAAAGCAAATCGGCGAGATAGAAATCGCCGTCCATAATTCCGTTATTCCTTGCAAGCGCCCAGTCATCTACCTGAATAGTCGGTTTTACCGTTTCTAACCATTTGCCGTATATCGTGATAAAATTATTCTTGTCGATTTGTATCAGGGTAGTTTCGGTTTTTCCAACTACAAAATTATCGCGGATAAACCGTTTTAACTCTTTTTCGTCTTTTTCAAAATCAAAAACGTAGGTTTCCCAAGGGATATCGTTGATAATCTTCTCTATTTTTGCGGAGACTTGCTTAAATTCGCGAGTTTTTTTGTCGGACGGCGCGACCTTCCAGTTGAAGTCGTTGATGTAAAAAATATCTTGAACATCAGAATATGGAATAAAAGCAATCTTTTCACAGTCGAAACAGCCCAAAAAAGGCGGCGGCAATATCTTGTCGAACGTGCGGGCTTTGCCGATGGTCAATACTAACTGTGTGAGCATGATAACGACGTCTTCGCGGTCTTTTTTTGCTTCTGCCCACAACAGGTAGCCGGTAGTCGATAGTCGGTAGTCGGTAGCCGGCGCTGCCTTTACGGCAAAATCAATGTCCCTGATGATTTCGGCGTGGTCATATTCACCGAAATAATCCTGTCCTACTCTGTTTTTCAGCTCTTCTTCGCGTATGTTCTGATACTTCATAAATCCTTTTTTTGCTCAACTCGTCACTCTGCACGCCTTCGGCGCCGTCAGTCCCATCGTATGTACTGCTCGCAAACTTAACCCTTTCAAAATAAGCACTTTCTCGTCTTTAAATAACTTGAAAAATGATTTACTCTACTTCAAAACCGAAACTTTACGCTTCAAATTTCGGTGCAAAGTTATAAAAATTTTGTTTGTTTTGCAAAATACTCGCAAAATAATTCAAAGAAATTTTCTTGTTCTATTTACTCTATCTAAATCTTGTTTTATCAACTTCACTATTCTTTAGAATCAGTTTATCTATTTCGCTTATGATTAGATTTTCAAGCCTTTGCGAATTTTTAACGGCGTTGAGAAAAGCGCGCTGTGTGATATCTGTAATGTTGTCGCCTTTGACGATAAGCAGGGCGTTCCACGCTACTTCGTATTTTTCAACAAGCGGTTCGTTGGCTTTTTGGTTAGTCTCTATTTCAACATAGCGCACCTTGTCATTGTCTGCGTATGCTGTCTCGACGGTTTTTCGGGAAACGTCAGCAACGGCATTACAAGCCTCGCAACGTTGCTTTATGCGAAAATAAAGCACGTTCACAACAGTGGTATCGGCAATTATTGCATTGATATCAATTTCCGATTGTGTGTGGCTTTGCCTGCAACCTGACGAAACGATAAACATGAGGGCAAAACATCCCGTCAAAATAAGTTTAAAATAGCGCCGCCTGTTTATGGCGATAAGGGCTTGACATAAATTATACATTCGTATTATACTGCTTTTTATTTGACGCAAAAATATAAAAAAAAATGATTGTATCTATATTTTGTTGTATTTTTGCAGATTCAAAATGAAATGTGATGAATCTCAAGAAGTGATGAAAATAGTATCCATAGGCGCGGGAAACCTCGCCGTACACTTATCTAAAGCCTTGTGTGAAGCGGGATTTGAAATATCGCAGGTGTACAGCCGAACGGAAGCGTCGGCAAAAGCGCTTGCCGGGCGTTTGAATGTGCCGTATACTACCGATATGGGCTGCATTATCAGTGATGCGGCAATGTATATTATTTCCGTCAGCGATGGCGCTATCGAACTGCTGTCCGAAAGTTTGACAGCGACAGACGGGCTGGTCGTGCATACTGCCGGCAGCGTGTCGATGGACGTATTTGCCGGTCGATTGAAAAATTACGGAGTTTTTTATCCGCTGCAAACTTTTTCAAAGTCGCGTCAAGTCAATTTTTCGGAGATACCGTTGTTTATAGAAGCCAATACGCGCGATAATCTTCATGTTCTTCAAACGGTTGTGGAAGCGATTTCGCAGAAAGTATATCACGCATCGTCGTCCACGCGTATGCAACTGCATCTGGCAGCGGTTTTCGGCTGTAATTTTGTCAACCATCTTTATCATTTGTCGGCGCAACTTGCCCGGCTGTCAGGTTTTGATTTATCTGTTTTGTCGCCGCTGATACTCGAAACGGCTCATAAGGCGCTTGCTTGCGGAAAACCTAATGAAGTTCAGACGGGTCCGGCTGCAAGAAACGATTGCGAAGTGATGCGCAAACATTTGGATATGCTGTCATCATTGCCTGAAATGAAGGAAATATATGCAATGTTGAGCGATAACATTATCAAATCAAGATGACAGGCGAAAAATTAACAAGAGATTTTTTTACCCGCGACGTATTGACCGTAGCTCCCGAATTACTTGGCAAAATTTTGGTTTGCAGGGTAGAAGAGGAATTCGTTCGTTATCGTATCACTGAAACCGAAGCATACTGCGGCGAAGAAGATTTGGCGTGTCATGCGTGCAAGGGTCGCACTCCGCGTACCGAAGTAATGTATCACACTGGCGGCATGACGTATGTTTATCTGATTTACGGCATGTATTGGATGCTCAATTTTGTTACCGGACAGGAAAATGAACCGCAGGCGGCGTTGATACGCGGATTGGAAGGACTGTACGGACCGGGACGGCTCACGCGAAGGCTACAGATTGATAAAAGTTTCTACGGCGAAGATGCGACCGTCTCGCCGCGCTTGTGGATTGAAGATGACGGCTTCAAACCGGAATATGAAACAGGTATGCGAATCGGAGTTGATTATGCCGGAGAATGGAAAAATAAATTGTGGAGATTTTTTTTGAGAAAATGAAAAAAAAATGTTTTTTTTTGTTTGGATTGTAAAAAATGTATATCTTTGCGGTGGATTTTTCGGTGGCTTGTCCTTCGGAAATTTCCGCATCTTTAATAAAAATTTAGTGTTTATAAAATGAAAAAATTACTTATTGTAATAGTTTTGACTGCATTGACAGTCGGTGCGATGCGCGCACAAGGGATAGGTCTTCGTTTAGGATACGGGGCAGAACTATCTTACCAGCATGCGTTAAGTGACAACCGTTTGGAACTCGGTTTAGGACTTGACTTAAACAGCGGACTTAACTTAAATGGCACTTATCAGTGGGTTAAGCCGTTAGAGGACAATTTCAATTGGTACTTCGGCTTTGGAGCAGGTATTGGCGCCTATAGCAGCGTAGCTGCTATCTCAGTTTTGGGGCAATTAGGCATTGAATACAATTTCGATTTCCCTTTGCAACTGTCGTTAGACTGGCGTCCTGGTCCTGCATTTATCTTTTATAAAGAGGGGATGACTACGGGCTTTTGGGCAACAAGTGTCGGTTTAGGCGTTCGATACAGATTTTAATTGGGTTTGTTGCCTCTGCGTTGAGCGGTATTTGTAATGCCGCTCTTCATCGTAGTCGAATTTCAAATTCGACAGTTTTATGCGGCGGCATTTGTAATGCCGCCGAACGCGGATAATATTTTTGGGCTGTAGTTAAATTTTGCGTTGTAATCCCGGTAGGGATTATCTCTCGGTAGAAAAAAAATGACCACACACCACCCAGCAATCCGTTAGGATTGCATCTCTCAATGATTATAGATATTAAGCATTTTCAAAAGACGCAATCCAACGGATTGCAGAGGCAAATCGTTGTATATCATTATTCTACCGAGAGATACATTCCTAACGGAATGTGATAATCCGCAAATATAGGGACATTTTACAACGCTATTCATAACTACAGCCTATTTTTTCTATGCTCAATATCTGAAATGTAAAAAAATAAAAAAATTACAGAAATTTTGATTTGGTAAAACTATTTTTTGTACTTTTGCGGACTGAAAATTTTGTCATTTTTTATGGTTGTCTACGGTAAAGAAATATTAGAAGCGTTTGTAATAAAACATGCCATTGCGAAAAAAGCGATAGATAGATGGCTCCAAATTGTTGAAGAATCTACATTTGATACCTTCAACGACTTAAAAGCAATCTTCCCAAATGCTGATTACGTTGGCAATGAACGCTATGTATTCAATTTAAAAGGTAACAATTACAGGATTATTGCCATGATTGCTTTCATAGGCGATACGATTATCGTTCGTTGGGTTGGCACGCATGCCGAATATGATAAAATAAATGATTGTTCAAAAATATAAAAACATGCAAACAATATTTAAAGGAGTTGATAGAATAACAACCGAGATTGAATTTGAAATCTTGAAGAAGCACATTGATGCACTTATCAAAGAAGCCACAGAGGAGGGCTATTTGGCAATGCAAGGAGCAAACAATATATACACGCAGGACATTGCCAGACTTGCAAAGATAGGAGCACGTTATGAGGATGAATTTTTACATCTTACTATTGGAAAAAATGAAATGATACAATTGGCATAGTATGTATAAAACAAAAAAAATCAAATCAGCGCTGATTTCAGTGTATAACAAGGATAATCTTGATGCGATTGTGATGAAGTTGCACGAGTTGCAGGTCAAAATTTATTCTACCGGCGGCACCAAAACGTTTATTGAAAGTCTTGGCGTTCCTGTAACTGCGGTAGAATCGCTTACCGACTATCCTTCGATTTTTGGCGGCAGGGTGAAAACGCTTCATCCCAAAGTTTTCGGCGGTATTCTTTATCGCCGCGACGAAGCCGCAGACTGCGATGAAGCGGCAAAATACGATATACCGGACATCGACCTTGTGATTGTAGACCTCTATCCTTTTGAGGAAACAGTCTTATTGGGCGGGACGGAAGAAGAACTTATCGAAAAAATTGATATCGGCGGCGTTTCTTTGATACGCGCCGCTGCCAAAAACTTTGCGGATGTGCTGGTTGTTCCTTCCAAAGGCGAATATCAGCCGCTGCTCGAACTGTTGGAAGCTGGAAAAGGCGAAACAACCCTCAAAGACAGACGACATTTTGCAATAGAGACATTCAAAATTTCGTCTAAATATGATTATTTTATTTACAGCTGTTTAGAAAACAAAAAGCCTATGTCGCTTCGCTACGGCGAAAATCCACATCAAAAAGGTATGTTCACAGGCGATTTTGACGAAATGTTTGATAAACTTAACGGCAAAGATATTTCATATAACAATCTTTTGGATATTGACGCTGCTGTGGAACTGATTTCAGAGTTTGACGAAACAACTTTCGCCATACTGAAACACAATAACGCTTGCGGGCTTGCCTCTTCCGACGTTCTGCTTGACGCATGGAAGAAAGCGCTGGCAGGAGATCCCGTTTCGGCTTTTGGCGGAATACTCATCGCAAATTGCACGATAGACCTCGAAACAGCCCGCGAAATTGACGCGCTTTTCTACGAAGTTTTGATTGCTCCGGATTTTGAACCGGCAGCGCTTGAACTGCTGAAAAAGAAAGAAAGCAGAATTTTGCTTCGGCTGAAAAGAAACGCTCCGAAGCCTCAACAGTTTCGCTCGCTGCTCAACGGATTGGTGGTTCAGGACAGAGATTCGGCAACCGAAACAGCGCAGGACATGAAAACAGTAACAGCAACGGCGCCTACCGACGACCAACTGACCGATCTGGTGTTTGCCAACAAAGCGGTAAAACACAGCAAATCAAACGCTATCGTGCTGGCAAAAGGCAAACAGATGATAGCGAGCGGCGTAGGTCAAACTTCCCGCGTAGACGCTCTTAAACACGCCATCGAAAAAGCGCGTAATTTCGGTTTCGACCTCAACGGCGCTGTAATGGCAAGCGACGCCTTCTTTCCCTTCCCCGACTGCGTTGAAATAGCGGGCGAAGCAGGTATTAAGGCAATTGTGCAACCCGGCGGCTCGAAGCGCGACAACGAATCAGTCGAATGTTGCAACAAATATCAAATAGCAATGGTTTTAACAGGTATAAGACACTTTAAACATTAAGAGAAGAAAATGGGTTTATTTTCGTTCACACAAGAAATAGCGATGGATCTTGGCACAGCCAACACCATCATCATACATGGCGATAAGGTTGTAGTCGACGAGCCGTCGATAGTGGCAATCGACCGTACAACCGGAAAATTAGTCGCCATAGGCGAGAAAGCGCGACAAATGCACGGCAAGACGCACGAAAACATCAAAACAGTTCGTCCGTTGCGCAATGGCGTTATAGCCGACTTCAACGCCGCCGAGCAAATGATTAAGGGAATGATCAAGATGATTCCCTCGCGCGGACGCGTGTTCACCCCGTCTATACGTATGGTAATATGTATACCTTCGGGCAGCACGGAAGTTGAAGTGCGCGCTGTACGCGATTCAGCCGAACATTCCGGCGGACGCGACGTATATATGATATACGAGCCTATGGCAGCAGCCATCGGTATAGGTATCGACGTGGTTGCTCCCGAAGGAAATATGGTTGTGGATATTGGCGGCGGCACTTGCGAAGTAGCGGTAATAGCGCTTGGCGGGATTGTATACAACCGTTCAATAACAACTGCCGGCGACGTATTTACCGACGACATACAGGACTATATGCGTCAGCAGCACAACATACGTATCGGCGAGCGCACCGCCGAAGAAATCAAATTACAGGTAGGCTCGGTATTGCCCGACCTTGCAGAACCGCCGCCCGACTTTATCGTACGCGGTCCCAATCTGATGACGGCGCTGCCCGTTGAAGTGCCGGTGTCGTATCAGGAAATTTCGCATTGTTTGGATAAATCCATCTCGCGTATTGAAACGGCTATATTAGACGTATTGGAAAAAACGCCGCCCGAATTGTATTCCGACATCGTTGACCATGGCATCTATCTTGCCGGCGGCGGAGCCTTGTTACGCGGATTGGACAAAAGGCTTACCGACAAGATAAGCATCAAATTTAAGGTAGCCGAAGACCCGTTGCGAGCTGTTGCCAGAGGTACCGGCATTGCGCTGAAAAATATAGGCAAATTTTCGTTCCTGATGAGGTAAAATTACTTCCCTTGCGCGCGCTTATTCTATTTTTCCAAAGGCATCATCTGTTTTTCCTTTTTTTAATACTTGAAGGAATAGCCGTTTTATTGCTGTTTCGCTTCAACTATCTACAGCGAATTGCGTTCGCAAGGGCTACAAGTGTTGTTTCGGGAAATATTTACGAACAAATGAGCATTTGGACTGATTATCTGCATCTTAAAGAACAAAATATGCAGTTGCAGGACGAAAATGCGCAACTTCGCAACATGCTTCAGGGAACGTTCTATGTTGCAGACACTGCGCGAATTGCTTATTACGATTCTATCAAACAGCGGCGTTATGAACATATTCCCGCAAAGGTGATAAATAAGGAAGTTCACAAACAGTATAATTATTTATCGATTGACAGAGGGAAAAATGTTGGTATTGCCGAAGGTATGGCTGTTGTTGGTCACGAAGGAATAGTAGGTATTGTGTATAGCGTTTCGGAACGTTTTGCAAGGGTGATGCCTGTTATAAACAGACATTTCAGGGTCAGCGTCAAATTTAAGAAAAACGATTATTTCGGTTCGCTCAACTGGGACGGACGCTCATATCGCCACGCCACACTGAACGAAATATCGCTGCACGTACCCGTTTCGATTGGGGATACATTGGTTATTTCGGGATATTCGGGAAGTTTTCCCGAAGGAATAAACGTCGGAACTGTTGAAAAAATAGAACAAAAAGACGGTAGTTTTTACACTATTGAGGTTCTACTTGCAACAGATTTCCGACAACTGCATTATGTAACGGTTATCGACGACCGGATGAAAAAAGAATTGCAGGAACTTGAACAACAAACATCAGAAATGCAATGATAAGAGAAACAGGATTGATTATATTTCGTTTTATGCTGTTGGTTTTTCTTCAGATTTTTGTGCTTAACAACATACAGTTCAGCGGATTTGTTAATCCGTATCTGTACGTCCTGTTTATTCTGTTGCTGCCATTTGAAATTTCGGGATGGTTATTGCTCGTTTTGGCGTTCTTTATAGGGTTAGTAATTGATATTGCTTCCTCCACAATCGGCTATCATATCATCGCAACCGTTTTAATGGCGTATTTCAGGTTTCATTTACTGCGGTTCATTGCCCCTCACGACGGCTACGAACCCGGAATGACGCCAACAATGTCATCACTCGGATTCGCATGGTTTTTCAGATATGCCGTTATACTGACATTAGCGCATCATCTTGTTCTGTTCTGGGTAGAATCATTCCGTTTAACCGACTTGCTGCCGGCGACATTACGCGCCATAGCAAGCAGCGTCTTTACGATTTTTTTGATAGGTATTCATCAAATGATTACTATTCGTAAGTAAAAATGTCATCCTATCATTTCATAAAACTCTTCCTCTGAAATAATGGGCACGCCAAGCGCTTCTGCTTTTTTCAGTTTTTCGGGTCCCATTTTTTCGCCCGCCAGCACGTAATTTGTTTTTGACGATATTGAACTTGAGTTTTTGCCGCCATGCTTCTCTACCATTTTCTTGATATCATCGCGCGGAATTGTGAATACGCCGCTAACCACGATAGTTTTATCCTTCAATACATCTGATTTTGTTTGCTGCTCGCTCTCGTCTGTTACGAATTGAACTCCGGCTTGTTTCAATCGTTCTATAATGTTAATGTTGGAAGGTCGGCTGAAAAAATCTACTACGCTGGCTGCAATACGGTCGCCAATTTCGTCAACGGCAACCAATTCGTCATAAGCGACATTTGCTAATTTGTCGATATTGTTGAAGGCGCGCGCCAATTTTTTGGCTATCGTTTCGCCCACGAAACGTATGCCGATGGCATAGAGCGTACGTTCGAAAGGTACCTGTTTTGAGGCTTCAATGGCTGCGAGAATTTTTTCGGCGGTTTTTTCCCGAAATCCGATTTTCTTTATATTGCCTTCGTCATCGGTCATTTCCTTTTCCAATCCGAAAAGCTGTTCATATTTCAATGTATAGAGGTCGGCTATATCGCGCACTAATCCTTTGTCGTAGAGCATTTCAATTTTCCCTTCGCCCAGACTGTCGATGTTCATTGCGCGGCGGCTGATAAAATGCTCTATTCGTCCCTTAATTTGCGGCGGGCAGCCGTTATTGTTCGGACAGTACCACACAGCCTCGCCGTCGTTGCGTATCAGTTCGGCGTCACATTCAGGGCAATGGGTTACGAACATTGTCGGTAAAGAGTCGGGTAGTCTTTTTTCCATGTTCACGCCTATCACCTTTGGGATAATGTCGCCGCCTTTTTCGACGTATACTGCGTCGTCTGTGCGGATGTCGTGCAGTTGTATCTGTTCGGCGTTGTGGAGCGACGCTCGTTTTACGGTTGTTCCGGCGAGCCTTACCGGTTCTAAATTTGCAACGGGCGTCACGGCGCCTGTACGACCTACCTGATACGATATTGAGTTCAGGCGCGTTTCGGCGCGCTCGGCGGGAAATTTGTATGCCACAGCCCAGCGCGGACTTTTGGAACGCATCCCAAGCTGACGCTGTTGTGTGAGGCTGTCTACTTTTACTACAATACCGTCGATATCGAAAGGCAGCCGGTTGCGGTCGGTAGTCCATTTGTTGATGAATTGAACAGCCTGTTGCATATTTTCGCAAAGCGTTGCATTTGGTGGTACTTTGAATCCCCATTCGCGGGCTTTTTGCAGGTTCTCGAAATGCGATTGCGTTGGCAGGTTGTCGCCCAGCATGTAATAGAGAAAACAGTCTAACGAACGTTTTGCCATTTGCGCAGAATTTAGCATTTTCAACGTTCCCGAAGCGGCGTTGCGCGGATTTGCAAATGGCGTTTCGCCGTTTTCGGCGCGCTCGTCGTTCAGTTTGTTGAATACGGCGTGCGTCATCATTATTTCGCCGCGTATTTCGAACTCTTCGGGATAGTCGTCGCCTTGCAGTTTTAGCGGGATGCTTCGTATAGTGCGCACGTTTGCCGTCACATCGTCGCCCTGCACTCCGTCGCCGCGGGTTACAGCGCGCAGTAGCTCGCCATTGCGGTAGGTGAGGCTGATAGAAGCGCCGTCGTATTTCAGTTCGCACACATAGCGGCAAACATCAGACAGGTCTTTACTCACGCGTTCGTCGAAATCGGTTAATTCTGTTTCGCTGTAAGCGTTGCCAAGTGAAAGCATCGGGTATTTGTGCGCTACCTGCGTAAACTCAATGTTTATGTCGCTCCCTACGCGCTGAGTTGGCGAGTTGGGGTCGGCAAATTCGGGATGTTCGGCTTCGAGTTTTTCCAACTCACGAAGTTTCATATCATACTCATGGTCGCTGATAACAGGCTGAGACAGCACGTAATACAAGTGATTGTGCTGTTCAAGTTCTTTACGTAATTCAATAATTCGGTGCATCTAATGAATTTATTAAAAAAAATACACGCAAAAATAATATTTTTTTTGCAAAAAATAAATTTTTCAGTTATTTTTGCGACGAAATTAAATTTCGTAATCACCAGATCCGTATTCGGTGAAAAACGAACGTACGGTTCTGTGTTCTTGCGCGGTAATTAATGAAGAAAGTTTTTGTGTGTCTGTTTGTCGTTATTGTATCGCTTGTTGTTGTGTTGTACGGCAAGGATATGCGTAACGTTGTGCATGTTGAAACATCGACGATTGCGAATGGGCAATCCAACCCGTTTGATAATCTACATTCGCCATGGGTAGATTCTGTTTTCAACAGCCTGACGCCCGACCAGCGCATCGGGCAGTTGTTTTTTGCGGCGGCGTATTCCAATCTTGGCAGAAACCACGTCGACGCTATTTCTGCGCTTATAGATAACCACCGTATAGGCGGTTTGATATTTTTTCAGGGTGGTCCCAAACGTCAGGCGCTGCTTGTCAATCGCTATCAGGCGCTATCTAAAACGCCGCTTCTAATCGCTATGGACGCCGAATGGGGTTTAGGCATGAGGTTAGACAGTTGCGTGTCGTTTCCAAGACAGATGGCTTTGGGCGCTATTGACGATATGAATCTGATTTACCAAATGGGTGTGGAAATTGGCAAACAATGCCAACGATTGGGCGTTCACCTGAATTTTTCGCCCGTTGCAGACGTCAATAATAACCCGCTGAATCCTGTAATTGGTACGCGCTCTTTTAGCGAAGACAGTCAGGATGTCGCCAAACGCAGTCTTTTGTACATGGCAGGCTTGCAAGAGCAAAAAATCCTTACTGCTGCAAAGCATTTTCCCGGACACGGAAATACATCGGTCGATTCGCATCATGCGCTTCCGATAGTGACCGAATCATACGCCGAACTTAATTCGTTGGAATTTTTTCCTTACAAGGAAATGATCAAGAATAATCTGACAGGCGTAATGGTTGCTCACGTACACGTCCCTGCATTGGACTCTACGCCCAATCTTGCAGCGTCGCTTTCGCAGCGTGTAATTACCGATATTTTGCGCGATTCGTTGAAATTTCAAGGATTGATTTATACCGATGCGTTAAATATGAGAGGCGTAACCGACCATTTCGCAGCAGGCGAATTGGAAGTGAGAGCGCTCGAAGCAGGCGTAGACGTTTTGCTGATGCCCGCCGATATCCCAAGAGCAATAGCGGCAATAAAAACGGCAATCAGCAACGGACGCATCGACATGAAACAGGTAGAAATGTCGTGCCGCAGGATACTTGCCGCCAAAGAATGGGCAGGGCTGAAAAAATATAACCCCGTAGACGCAAACGGTTTGCTCGAACGTCTCAACAGTCCGGAAACAAACCTTTTGAACCGCAGATTGGTTGAAGCGTCGCTAACGGTAGTGCAAAACAGGGATAATATTCTTCCGTTGCAAAATTTGGACATGGAAAAAACGGCAATACTGCTGACAGGCGTTTCGTTGGAAAACGATTTTCTTAATACGCTAAATCTTTACGAAGAAAATGATTATTTTTTTCTTAACAGAAACACGACGAGACAACAGGAAAATGAACTTTTCGACAAACTCAAAACGTATTCGCGGGTGATTGTCGGTATTCACAATACAAGTTCCAGTCCGGCATCTAACTACGGTATACTGTCGAATATCAGCGCATTTGTAGACAGGCTTTCCGGTTCGACTAATGTTATACTTTGTCTTTTTGCGCCGCCATACGCTCTATCGTCGTTTGATAATATAAACGATATGGCGGCAATTGTTGTTGGCTATCAGGGAACATCGCTTGTGCAGGATTATACGGCGCAGTTGCTCTATGGCGCTATTGCCGGCAGGGGAACACTGCCCGTTTCAGTTGATTCAGATTACCGTTACCGTATGGGAGTGCAAACCGCCGGCGGCTTGAGGCTGAAATACTCCATTCCCGAAGAAGTACAGGCTTTTTCCGACAAATTGACTGCTATCGACACGATGGTTAGGAACGCTATTAGCGCGCTTGCGCTGCCGGGTTGTCAGATTTTAGCGGCGCGAAACGGCGTTGTGTTTTTCAAAAAAGAATACGGACAGACGCGCTACGATAACCTTGCCGTTCCCGTCGAACCGCATCATATTTACGATTTGGCGTCTGTAAGCAAAATTTCGGCAACCCTGCCTTCGGTGATGATGCTACACGATAACGGAAAATTCAAACTGCAAGGCAAATTGTCTGAATATTTGCCCGAAATGCAAGACAGCGATAAGAAAAATATAGCAATGATTGACATATTGACGCATCAATCACAACTGCCTCCTCACATCGCATTTTATCTACGCACTATGGAACCAATAGACAGCGACAAACGATTACTTGCAGGAGCGCCAAGTCCGCTTTATTCTATCTATCTTGGAACGCGAACATACCTCATCAACGAGCGTCGTTTCAAAGACGGCTACTATGCTACGGAAGGGAGCGACAGTCATCGTTTGCAGGTTGCCGAAAACAAGTTTGTTATCAGTTCATATTGCGACACTGTTTTTCAGGGTATCATCGATGCAAGGCTGCTCGCACGAAAACAATACGCTTACAGCGATTTGGGATTCATACTGCTGGGAAAAATTGTCGAACGTCTGGGAGAAAAGCCGCTTGACGAATTTATTGCTCAACATCTTTATGCTTCTTTGGGCGCAACGACATTGTGTTTTAACCCGTTGAAACATTTTCCGCATAGACGGATTGTGCCTACCTCAAACGATACAATATTCAGGAAACAGTGGCTACAGGGCTATGTTCACGACGAAAACGCAGCATTGATGGGCGGCGTCAGCGGTCATGCCGGTCTCTTCGGCAATGCCAACGATGTTGCTAAACTGATGCAGATGTATATGAACATGGGAACATACGGCGGCGAACGCTACATAAAAGAAAGTACGCTATCCGAGTTTATAACAAGCCCGTTTGCCCGACAGGGAAATCGCCGCGGCTTGGGTTTCGACAAACCCGAACTGTCGCCGCGCGCAACAGACATAATGGGTAATAATGCCTCAAGGAAAAGTTTCGGACACACCGGATTTACAGGAACAATGGTCTGGATGGATCCCGAAAACGGTCTGCTGTTTGTTTTTCTTTCAAATCGCGTATGCCCCGATGATACTAACAACAAGTTGAGTTCATTGGCTTTGAGGGCGAGGATTTATGAGACGCTGGCGAATGCAATGAATTAAAAAAAAATAAATCGGTTTGCCCTATAAACCGTCCACCATCCCTTCACAGCGAACCCC
>Ga0099364_10009238_pt1 | contig 13703 bp, 11 predicted proteins | sample TergutTh196P3_FD_73070 | JGI IMG/M metagenome (GOLD analysis project Ga0099364, IMG submission 73070) | Microcerotermes parvus P3 segment gut microbial communities from Pointe-Noire, Republic of the Congo - Th196 P3 | ecosystem: Host-associated > Arthropoda: Insects > Digestive system > Gut ...
AATTTCCTTGGAATACATGGAGTATTCCTGCGAAAATTTGCCTTGTCCGGCAAAAAATCCGCTCGCCGTTACGGCACATTTCGCTTATGAACACAACTTCTTGAAAGCGGCATAATTCAATACCCCTGTGAATATGGTTGTACAAAGAGCTTGGCTTAACACAGGAGGGATTGGCAATGACCGCACGAAACCTAAAAATTGAGGCCCCGACAAGCCGCGAAAGCATCCGCCCGATTGCTGTCAGCGCGGTATGCGGCATAATTGTGTGCGCGCTGCTTATGCTGGTTATGTCTATTGTGATCACAACGCAAGATGTCCCCCATTCCGCAATTGAGCCTATGGCGGTTTTTGCGGTTTCGGCAGGCGCGCTTGCGGCAGGGTATCTTTGCGCGCGGGCGATGCGCAGCGGCGGACTGGTCCACGGCGGGGCCTGCGGGCTGGTAATCACGCTGATAGTGCTGATCGCCGGGCTGTCCGCCGGAAACAGCCTTGGGGTCCCGGCGCTGTTCAGGATTATATTTATCATGCTGTCATCCATGATGGGCGGCGTGATAGGTGTAAACACAAGGCGGCGGAAAAAGTAAGCGGCGGCATAATGCCGGGTTTTGTGGTTGCTGTAGGGGACACGCCCCTGCGCGTCCCGAGATTAACAAACAATCATCAATACGACGTGTTTTTTGCCCCCTTCACGCATGAAGGGGGTGCCGACCGTAGTCGGCGGGGGTTGTCCCAATAAATCGCCGCCAAAGAACAACCCCCGGCGCATATGCGCCACCCCTCCAAGGAGGGGAATTTTCGGGCGGGGATGGAACCCCGCACCCTACGACGCAATGCGGCATTGTAGGGTGCGGCTTCCATGCCGCACCCTGGTAAATACCTTTGTCTACAGTCTGAATCCACCGGCTACGCCGGTGGATTTTTTATCATTTTTCCAGCAGCTCCGAGAACCGTTCATTTAGATGAATATCAAACGACCGTATGCTGCTGTAAAATTCCCCGTTTTCCAAGGGCAGCCATTCAAGCGCTAATTCCCCATTCGCGGTAAACTCGCCGCTTTTATGCCAGCCGCTTACATCGCCGTTATCCATCAGGCGGTGGTAAAGCTCTATGCGATCGCCCGTTTCAATTTGGTCAAGCCCTTTTTGTATGATAAGCCCGTCCTCCCGCCGAAAGCCCAGTATTTCGCCGGTTGGCTCTTCATCGCACAGCGCAATTATTATGTCACAGTCTTTGCCGTTTATCGCGGCGGGGACGGCGTAAAGCGTGCTGTTTTGCGTGCATAGGATTTTATACAGGCATACATTTATGCCATTGATCCGCGGCCATAAAGATTCTAAGCTTTGGTTAGTTTGCCCGCTGCCGGTGATTTCCGCCGTACCCGCCATTACGAATTTCTCCGGGGAGCCGTCCTGCCTCCGCCAAATTGTAAGCTCGCTCCCCGCTAATTCATCATCGGTGAAAGCGTCCTGCCCGCTGCGGCTGTTGGAGCGCCCATGATAGCTTTCGCGGTTTTCCTTTAAAAGCCGGTAGAATTTGTTCAGATACTGCGTATAATCGGGATTCATATGAAGCGATGAATAGGTGTCCAGCGACATACTGCCGATATCCCTGCCGCCGTAAATATAAAAAACACTAAGCCCTTTTAAATCAACATCCGAGTTGTGCCTGTTATATATGACACAATCGTCCAGCGCGGATAAAACAGCGGCCGCCTCCTCCGGGAAATAAACCGTGAGCCTTCGCGCCATGTCGCCGATATCTACCATGTCGCTTTCATTGTCGCGCGGGCTTCCAAGCCCGAATGTTTTCGTGCGGCTGCGGCTTGCCGCGAGCGTGCGGAAGGAAATGCCGCTGTCCGCCAGCATTTCATCGGAGCATTGCCGCATTAAACTGCCCAGCGCGTCCATTAGCCGCCCCGCCTTTGAAAGGTCAGCCACGGACATTGCCAGCCCTTGCCTGAAATTGCTGCCGTAATACCGCATGAAGGAATCAGTCACCGCTTTACCGACCTGCGCCCCGTTTATAAGCGGGTTTTCATTGAACACGGAAAGGAAGCTGTAATCCCAGCCGTCATACGGCTCGATATCCTGAGATGCGATGAGATACTTTGCGTAGTCCGAAGCCACCACCGCCATCTCGGCCGTCGCCATCAGGCAGGAATCGAAGCCCAAAAATTCCAGCTTTTCACCCGAAAGCGCTGACCTTTCAAACGCGCAGTTCATGTCCAGCAGCGAAAGGTAGTCATGGCTGAAGATTTCATCGTCCCCAAAGCCCGCCACAGAGCCGCCGCCGTGGTCCCACATAATAAGCCCGTATTTATCTGCGGGGCAGCTTGACATTGTAAAATCGATAAACCCTGCAAGCGTCCCGGGGTCGCCCATATTTACCAGCCCGATATCCAAAACTTTTTCCAAAGTCCCCCCCGAAATTTCCCAAACGGTACAGGAGCGCGGGGATACAACATCGTTTTTCCATCTGTTCGCCCCGCCTGTCAGCAGGATGACATTTACAATATTTGTATCCACGCCTGACTGCTGAATCTGGACTATATCATTGGTTGCCGCGCCCATTTCACTCTCAAGGTCGGAGCCGTTCATGTAGATCATTACGGTATATGGCTTTTTTTCGCGCGCGCCGGTTTTTTCGGCGGCGGCAGCCGCGTCCCAAGGCGTAAACACAACGCTGCTGAAATCAATAATGCCGCTGCTGCGGAGCGATTTAGTAAGGCTGTAATTGTTTTCCTCTTCGGGTAAAAAAACATCGTTTCCGTACTCCAGCGCGGTTATTTGCGATGGGGCAGGGCCGCTGTAATATCCCGCATACCAGCCCGCGGAAAACAGCAGGGCGCCAACCATTGCAATTGTAAAAATTTTTACCGGGGCAAAGCGAAACTTATATGCCGTGTGTTTGCGCGGCTTATTTTTATTTTCCATTTTCACCATCCTTTTAGTAAGGATATAATGTCCGTTAATTTGAATAATATAAACGTCCCTGAAATGAATTGTTTTTGGGATATTTATCAAAAGGAGAAAAAAGGGAAATGAAGCTTCTAAAGATCTTACTGATAATTGCTATTACCGCGACTGCGGTTGCTTTTACAGCTTGCGGGAACACGGCTTATGATGAGGGCGGCAGGTTCGCCGGGCGTGACGGCAGGTTTGACGGGCGCCATGGCGGCTGGAACGACAACGTAATGAACCGTGACAATAATTTCGGCGGCAGAAGCATAGTGCGCGACGGGCGCGACGGCAGGACTGTGACACCTTATTACAACTACAACAACAACGGCGTAACCCGTGGCGGCAGGATAGGCACACAATACGGCTATAACGGTTACAACAGCCATTACGGCAGGGGCACAAACCGCGGCGAATACTTCGCGGATGCCAACGGCACTGTGTATGACAATTACTACGGCGGAAGGATAACCGCTCACGACGGGATGTACAATGGCCGCTCGGTTGTACGTGACCGCTATGAAACAAGGGACGCAATCCTTGACGGCAGGAACACTGTTCGCGATGGCAGAAACACCGTGCGTGACAGCATAGACGGCAGAAATACCGTGCGTGACGGCATGAACGACGGCAGAAATATCGTGCGTGACGGCATGAACGACGGCAGGAACATTGTCCGCAACGAATATAATAACGGCAGATATATTGTTCGGGATGCTATAAACGGCAGGAACGCCGTGCGCGATGGCAGAAATACCGTGCGTGACGGCATGAACGACGGCAGGGTTATAAATCGCGGCGTTTTAGGCAACGGTTGGAATGGGCGCGAAGTCGTAGCCCGATAACTTAACTGTATAATTAAGTAAGCAACGTGTTAAGCAAATGATTATGCCCTCCCTGTGTAACAGCAGGGAGGGCATAAATATGGGGGTTATGAATTATGACTTGCTGCTTGTCTGCCGCTGTGCCATTATAAGGCTGTAGTAAATACCGCGCTTTTTCAGCAGCTCAACATGGGTGCCGGACTCCGCCACCTTGCCCTTGTCCAGCACGAACAGGCGGTTTGCGCTGCGCAAGGTGGACAGCCGGTGTGCTATCGCGATTGTCGTGCGGCCTTTTGTAAGGCGGTCCAGGCTCTCTTGAATGGCTGATTCCGTTTCCACGTCAAGGGAGCTTGTGGCTTCGTCCAAAATCAGGATATCCGGGTTTTTGATAATCGCGCGCGCAATACTCAGCCTTTGGCGCTCACCGCCGGAGAGCGAATGCCCGCTTTCGCCGATCATCGTGTGGTAGCCGTCGGCCGTCGCCATGATAAAATCGTGGGCGTTGGCGGCTTTACAGGCGGCGATGACTTCCTCCGGCGCGGCCCCCGGCTTCGCGTAGGCGATGTTGTCAAATATTGTCCCCGCAAAAAGGAAGCTGTCCTGGAATACAACGCCAATCCTTTCGTGTAAATGCGCGGGCGGCATATCGCGGATATCCGTGCCGCCGATTGACACCGTGCCGGCGTTCGGGTCATACAGCCGAATCGCCAAATTGATCAGCGTGCTTTTCCCCGCCCCGGATTTGCCGACAATCCCAATCATCTCACCCGGGCTTATATCCAAAGTTATGCCCTTTAAAACAGGCTCGTAGGATTTATAGCCGAAGCTCACGCCGTCGAAGGAAATGCGTCCCGAAACCGGCGCGGTTGTTGCGTTTTCGCTTTCGGTGATGTCAGGCTCCTCGTCTAAAATTTCAAACACCTTTACCATGCCGGTCATGGCATCCGCAAGCCAGCGCGGGAACGAAACCAGCCAGCGCAGGGGCGCGTAGATAAACACGATGTACATAGTAAACTGCACTAAAACGCCCATGCTGACCTCCCCGCCTAAAATCATGCGGCCGCCGAAGTACAGCACCAAAAACTCGCCGATGCCGGTAAAGAATGTGATCGCCGGGAAAAGCCTTGCCCATAATGCCTCATTATCGGAGGAAACGCGGGCAAGCTGCCTTGTCGCATTAGAAAACTTCTCGATCTCCAGATCCTCGTTGCCGAAGCTTTTTACGGTGCGGATGCCCTTGATTATATCGTACAGGATCGAATTGCAGCGGGAGTGCCAGCGCCACTGGCGCTCAAAGCGGATGATAATAAGCTGCCAGAACTGCGAAAGCGCCAGCATGACAATCGGCACGGGCGCGATGACAAGCAGCGTCATCCACGGGTTTGTAAGCAGTAAAATCACGACTACTATAATAAACATGATCGACTGCTCCACCGCCCAGCGCCCCACGTCCGTGAAGAAATTTTTAATGGTCGCGGTGTCCTCCATGATCCGACGGATTAAATCGCCCGGCGTGCGCTTGGAAAGCGAGGACATGGAAAGCTTTTGCATTTTGTCGTATGTGACGGTGCGCAGGTCGTTTGCAAAGCCGATGCTGAACTTGTTAAACCGCCGTGAGCTTAGTATAAAGATCACTTCCCCCACCGCGCGGGCAACCAGCATCCCGATGCCGATAAACAGCATATCCGAAAAACCGCCGCGCATCGGGCGCAGGAAATCGTCTATCAGATAGCGGTTGAAAATCGGCACGCTCAAAAACAGCGCGGACGAAACCACCAGCATTATTTGGGTCGTCAGCAGGCCCTTGGAATATGGCCGCAAATACACAAAGGCTTTTTTTAGCAGCCCGATTTTATTGTAGCAGAACAGGCAGACGCCCAGCCCCTCAATTAGCGGGCGGCCGCATTTTTCACAGACGATGGGGTCCTCCTCATCGGGTATATCGGCAATGCCGGTCTGTGCGCAGTAGTTTACAATTTTGCAAAATTCCCCGGCGGGCTTGAGCTTTGACATTGAGAAGCGGCATATAATCCGCTCGTCCCCGTCTTTGAGCCTGACGAAGACAAGCCCGCAGCCAACCCCTGCGATGACGCCTGCTTCCTCGATATCGCCCGCGTAAAGCTCCGCGGCGGTTTCGCCTGAACATTCGGACACGATCCGCCCGTCCTCCGAGAACACGGCAGTGCCCTCCGCAGCGTTCATATTTAAATCAAGGTCGTAGCTAAACCGGTGTGTTTTCATATATTCACCCAATTTCCCTGCCCCTTCCCGCCAAAGGCGGGGAAGGTGATTTTAGAACCCATCTTCAATAACGAGATGTGCCGGCGCATTGAAGCGATTTTTTGCAGTGCGAGGCAAATTTTCGCAGGCATACTCCATGTATTCCAAGGAAATTTAACGAAACAATGCGGAAAATCGCCGATGCGCCGGTGCTTTGAGTATTGATGATGGGTTCTTAGAACAAATACGGTTCCAGCCGTTTCAGGCTCTTTTTGTCCAGGGCTTCCAGCGAATGGATCAGGTAGCGGTTGCCGTCCACATCGAAGATAATCAGCCGGTCGCTGTCCAGCATACGTATGTTGCGGTTTACGTCTTTTACGGCGCAGTTTTTCGCGTGCTTTTTTCCGTCCACAATTACCGTAAGCTCCATGTAGACATAGCCCAGCTTATCCTTGACGGATTTGATCTCGCTGATCTCCGGGCAGTAGTAGCGGTGGCCAAGCTCCGCCGTGACGATTTCAAGCTGCTTTCCGGTCAGCGCGTCAATGCTTTTGATGATGCCGATCTCCTTGTTTTCGTGGTCGGCAACGGATATGTAGCTGCCGGGGCTGCCGATAGGCAGCGCGCGGCGCAGGCTGACGCGCTTATGCTCCGCGCCTTTATAGCGCAGGCCTGTGAAGCCGCCGGGCGTGATGAAGAATTCGGATTTGGCAAGGTCGAGGAATCCGATGTCGATTGCGTCGGCTAAAGTTGCGGTTTGGGTTTGGGCAGGCATTTTATCACTCCATTACGAATTTATGTGCTTTGCCATGAACAGGCAGGGGTTGTCTTTATCCCAAAACAGCGGGAAAACCTCGAGCGGGCGGAACCCCATCGCCATATAGAAACGCCGTGTTTTCTCGTAGCTTTTGCTTTCCCTCGATTGGTCCAGCGTCTTTACCGTCAAAAACTCCGCGTTGTTTTCCCGGCAGTAGTTTTCACAGCAGGTTATCAGCCGTTTGCCGATCCCCTGCCGGTGGTATTCTTTCAATACGCCCATCACGCAGACCTCGCAGGTGTACGGGCTATGGGTTTCTATAGCCACAAAACCGACAGGCTTTCCGGCGTCAAAGGCGGCGTAGAAGGGCATTTTCCGCACCCGGTTTACATAATCAACAATTCCCGCCTCCATGCCGAACCAACTCGGCAGCGCCCTTAGAATATCATTGCAGATGCCGGATTTTTGATCGGAATCGAGGATTTCTTTTATTTCAGTCATGATTTTGCCCCCTTTATGCATCCATATTTATTACTTTAAGCCCTTCCATCTGGATCGAATAAAGCTTATGGTACTCGCCCTTTTTCGCCATCAGCTCGGCGTGTGTGCCGATTTCGACCACCTTGCCCTCACCGATAACCGCAAGGCTGTCCGCGTCGCGCAAGGTGGACAGCCTGTGCGCGATGGATATTGTCGTGCGGCCGCTTTGCAGCTTCGCCAAGGAAGCCTGGATCGCGGCTTCCGTTTCCGTGTCCATCGCGGCGGTAGCCTCGTCGAGGATGAGTATCTTCGGGTTTTGTATGATTGTACGCGCAATACTGAGGCGCTGCTTTTCGCCGCCGGAAAGGTCCTGCCCGCCCGCGCCTACACGCGTTTCGTAGCCGTCGGGCAGGTTCATGATGAAGTCGTGGGCGGAGGCCGCCTTTGCCGCGCGGATCACGTCCTCTATGCCTGAATCGGGCTTCGCGTAGCGGATGTTGTCGGCAATCGTGCCGATGAACAGATATATGTCCTGCGACACAATCCCCACACTGCCCCTGAGTTGCGCGAGAGAGAGCTTTTTTACATTCACGCCGTCGATTTCAACCGCGCCGCCTGTCACATCATACAGCCGCGCAATTAAGTTTGCCAGCGTGCTTTTGCCCGCGCCCGTCTTGCCGGCAACGCCCAGCATCTTTCCCGCTTCCACCGTAAGGCTCAACCCGCGCAGTACAGGCGTTGCGGGGTCGTACTCAAACCACGCGTCGCGCACTTCGATGTCGCCTTTCAGCTCAGATAAAATTACGGGGCTTTCCGGTTCGTCCACATCGGGCTTTGCGTCGATGATCTCAAACACGCGCTGTGCCGCGTCTACGCAGCGCGCCCACCAGTTCGACACCCAGGACATAAACTCCAGCGGCCCGTACAGCATTGTGAGATACGCCACGAATGTCAGCATCGTGCCGAGCGTGATCTCGCCCCTAAGCACCATCATACTGCCCATTACAGTTACGATTACCTGCCCCGCAAACATCAGCAGGTAAATCAGCGGGAATGCCGTGAAGCCGACATTGTTTGCGCGGATATCGATCCCCGCCTGTTTGCCGCTCACACCGGAAAACCGCCCGCTTTCCTCGTCCTCGCGCGCATAGGCTTTGATTACGCGCTGGCCGCTGATAGAATCGCTGACCATGCTGTTAAGCTGAGAACGGTAAACCCAATCCTTATGGTGGAAGCGGCGGAACACGCCCCAAAGTATACGGAACAGACCGATCGTTGCCGGCACGATAATAAGCGAAGCGATTGCCAGGCGGAAATTAAGTATGCACATTAGCAGTATCACGCCGGTAAATGTGAACAGGTTCACCACGAGATATGGCATACCGTCCACAAAAAACCAGTAGATGCTGTTCGCATCGTTGTTGACGCGGTTCATCAGTGCGCCCGTGCGCTTTGAGGTGTAAAAGCTTACCGAAAGCCGCTGCATCGCCTCAAAGATTTTCAGCTTGAGGTCGTAGACAATCCACGGCACTGTTTTTGCCAGGACATAGCCATATAAAATCTGAAGCGCAACGCCGATTGCCCGCACCGCTAAAATCACCAGCACAATCGCGCCCACAAGCCCGTAGTAGCCGCCGCCCTCCGTCAATACCTCATCGAGCAGAAGCCGTGTGCCGATATATGGGGACAGCACGGAAAAAACCGTCCCGAGCAGCATCACTGCGATAATCAGCGCGACCCTTGCCTTGTAGTCCCCGAAAAAACGCATGAGCCTGCGCGTAATGCCGATCTGGTCAAGGCATTTCGGGCAGATTTTTCTGTCCGGCTCCGGGTATCGCGCGCCGCATTTCGGGCAGAAGAGCCTGTCGTCCACCGGGACCTCAAAGAGCGGGTCGCGGCCTTCCTTTATATTGTTCACGGCCTTTATAAGGCGCTCCACAAAGGTAAGGCATCCCACCGAAAAAACCAGCAGGAGCTTTGCGTCGCCGTCCTCCTGTACGCCGCAAAGCCGCCCGGTGGAAAGCAGCCGCTCACTTTTAAGCTCGCCCAGCTCCGACAATGGATAGGTTTCCAGCGACATCGCTTCATACAGCGCGACAATCCGCCGCGCGCCGTCCATGCGCGTCACTTTTTCCACACCGCAGAGGACATACATCGCCCGGTCATCAACCGCGGTGTAGACGTCCGCGCCCGCGCCGGAAGAAGTCAGGTCGGTATGTATCGCGTAGATAAGCTTGCCTGTATCTATGCCCTGCGCCCCGAAAGCGTCGAGCATATAGCTTGGGATATGGGTTTTCATTGGGGCCTCCGGGTTGTATAATTTTACAGATGATTTAACTTTTGCGCCGCGACGACGAGCATTTCCGGCAGCAGCGCCATTTTATGGCCTTCCCAGCGGCGGTCAACTTCCTCGCGTGATGCGGCTGCACCGTCTAAAATTTCGCTATGTGTAAACCAGAACGGCCATTCGTAATTTTTCTTAGGCAAAATTTCTTCCATATGCCTGACCACCAGACCGGAATGGAAAACAGCGTTCATGATATCCATGACACGCCAGCCGAATGTAACACAGTCCTCGTTATCAAACGGGCCGGTGGCTTCGTAGGATTTCTTGAATGTACCGTCATAGCCGAAAGGGCGTTGGAAGGGGTGTATCTCGTACATCATATACATCCCGCCCGGTTTCATGACCCGGTATATGCTTCGGTACATACCGGACAAATCGTCTATCCATACGTGTACCCCGTTGGATGTATACACAAAATCGTATTCATCATCTTTGATGCCATTCAGCAGCATGGTATCCGCACAGATAAAATTGATGTTTTTGTCCCAGCCGTATTGTTTTGCGGCCCGCTCCGCATTGGCTAATTGGTTTTCAGAAATATCGCAGGATGTGACACAGGCCCCCATCATGGCAAAAGCGTATACCGCGTGATTATCCCCGCTGGACGGCACGCAGACCTTCTTGCCTTTCAGACCGGGCACATACTTGTGCAATACCTCCCATGCAACAGGGTCAAACGCGTTTGCCGGATTTTCTGCAATATGGCTCATTTTCTGTTCGGAGTGTTCATACCGGGAATACTTCTCTGCGTAGGCGTTCCAATTGGCTTTATTTTTACTTGCTATAACAGACATACAACGGCCTCCGTTTATCAAAAAAAATAGCGGGGACAAAAACCCCGCAAAATAAAAAGCGTGGCTGATACCGGCACAAAAGCGCACGGCACACCACAGCCAATATCGCTAATCGCCTGAAATAATATTAAATTATCAGCTTCGTACCTCTCCTGATCCCGGGATTTATGCGCGTCAACCAAAACACCCCTTTCCTTTAATTTTATCGGACCGAATTTCATCCTTACACAATTTAACATTTTAGAGAAAAAAAGTCAAGCGGAAATTTACAAAAAAATAACATTAGTGTATAATGGACATATTACGACAATGGGGAGTGGGTTTCATAGGTATAACAGGCGCGTTAACTAATATGGCGGCAATACTTTTGGGCGGCGGGCTGGGGCTTCTGCTAAAGGGCAAGGTGCCGGAAAATATCTCCGGGAATATCATCCGCGCGCTGGGGCTGTGTGTCTGCGTGATCGGCGTCGCAGGCGCGCTTGGCGGCGATTTGATGCTTACGGTTGTGTCAATCGCGCTGGGGGCCTTTACTGGCGAGCTGCTGGATATTGACGGTAAGCTGAACAGTACCGGCAGGTGGCTTCAAAGAAAAATGAGCAAAGCGGGCGCGGACTCCGCCTTTACTGAGGGCTTTGTCGCCGCAACGCTTCTATTTTGCGTGGGCGCGATGGCAATTGTCGGCTCCGTGGAAAGCGGGCTTAGGGGCGATCACAGCGTTGTTTTCACAAAATCGATTTTAGACGGCGTGACCTCAATGCTGCTTGCGTCTTCGCTCGGCTTTGGCGTGCTGTTCTCAGCGGGGGCGGTTTTGCTGTACCAAGGGTCCATAGAGCTGTTCGCGGGATATTTGCAAAACATACTTACAGATGGGCTGATATCGCAGATATCCGGCGTGGGCGGCGTGATGATACTGGGGATCGGCGCGAATATGGCTTTGGGGGCAAAAATCAAGGTCGCGAATCTCTTGCCGGGATTTTTGTTCGCCGCCGGGTATTTTTATGTTTTTATGGGATAGGCAAACGAAAGGGGCGGTAAAAATGGCAGTTCCGATGAAAACCATACCAGGCTATGAAAACACAAAACCGGGCATCCAAGTGGGGGATAAGCTGCCCTTGCGCGGCGGAAAATTCAGTGACGATGACATTCTTTTCCTGCGGCAAATGGGCATTGAATGGGTGATGGTTGAAGGGCCTGACGGCGAGGTCGGCGTGAACGATTATAAAGATTTGGTTCGCGGCGTGGAAAACAAGGGGCTGAAGGTCTACCGCCTTTCAAACCACTATTTCCATAATATGGATGTAATCACGCTGAACCTGGAAGGCCGCGACAAAAGGCTGGAGGGCTATCTCAATTATATCCGCGCGATGGGGGCGGCGGGCGTGCGGTACTCCACCTACGCGCATATGGCGAACGGCATCTGGCGCTCGGGCGAAACAAAGCCGATACGCGGCGGGCATTTCGGCCACGGCTGGGATAAAGACAGCCCTGACAGCCGCGGGAGGTGGATCGGTACATACTACGGCAGCGGACTCAGCCACGGCCGCATATACACCGAAGATGAGCTGTGGGAAAACTACGCCTATTTCATAACCCGCGTCGCAAAGGTCGCGGAGGACAGCGGCGTATTTATAGGTATGCACCCGGACGACCCGCCGGTCTACACGCTTGCGGGTGTGCCGCGCAAAATCTTCGGTACGTTTGAGGGATACAAAAAGGCCCTGGAAATCGCGGACAGCCCGAATATCGGTGTGTGCCTGTGTTGCGGCTGCTGGCTGCAGGGCGGCGATATGATGGGCGCGGATGTCTACGAGGCGGCGCGGTATTTCGGGCAGATGGGCAAACTCTTCAAGCTCCATGTCCGCAATGTCACAAACCCGATGGACCAGCCGGGCGGCTTTGCCGAAACTTACCCGAACGACGGTTACGGCGATGTACCGAAAATCGTCCGCACGTTAAGTGAGGTTGGGTTCGACGGTTGCATTATGAATGACCACCTTGCCCCGATGGTAGGCGGCGAGTATACAAGCGCGGCATTCCAGACCGCATACCTGCTCGGGCTTGTGGATGCCGCAAACCGGGGCGCTTAAGGCTATGAAAAAAATCCTCCTGTATATTCTATGCCTGTCGCTGGTATTCACGGCATTTTCCGCCTGTAAGCGGGTAGTGTCCCCGCCGCCGCCTGCGCCGAAACAGCCCGTCGATGAGGAAGATTTTATCCCGAAAGAAGAGCCTGTACCGGTTCTTCCCGCACCAAAACCGCCCGAACCGCCCGCGCCTTTGGACGATCCCGGCCCTGAACCGCAAATACAGGAAGACGAACCGGTCACGCAATGGGACGATCTGCCCTTGCAGCTTAACGCGGCGGGGACTGTTGTGCCGGGGATGCCAATGGTTGCGATTACCTTTGACGACGGGCCGGGGAAATTCACAGGGCGCATTTTGGATATACTCGAACGGCACGGCGCGCGCGCGACATTTTGCGTGGTCGGCACTTTGCTGGAACAGGATGGTGGCATGGAAACCGCCGCGCGTACAGTTGCCGTGGGCAGTGAGGTAATCGGCCATTCCTGGAGCCACGAGTATTTCACGCAGATTTCGGAGGATGAGGTCAGAACGCAGATACTCGACACGGCGCGCGCCATCGAAAACGCCACCGGGATAAGCACAAACCTTTACCGCCCGCCATACGGCAGGGTTGACGAAAGGGTCGAGCGAATTTCGCGGGAGCTTGGCTTTGCGCTTGTTAAATGGTCGGTCGACCCCAGGGATTGGGAAACGAAGGATGCGGACCTAATATACGATGAAATAATGCGCGGCGTGCATGACGGCGCGATCATCATAGCGCATGATTCCTACAGCACGACAGCGGACGCGATGGAGCGCGTGGTACCCGCGCTGATTGAACGCGGCTACCAGCTCGTCACGGTTTCGGAGCTGCTTATGCATACATATGGCACGGTCGAGGCGGGGAAGGTGTATAATAAATAAAATGCCGTCAGCAAACGCACGAAAAAACGCACAAATCTACAAAAGCAAGCAGGCACAAACCTAAAACAAGGAGCGACACCGGAAACGCCCGCGCACGTAATTACAGCGGAAAAAGTCTTTAATTTCTTTTGTTCCTAATTCCTTTTTTCGCGTTCAAGCCCTGGAGCCCGGCTCGGCTGGGTGATTGGGCGGATTATAGGGCAAAGCATTTGACGTGCGCGATGAAGAGCACAAGGCTATGCGGTTTGTCGAAGCGGGGGTCCGGGGTCTCCCCGGCGCGTTTTGGTTACTTTGCCGCGTTGCAAAGTAACTGCCCCCGCGGCATGAGTGGTGAAA
>Ga0099364_10009239_pt1 | contig 13703 bp, 5 predicted proteins | sample TergutTh196P3_FD_73070 | JGI IMG/M metagenome (GOLD analysis project Ga0099364, IMG submission 73070) | Microcerotermes parvus P3 segment gut microbial communities from Pointe-Noire, Republic of the Congo - Th196 P3 | ecosystem: Host-associated > Arthropoda: Insects > Digestive system > Gut ...
TGATAAAGACTAGTTCCGGGGCGCTCACATCTCGCGCCCGTCGCAGGCACGTGCTCCTTATTCGTCGCACTGCGACCCCTGAAACGAGTTGATGACACTGTTTGGATACTGTTGATTTGTCAGGTTTTTAGAGATACCCAATTGTCTGTATTAAATTTATTTGCGGCATGGGAGCTATGGATATTTAATCGTCCCGAATGCTGCAAATTTTTTATATATGCACAATAAATCTGAAGTAAGGAGAAAAAAGATGGCAGTACAACAGCTTTTAATTTTGATTAAGCCTGACGGACTCAAGAAATCGCTAACCGGAAATATCCTGACCAAACTTTCGGAAGCCAGAATGGTTATTATAGGAGCAAAAGCCGTTAAAATAAGCAAAGAACTTGCCGAACAGCATTATTACCATCTGAAAGACAAGCCTTTTTTCGGAGAACTTGTCGATTATATACAGGGAAAACTTTACGGAGCGCCCTACGACAGAGTCATAGCTTTGGTTTATCAAGGTGAAGATGCGATTAACAGAATGAGAACAATTGCCGGCGCGACAAATCCGGAAGAAGCAGATCCGGTATCAATAAGAGGAGCTTACGGAAGAATAACGACAAAAGGCGTTTATGAGAATGTTGTTCACTGTTCATCTGATCCTTCGGAAGCGGAAAGAGAAATAAAACTCTGGTTTAAACCCGAAGAAATAGTGGAAGAAACAGGAAAAGAAATATATCCGGTAAAAAAAATTATCGCTGAAAAAGAAGAAAAAATTGTTTGGGCATAATAAAAGCAATTACGAATTACGAATAAACGGCAAAAACAAACGCGAACGCCTGCTTGCATTATTATTTTAATCCGCGGACAAAGCCCGCACCATTATTCGTAATTCGTAATTGGAGCAAAGCGACCGTAATTCGTAATTGCAGTGCCGCTATCCTAATAAAAAGATGCTGGGAGGAGTATGTGTATCCGCAAATTCAAACGCGCGGTCAATATTTTTTTTAATCGTAGCCTCATCCAGCCTTGAGAGAACGCCCATCAGGTACACGCGGTAATAGCTGTATTTCTCCACGGTTATAGTTCCGTCTCCTTCGGTGAATTCCTTAAATAAGCGGAACCTTGCGCCCAAGTCCATAACGGCCGCCAAGCGGAGTTCCTCCTTGGTAAAATCCTTGTTGAAGTTTTCGGTAATAAGCCGGTACGACGACTCAACGTCCCACAGCTTTTCCCTTTCCCAGCTATCAACATAATCCTTGTGATAGAAAAGCTGATAATTCCGTTCGTTTTTAATAATCTCGCGTGAAACATAAATATGAAAGATACAATAGTAAAGGTAGTAATTGAAGCCTTCAGTTAAATTTTCACGAATATGACCGTGAACTAAGTTAAAATAATTTTCAAAAAGAGCATGCATAATACGGTGCTTGTTTTTAAAATGGTAAACAATCCCGGCTCTGGTGATATTCAGTTTGGCCATTATCATTTGAAAGGTCATACCATCATAACCATGCTCTTTTAAAAGCCGCTCCGCAACGCTTAGAATATCTTGTTTTAATGTGCTCAAAACTAATCACTCCCCTTTTCTTTAAAAATTTCTATGCTTTACATTTTGCATATATGTAAAGTGTATAATGTTAAAATACAGCTGTCAAGTCATATTTTATTTTACACTTGATGCTTATTGTATGTATTTACATATTGACTTTTGTTTTTACTTGTGGTAATATATAAAAATTATCATCGTTCTGAATGAGGCTTAGGGCGAAAAATGAGCGGAGGAATATATATGTTGACAAAAAATCAAAACCTCCTCAACTGGGTTGAGGAAGTAAAAGCGCTTTGCAAACCTGAGAGCGTGTACTGGGCTGACGGATCAAAGGAAGAGTATGACAGAATAATTCAAATATGCGTGGATTCTGGTCTTGCTGTACAGCTTAATCAGGAAAAGCGTCCCGGATGCTATCTTTTCAGAAGCCATCCGTCCGACGTCGCGCGGGCTGAAGCAAGAACCTTCATTGCCTGTAAAAATAAAGATGATGCCGGCCCGACAAACAACTGGGTTGATCCTGTTGAATTAAAAGCGGCTATGACAAAACTTTACGACGGCTGCATGAAAGGGAGAACCATGTATGTCATTCCTTTTTCAATGGGTCCTATAGGCTCGCATATCGCTAAAATCGGCGTTGAAATAAGCGACAGCCCGTATGTCGTTATAAATATGAGAATTATGACAAGGATTGGAAACGCGGTTCTTGATGTGTTAGGAGAAAACGGTGAATTTGTTAAATGTCTGCATTCAGTCGGCAAACCGCTTGCCGAAGGAGAAAAGGATTTATCGTGGCCTTGCGTTCCAAATGTTGACGGAAAATATATAAGCCACTTCCCGGAAGAGAGAATGATTTGGTCGTTCGGTTCCGGCTACGGCGGAAACGCCCTGCTAGGCAAAAAGTGCTTCGCGCTTCGTATCGCCGGCGTGCAGGCGCGTGATGAAGGCTGGATGGCGGAGCACATGCTCATTTTGAAGCTCACAAATCCGGAAGGAAAATCTTATTACATTGCCGGCGCTTTCCCGAGCGCTTGCGGTAAGACCAATCTTGCCATGCTTAAACCGTCCTTCCCCGGCTGGAAGGTTGAAACTATCGGTGACGATATCGCTTGGATGAAGTTCGGCGCGGACGGCAGACTGTATGCCATCAATCCCGAAGCGGGATTCTTCGGCGTTGTGCCGGGCACCTCAATGCAATCAAATCCTAATGCCATGAAACAAATAGAAAAGAATACGATATTTACAAATGTCGGGCTGACAGATGACGGCGATGCCTGGTGGGAAGGCAGCGGTATTCCCGCGCCGGCGCATCTTATCGACTGGAAAGGCAGGGATTGGACTCCGGAATCTAAAGAACCGGCAGCCCATGCCAACGCCCGTTTCACAGTGGCCGCGTCACAGTGTCCGGTCATGGCTCCCGAATGGGAAGATCCGGCAGGCGTACCGATTTCGGCAATCCTTATAGGAGGCCGCCGCGCAAAAAATATTCCGCTGGTCAACGAAAGCCTTGACTGGAAACACGGTGTTTTCTTAGGCTCGATAATGGGTTCGGAAATCACCACCGCCGACATTACCGACAAAGTCGGACAGGTCAGGCGCGACCCTTTCGCCATGCTGCCTTTTATGGGTTATCACATGGGCGATTATTTGAAGCACTGGTTTGATATCGGTAAAAAAACTGCTGAGGACAAATTACCTAAGATTTACTTTGTCAACTGGTTCCGCAAGAACGCAGACGGCAAATTTATTTGGCCAGGATTCGGCGAAAACAGCCGTGTTCTCAAATGGATAGTGGAGCGGATTTCCGGAACAGGCAAGGCAGTCGAAACGCCTATCGGAAAACTCCCTGCTGCCGACGCCATTGACACAAACGGCATTAACGTAAGCGCTGCAGATATGGCAGAACTTTTGAAGGTTGATAAAGAAGGCTGGCTGGCAGAGATAGAATCCATTAAAACAAATTATAAAAGTTACGGAAACAGGCTGCCTGCAGAATTAGAGGCAGAACTGGCAAAACTCGAAAAGAATTTAAACGGCAAATAATAAATAATACCGAACCTCCGCACAGCAAGCTGTGCGGAGGTTCGTTCCAGATTTTCATTTAACTCTTCTAAAAATACCCCGTCCGCTTCACGTCCACCCTCCGCTTCGCTCCAGTTTGCTGTTTTTTGTGACATTATCCATTAAACTTTCAAAAACGGCAACCCCTCACCATCTGTTCACTGCGTTCACAGTTCCTCTCCCGCAAGGGGCGAGGAAAAAGACACGACAAAAGCATGAAAAAAATGCCTCGACGAGACATTTTTTTCATGCTTTTTGCCTGCCCTTGACCAAAGAGGCAAGAGAATGCGTTTATGTGTCTAACTCGTTAGCAAGGTAAGAACTTCGCACATATCTGCCGCTGACGACATTTTTTATGCCTGATGAAACCGCAAAATCCCGTATTTTGATAAATTCATCTTCACTATATTCTTTTATCACGGTATAATGGGCTTTTGTAGGCGCAAGATACTGGCCTATGGTAAGTATTTCTGCGCCGGTTTGCCTGATATCATCAATAACTTCAAAAATTTCCTTTTCAGTTTCCCCGAGCCCGAGCATTATGCCTGTTTTAACTTTAAGCCCTTTGGCTTTTGCGTATTTCAAAACATCAAGCGAACGCTTGTAGTCTGCGCCGCTGCGTACTTTTGCATATAAAGACGGGACTGTTTCCAAATTATGGGAAAACACATCGGGTTTTGCGTTTAACACTGTATCTATTGAGCTTTGTTCCCCTTTAAAATCGGGGACAAGAACTTCTGTTTTTATTCCCGGGTTAAGCGCTTTTATTTCTTTTATTGTTTCGGCAAAATGTTTTGCTCCGCCGTCCGGCAGGTCATCTCTTGTAACAGAAGTTATCACGCTGTAAGAAAGATCTAAATTTTTTACGGCGGCAGCAACGCGTTTAGGTTCATTATTATCAACAGGTTCAGGATTTTGTTTATCAATTCCGCAGAATCTGCATCCGCGTGTGCAATTTTTGCCGAGAATTAAAAACGTCGCGATATGTTTTTTAAAACATTCGCCTATATTCGGGCATTTTGCGCTTTGGCAGACAGTATTTAATCCGTGCGAATGAAAGTTTTTTTTCAGTGCCGATATGTCCGCTATCGTTATTTTTTTCTTTTCAAATTTCATTTTTTAACTACAATGATTAATTATAAATAATAAATGATTAATTTTGGCGTGCGCTTTGCGCACCTGTTTATTAGCGCGGCAGAGCCACGCACAACAATTAATCATTTATCATTAACCGTTAATCATTGCCTCCTCTTTAAAACTGTATCGTTAATCTGGAAACAAAAGAAAGATCCGTATAATTTAAATCTCCGTTATAAGTGTATACGAATCTGTCATAAGACGCGCCGACGGCCAGCCTGAAATGGTTTGAAATTTCATAATCCGCGCTTAAATTCGCGCCGTAATTTGTGTTGTTGTCGACCTCAACATTAGCTTCGGATTGCTGCGTTACGTATTTTATGTTTGACAAAAATATTATTCTGTTTCTTAAAGGTATAATTTTGTTAATCAGCGGTATTTGTATTCCCGAAGGAAATGTCAAATCGGAATTAATCTGTCCAAGATAACTGTTTCTTAAAACCTGGCTTGCGTATCTGCCGTCGGCATTCGTTCTCCACTGGTTTTCATTTTCATAACGAAGGCTGAATCTCCATTTCCCATAATCAAATGCCCCCTGCCCTACGACTCTTTTTGCAAGCCCTGCCAAAAGAGCCATGTCGGTATCAAAATCATTTTCGCTGATATTCGTATTTTCAATCGCAAAATATAAATCAACTTTGCTTAAAACTTTGCATCTGTAATCTACTCCGTAGAGAGTCTCTTCAGCTCTGGAAACCCCGTAAGTCGTAACATTTTTGTTATTGTACCTGAAATTCATCTGTGTGTCGCTCATCCATGATACTTCCCCGAAAAATCTTTCAATACGCGACATTCCTATAAGCAAATCAGGCCAAATCTTAGTATATGCGTCTCTTGTAGTTCCCGTTACGTATGTGCTTTCGCTGCCTTCGCTGTATGTGAAGTTTGCCGTAAGCGTATTAAACGGCAGCAAAGATCCTTTTAAATTAAAAGCTTCAAACGGAATATATCTTCCGTTTATGCGTATATCGTCTCTGTTTAATACGCTTCTTACCATGTAAGAACCCGAAGAGTACGAAGGAAGTATTTCTAAAAGATTGTTGTCTCTTATCCATAATTTATCCGCCGCAAAGCCCGTTGATTGGAAATCTTTGTCAACATTATCGTAAGAGTCGGAATCCTGAAGCCTGTAGTAAGCCGAAAAAACAAGGCTTTTCAGATATGCCGTAGGCGCTATGTCGTATGCGTTCATATTCCATGATATTTCTCCTACTCCGTTTCTCTCGATATATTTTTTTTGCCCGGGAATTACAGGATTTAACGTGTTAGTGCTTGACGTTACGTCGTAATTCTCTCTTGTGTTTATGCTGTAAGTAAAAGCAGGGCTGAACCAGCTCACTATTCCCAGCACAAGGCTTGCCCCGACTGTCTGGTTTAAAGTTTTGTCATAATCTATCTCTTGCGCGAAGTCGCGGTTTTTTTCTCTTACTTTATCGATCATGTATGAAGGTGAAAACTGAATGCCTTTTGAAAATTTAAAAGGCAGCCTTATTGAAAACATTTCGGTTTGCTCCAAAGTGTGGTAATCCGAAATATCCATATATGCTCTGAATGCGTCCAGTCCTAAAAACGAATCGCCGCCTGCTATTGAAGACGACGGATATACCTTATAATAAGAGTTTATCAGCTGCGCGTTAGCAGTCACGCTTAAAGGAAGCAGCGGAAAAACAAGAGGATTGTTGTAAATAAGGCTGCCTGAAATAGATTCTCTGTCTTCAAGCTGCTCTATCTGGGATGTATCAATAACCGCCCTTGAATATTGTGCGGCAAGTTTCGGAAAATCTACGCCCAAATCAAGCGAGGTTTCTCCGAATCCCGCATAAGTTACAACGGTGCCTTCGTCTTTAATTGAAATAAGGTTAGAGTCGTTGTCGATAACGTCAGGAGTTACTGTTTTTGTTTTAGATAAATTTGCCCTCATCGGCAAAATCGTCATAGTTTGCGTCTTAAAACCGTCAAACGTTATATAAGCATTATCTTCAAGATAATCTCTGTCATAAACTCCCGCGGTAACCGTTTGAAAATCCCTGTTAATGGATTTTCTGTCAGCGCCAAATGTTATGGCGCCTATGCTTCCGGTGCCGGCCCAGCGTACATTTCCGCCGGCTTTCCATGCCGTGCCGTCAATTGTTTTGTTTCCCATAACGTGTATTACATTAAACCAAACTTCTCCGGAAGTCAGAGGAGCGGCAGGTATAACTCCCACTGTAATCTGCGCGACTCTTGCCAAAGACGGATCTCCGACTGAACTTATTATGGCGGCAGGATCAGATGAATGCCATTTTGCAGCTCTTCCGATACCCGGCTGGTCGATTTTAATAAGCTTCCATTTCCCGATATCAGCGGCAGTCAGCGGCAGCCTGTATTCGAAATAATTTTCATCATTGCCTCCGGCGCGGAAAACTATCTGGTCTCCGGGCTGAACGTTTTGAGGAAAAACAAAGAAGCGTACGCTGTCATATTTTGATAAATCAAGAGCAGTTCCGGCATAAACGGATCTGGCAGTAATTGTGGAAGAAAACTGAAGATTAAGAGCGCGTTCATCTCTTCTCACAGAATTATTAATATCATATAACTCCCGATAGTACTGATTGTTCAGAAGCGAAACGTAACGCGGATCGGAAACGCCTATTGAAGACACTGAATTTAACGGGTCGTTATCTTGTTTCTCCCACCTGTTACCCACAATAGAAACTTTACCTATAACGATTTTCCCGCTCTGCCCTGCGCCGTTTCTTGCAATCCTTAATCTGAGTATTTTTATATTTCTCCAGCTTTCGGGACTGGTCATATTTAACGGAATTTGAAATCTTTTCCAGCCTGTCCAGCTGATTGAATTATACGCTACCCCGTTTTCATCCGTTATAGTATTGCTGCCAGTTATGTCAGCGCCTCCGGCAACGTCTTCAAAAGTGTCAAGCATCCCGTTTCCGTTTAAATCTTCCGTATCAAGCATGCCGTTGTGCGCACCGATCAAAGATATTGTGCCGTTTACATTATTAAACGGGCGCCCCGTATCTTTCCACGGGGTTAATATTCCGGTTCCGTCAGTGTCTTCCGTACTCAGAGAGCCGCTGCCGTCAGAATCTTCGTTTATGGAGGAAGCGTAATCAACGGCGAATTTAGCGCCCTGCCCGTCTCCTCTTATCCAAACTTCAATGTAGAGTTTTTTTGAAAAATCAAATCCTGATCTTGAAATTATTTGCCCCATGGCTACTTGTGAACGCGTAGTCACATCGTAGTCAACTTCCATGACAAGCTGCCTTTGCCCGTCGATTATTTCCAATTCCGGGCTTATGTCGCGTAAATTCATATCGTAGCTTCTCCATGAAAGTTCATTCAAGTTTCTTTGAACCGTAGGGTTTCCGGTAGCCGAGTGAAACCAGTTATCTTCAAGCATACTCGCGGAATCTTCATACATGGAACTGTCCATCGAATCAATGAGAGCTTTACCCGAAGTATTATCGTTTTGGGAGCTCACAGCGTATTCGGCAATGGCATTGATTGCCACATTAAGCGAATCTATTTTTAGATCCGTAATTTTGGCGTCGCCTTCCCCCACCATCAGGCTTCTCGGAGTGTTCCTGATATCCGGAAGCGCGGTTCCTTTTGCTTCAAAATCGTAAAGAAAACTTCCGCCGATGCTTATATTGTCCGTAAGGTTTAAATCCGCGCGTGTTCCTATTAATGTGGATTCAGCCTGCGAACCGAACATGGAATAATCGTAAGTAACGTCTATTACCGAAGTCGGCAGTATTAGATTTTCATTGAGTATTGTCAAAATGCCCAAATCATAATCGATTATGTAATCGGTATTTGCCGTCAAAACTCTTCCGTCGACAACTACTTTTTCAGACTGCGGAACTATGCCGGGCCTGAGGGTAAGAATTTTAACCATACACTGGAATTCCGTAATGAAATTGTATCTGTGATTATTTAAAGTATAGAGATCATCGGCCAGAGGCGCTCCGTCGACAGGCACAAGATTAAAAACTCCGTTTTCAAAATCCACGTTAATGGTTGTAGGATATACCGGTACGGGCTTACTTCCCGGGTTAATGATCGCAGGGGTGTTTCCGTTTAAATCTTTTATTTCAAGAATAAAGTTTCCTCTTCCGTTGTCGCGTATTATTCTTAATGCCCCGAGATTATAGAATGTTTGTAATTCCATGGTGTGTCCCGTTAACGGATCCGATGTGTTATTTACGTCTTTAATAATCAAAGGAAGCCCCGGCGCCGGACTGCCGGAACTGAGCCATGTGTTATCCATATACTGGTAGTCTACGGCGACAACATAGTTGTTTGCCAGCTGGTTTCTGAACATTATTATGCCGGTGTTATAATCAATCGTATAATCCTGTCCGGCTACGAGCAGAACAAAGTTGCCTCTGTATTCATTGGCAGGAGAAACGGGATTTTTTAAGAAGTTGAGAGGAGTATTTGTCGTTATGGAAACATTAAGATTCGGGTCAAGCCTCTGATAATCAATAAAAACTTTGGCTGTTCCCGATCTTATTGCGGCAGACGGGTTTGCCGGGTTTTTAATCGAAAAATATTTTAACCTGATATATTCAGTATCTGCTATAGTTTTTCTTTCAAGCTGGGTATTGCCTTCAAAACGCTTCATTTCCGAAGCGCCTTTGGTTTTGCTGAAAAAAGCGCCGAGATTGAAATCTTTATATTTGGTATCTACTCTTAAACCGAATAATTCTTTAGAATAGTTCATGAATTCCGTTGTCGGCAGCGATACTGAAATATCTCCGAAAGCCGCTTCCTGCACGAATTCATCAGGCTCGCCTTTGTACACAAGGGAAATGTCCCTTTTGTCGGCAGTGTCATCGTAGTCGACATTAATATCCAATCTGCTGCCGACTCTGCCGAAAATCCTCATTTGCAGTTCCTGCTCCATGTTAAGTGAAGAAGTATTACTTCTCTTTCCGGCTTCTTCTTTGTCATATTTGCGCGCGCTGTATTCTATCCCTATGAGCTTTCTTCCTGAAAGCGAAAGATGCGAATCAAAAGGAAGGTCAGTTATAATGCCCGGAGGAAGCATGTCCTGCGCCGGCACGGCGGATATTCCAGCGGCATCGTCAGCCGTCTCCGCCGCGTGTCTTCTCTGCCATCTGTCAGTTGAATATCTAAAATTCGGGAACACACTGCTGCCAAGAGAATCCAAAAATTCTCTTCCCGCCAATTCCTGTACCGTCGGAAGAGAATAGAAGTCAAAATCAGGCATGTCTGCTGCAGCTGAAAAGATTGTTCCGGAAGGCTCTATGCTTTGAATATCTGAAAATTTTTTGTCGTAAGAGTCGAATTGCTGGTACACTTCGTCTTTTTCATCAATAAGCGAATATTTTTTTTTATTTTTTATAGACTGGTAACCTTCCGCAGAGCAAATGCCGCAGATAAACATAAATAAAATAATTAACGGCAGTTTGTAGAACTTCAGACTTAATTTCATATCAAAAATTATAATATATAAATGGCAAAGTGAAAAGCAGAAAATGAACAGATGAAAAACCAATTACGAATTACGAATTACGGGAAGCTTCGCTTCCAATTACGAATCAACGACAAAAAAACAACAGTTAAGCATAATGCCTAAATGTTGTTTTTTTTGCCGTTTGCTGTTTATTCGTAATTCGTAATTGGGAGCTTGCTCCCCGTAATTCGTAATTTCCGTTAAAAGGAGTATTTCGCGCCAAGAATTCCGCCAAGGCTGGAGACATTTTCCGCAGTTTTCATTGTGCCTGACGCGTATGCTTTAAAGCTTTCGGTTAACTGATAAGAAGCGTATAAATTAACTCCGAAAATATCCCGCCCCGTTTCGCTTCCGATAGTTTTAAAAACTTCGGTTTCTCCGTTTAATTTTACGTCAAGCTCGGGCAGATATCCGCTGAAAAGCCTGTCATATTCCGCTGAAAGAGATAAATGTAATTTTGACATCTTCATATTAGCGCTTAAGCCAAGCCTGGCATTAGAAACAAAAGTATTTGAACCTTCTATTTCCAGGCTCAAAACATCCGCGCCGGTTTCATAAAAATCTCCGTAATGCGCCCAAGAGCCGTTAAGTCCCGCGTAAGGGCTTAACGAAAAAATTCCGGAGACCGGCACATTGCAAGAAGCTTCAGCGTCGGCTTCCAACAGATAACTTTTGAATTCAGTTTTTGCCTGACGGATACCGCTTCCCCCGATAACCTCAACGCTTCTTGTAATATCGTAAGAATGTCCTTCATAACCGAGAGCGGCTTTAAACTGCCACGCGCTTCTGTTTGCCAAAGCATAAGCTCCGCCGCCGTAAGCCGTAATATTTCCTTCATTTCTTCTCTGAGAAATGTCCGCTATATTGTAACTTCCGAAGAAGCCGAGCGTAAAATCCTGGGAAATTTTCGTGTCCGCCCCGAAAACCGCGCCGTAATTCGAAGTTTCAAAGTCTCCGGGAGAATTTATGTCGGATTGAAAAACAAGAGACCCTCTGCCGTCGGCATAAGCCCATATGCCGCTGATTTTGCCGTTATTTTCCATATGGCTGAAAAGGTCGCGTTTGCTTCTGTTGTGCAGATTATAATTCAAAGCATTGGCTATAAAATAAGGCGCAGTTTCAAGCTGCGCGATTTTTTGCTCAAGATCGCTCATATCATTAATGGCATCTATGATGTTTGCCAAAGGCCTGGAAGCGTTTGCCGATAACGTGTCGTACATTTGCGCGACGTTTTTCTGATTTTTCCCAAGGCCGTCCAAACCGGAAAAATTACTCTGCCTTATGCCGTTTACAACAAGCATAAACTGCTTTTTGCTTTCATCAAATTCAAAAGTATATTTTAAATCTTTCGCGGGATTCGGATTGAATTTTTCAACGCCGGCGTTATCAAAACTTGTAAAATTATCGATATAATCCGCATAATCCATTACGCCGTATCCGTTTTCTGCGTTTACAAGCGTAAACCACAAATTATCATAAGTTCCTACGCCTGCGCTGACGTTTATCGTCCCTTCAAGCAAAGCACTGCCGTCAACGTTGATAAAGTCGCCTCCGCCGCTTGAAAATACGCCGAGATTGAGTTCAGTTCCGGAAGCAAGTGCAAAATCACCTCCGACAGAGATTGTTTTAGCCGAAGCTGTCTGAACGTTTAAAACCGAACCGTTTGAAACGGACAAATTGTTTAACGACATGCTTTTACCTTCGGCAATACGGAAAGAAACGCCTTTCAAATCCAAATCCAGCGTTTCATAGCCGCTGATATTGTCGTTCATATAAAAGTTACCGCCACCCTGCGCGGTTAAAATATTGTTTATTCCCGATGCGGTAACCGCATCGTTAATGTTTACGGTCTGGCTTGCCGAAACGTCAAATTGCGCGCCGGCGTTTCCTGCAAAATGTATTGAATTTGCATAGCCGTTCGCAGTGTTTCCGTCAAACACCGTAAGATTGGACGCTGTCTGGCTGAAATAAATTTCCGAAAGTTCCGAAGCGCTCGCGCCTTTTAAATAAACAGCGCCGCCCTCGGTTCCCGCGGAATTTGACTCAAACTTAACGTCGGCAAAACTGATTACTCCTTTGCCGGTCAAATAAATGGCGCCGCCTTCGGTTTCAGACAAATTGCCGGTAAACGAAACTTCTTTTTCAAATACGGACGTTCCGCCATCCTGATATAAAGCTCCGCCTCTGAGCCTCGACCGGTTATTTATAAATTCCGAATTATCCTTAAAAACAAGCTCGCTGTCCGAAGAGTAAACCGCTCCGCCGGATCCGTTTGTTATACCATGCGCTTTATTATTTTCAAATCCGGAAGCGGATAAAAAATTTAACGTCTGTGCAAAAGCGTAAACCGCTCCGCCGCCGGAAGTTATAAGGTCGCCCGAAGCAGCGTTATTTTCAAATAAAACGCCTTTAAAATTCATAACCCCGCTTGAAGCGTAAACCGCTCCGCCCGAAGCCTCGGCGGAATTTGAAGTAAACTCCGCTTCCAATTTTAAATCAAAAAGGCCTCTGTCCTGATAAACCGCTCCGCCTCTTGAAAAAGCATAGTTGTTTCGAAATTTTGCTTCGGCATCTCCGTCAATAATAAACGTTGAATTATATGAATAAACCGCTCCGCCGCCGCTTGCGTCCGTTCCTGACGCTCTGTTTCCGGTAAACTCAATGTTCGAATTTATGTTAAATATGTTATTTCCGAAAGCGTAAATCGCTCCGCCGGAAATTGCCGCTTCATTATTTCTAAAATAACCGGACGTAAATTTATATTCGCCTTTTCCGTCGTCTCCGTATATAAAACTGTAAAAAGCGCCGCCGTTTGCGGAAGCCGTATTAGAACTAAACTGCGCCTCGCCGTTAAAATTAACAGAATTTTTCGCTGAAGAATAAACGGCGAAAGCGCCGCCGTTTGACGCGCTGTCATTATTTGCAAAAGACGCCGTTTTTCCGCCAATAAAATCAACTTTATGATTTCCTTCCGAAGCGGTCATAATAACCGCCCCGCCGCCGCGTACGGTATCTAAGGACGCGTTATTTTTAAAATCTGCTCCGTTGTTAAACTCAACCGCGCCGGAAGTTCCGCCTAAATATAAAGCCCCGCCGTTTGACGCCGAATTTTTGTCAAAAACGGCATTGCCCGAAAAAACCGTTTTGCTGTCAACAAAAGCCGCTGCTCCGCCCATGGCCGTAGCGGTATTGCCTGTAAAATTTACCGCGCCTATAAACGTGTTAGTTGAACGCAAAGCGTATAAAGCTCCGCCGGAAACGTCCGTAAGCCCGAGCGTTTTATTTTCCGTAAAGCCCGCGGCAGCGCTAAAAGTGAAATTGCTGTCAACGGAATGTACAGCTGCTCCGCCTTCGGGAGCGTTGCCTGTTACGGTATTGGCATGAAAAGACGCGGCATTACTGAAATTAAAAACCGAATCCTGCGCGAAAATTGCGCCGCCGCGCGTTAATGCCGTTGAGTTGTTATTAAAAACAGCGCTGCCTCCG
>Ga0099364_10009240_pt1 | contig 13702 bp, 7 predicted proteins | sample TergutTh196P3_FD_73070 | JGI IMG/M metagenome (GOLD analysis project Ga0099364, IMG submission 73070) | Microcerotermes parvus P3 segment gut microbial communities from Pointe-Noire, Republic of the Congo - Th196 P3 | ecosystem: Host-associated > Arthropoda: Insects > Digestive system > Gut ...
TGAGATGGGGGAGGGGGGGGGGGGGGGGGGGTAGATGATTGTTTTATTTCTTTTCGATAGCTGTAGGGCGATTTCCCTGTATTATGCTTGAATAAATTGGAAAAATATGCCCCTCCTCCAAAGCCGCAAGCCAGAGCTATTTCGGTAATATTCATGTTTGAGGTATACATCAGTTCGATTGCTTTTTCCATTCGGTAATTGTTTAAATATTTTTTTATTGAAGTATTAAGGTAATTTTTAAATAAGCGGTAAAGGTTTGATACACTTGATCCTGTTTCTTTTGCAATTATTTTTACATCAATTTCGTATGGATAGTTTATTTTTATAAAAGAAATGGCATTGGATATATATGTATTGTCTTTTCGGATCATTGTTGTAAAGTCGTCATTGACAATATTGGAAATAATCGAATAAAAACAAGGCAGCACTTTATAACCGTTGGATTTTGTCTCAAAAGCATCGGCAAGTTTTTGAAATTCTCTAAATAAATGGTCGACATCCGGATAATGGAAAATTTTTTGAGGAATGGTAAAATCTATATCGTCAAGCGCGTTTTTGGCAAATTCACCGTCCCAGCCCACCCACCAGTATTCCCAGGGATCATAATCATCTGAAATATAATACGTGAGGACGCCGGGAGCAATGACAAAGCCGTCTCCGGCAGACAGGGAGTAGGTATTGTTATCGACGGTGAACTTGCCCTTACCGCTGATTATATAATGCAGCAAATAGTAATCTCTGACAGTCGGACCATAGTAATGGAAGGGGCATGTCTGCTGCCAGCCGCACAGCCTCACTATAACCGGCATTTTTGGGTTGGATTGCGCCAATGAAGGGTACCATAACCTAAATCCAGGTTCTGCCATGGCTTATTGTATCACTAAATGTACTACCGCGCAACTTATATATGCCCCTCTGTACCGGGCGTATTGCTCAATTTTTACTTTTAAGCTTGGCATAAAATTACAAATAATTGGGAAAAAATTTATAGATTTTACCATAAATCCGGAGGAAATTAATCATATAAACATTAAATTCGGAGGAGTGTATGCAGAAAAATGCATGGATAACAGCGCTTGGTATTGCAAGTGTACTGTTTATTACAGGGTGCGGCGGTGATTCGGATACCTCGGTTACCGTACCTCCTGTCGTGGTAGAATTTGTCAATCTTGAAGCAGTTGACGGTGAAGCCGATATTGAATCTACTTCCCGTTTAAAGCTAACGATTGACCCGGACATCGAAGGGCTGGCTGCTGCTGATTTTACCGTTACGATAGATGAGCCGTTTGGCGTGACGAGGGGGAATCTTATTCCAACCGGCGGAGGGGAATATACCCTTGAGGTCACCATCACCGGCGGTGATACAAACGGGTCTCCTGACATTACCGTAACAGCTGACAAACAAGGATATATCTTTAATCCATCCAGCCATGATACACCGGTGTTTTATGTGCCTATAGTCGTTGATCCGGGTACTGTTACCATTATTTCTTCCAGCGACAGGGCAACATCAGCCTGGGGCGATGTTCTTTCCGTTGCTATTGATAACCTTAATTCAGCAGGTACCGGGAGTGTTGTCTACGAATGGCTGATTGACGGTGATCCGGCAGGCAGCAATGCAACCATGCCATTAACTGCTGAACATATTGGTAAGACCATTACCGTTAAGGCACAGCGAAACAGCTGGGACGATATATGGACGCCTGAAAGTGATCCGATTGGTCCTATTGCCAATGGATGGACAGTAAGAACGGTTCTCTATCATTATCCCCACCCGGACAGTCCCAATCATCTTGATTATAGATTCGCCGATGATTTTTGGGATTTGGCAATTGATTCCAATGATAACCTCTATTCGGTCGGTCACATAGATTGGTTTAGCTGGTGTGCCGTACAAATTGATCCTAGCGCCACCATACTCGATCCCACTGTCCGGCCTACAGTAACCGTGTTCATCGAGCAAGGCGATCTGCCTGGTTCCGGGCAGAGGTATGTTGCAACAGGGCCGGATGATGCGGTGTATCTTTCATCTATCTGGGGCCAGCATGTATCAAAGTACGATCAGCCGGGAGGCGGCTCGTTTGATTGGCAATCCGATAACTTAGTTGACGCAACAGGATTAGAAGATAATGCTCTTGACGGTCCATTTGCCATAGATGCTAACGGCAATATATTCCTGACAACAGAATGGTGGCATGACCGCAGCATTATTAAAATTACACCGGCTGGGGCAGTTTCTATCCTGGCAGGCGGATTAGAAATATTTAAATCAATTCAAGGCATAACAATCGGCCCTGACGGGTTTGTATATGTGGCAGACGGCTGGAGCGATGGCGTAATAAAAAGAATCGATCCCGATACAGGTGATATTACCAACTTTATAGGCGGCATAGCCTGGGGGAATCCATTGGCCTTAATGAGAGGCTTAACGTTTGGCAATGACGGTAATTTCTATGTGGTTGACAGGTTAAATGAAGATGAGCCGGTGATCCGCAAGATAACTCCCGAAGGTATTGTGTATACCATAGCAGGAAACCTGCTTGGCACAGAGCGCGCTACCTCTGACGGTATTATCCAGGGAATTTATGACGGCCATGGGACAACAGCTAAATTTAGAAACCCCTTTGGAATTGTATGTACTTCTGACGGCACGGTATTTGTCATGGATAATGCTGACAACGAAGACAATAATGCCAATAAAAGCGTTATCCGCATGATCTACTACGATACAAGTACAACCGCGCCATAATTACCATGACTAATAAATGGTAAAAAATATCTGACAAGGAGTATTGTTATTATGGATAAAGGAAAATTACTAACGGCAGTACTGTTAATTGCTGCGGTTACGGCGGGAAACCTGTCCGCACAAGACAGGGGAAGAGTTGAATGGCTGGCTACAATAAAGTCGTATTTCCAGTTGAGCTTTAACCCAAAGGACGATGACGGTAATATCAACGCCCCCGGTGTAAGTTTTTATGAAGATGATGACGGCAGCGCCTATGGCTGGGATAATATGGGTGATCTCAGGATGTGGTGGGGAAAAGATTTAGTTTCCATGTGGGCAGTTTTAACCTACCGGCAGGGGTGGGGATTTGATTCCACGCTTAATATTACCTACGACTGGAGCCGAAGCGGGAATATTGGCGGTAAATTCCAGACCGGCAGCAGGTTTTCAGACGGCGGTACCGGCGGGAGAGGTTTTAGTATCTTAACTATCGATCGTATATCCCTGCACACATGGTTTCAAGTCTGGAACAGACGTATTTTGATGGAAGTAAATCCGGTTGGCGGTATTGATTATGAATGGGGCTCTGTATGGCAAACTCCCGCATCGTTTTTTGAAGACCGTGACATTACGGAAAATACCGGTCTCATCGGTGAAGGAGCCGCTTTTTTTGATGATAACCAGGATGTTTTCTTCCGGATTCAATTTAGAAATATCGTTGATAATCTCAATTTCGGCGTTGCCCTTCCGCATTTTGGCCGTTTAACCAATCTTGATTGGGGCTACAATATGAAACTGGTCGACGGAGAACCGGTTTACTGGGAAGCTCATGACCTTTTCACCCGCGCAGTCATTGGTTTTAAGTATTCTCCTTTTGATTTTACTGTAGCCGGCGCGGTTAAATTAGATCCGGGCAGGGAACAAAGAGCGTACATTGGCGGCGAATACCGGATTAATAACCAGTTGGGAGTCAGGGCTGATTTTAAATTACTGAACATCGGCGGTATCAGCGCGGATATCGGCGATCTTGACATGGGGCAGGGAATACAATATCAGGACGGTCCCTTGCATGCCCTGTTTACCCTGTATCAACGAAACCTGCTTTGGGATAATAACAGCGAACTTGAACTGGGGATACATACCCAGGTGAGGTATACTTTTATTTCACGAAGACTTCTTGGCAGACTCCGGGTTTATTATGACCATGGCATTGGAGACGGCACCAAAAAACAACAGTTTGAAATAGAACCCGGTATTTTCTGGGCCATTGGCAGCCAGGGGGTGACGGACGATCTCGATCATTATTCCGGAATGGCTTTCCGTTTTAACTATTTATTCGGTACAGACAATGACGGTTCCGACATAAACGAGCCGCGGCTTTTTGTTGGTTTCCGCTTTTCTATATAGCCGGGGTAAAGGAGCTTTTATGAAGATTAAACCCAGGATTATTTTTTGGGGGTTGGTGTTATGCGCTCTGGTATGCCATGTAACCGCCTGCAATTTGGATATGGAGATTCATGGAGATGTCATTACCTATGCCGGCTTGAGCGGAACACCCGGCAATAATGATGCCAATGTAATTACCGGCAGCGCTTCAGATGCCCGGTTTAACCGGCCGCAGGCTATGGCTGTGTATGGCCAATTCCTGTTTGTCGGCGATTCGGGGAACAATAGTGTCCGCATGATTCACATTGCAGGTGATACTCCGGGGCACATAGAGACGCTTATTACCGGATTGCAAGGCGATATCAGGGGGCTGGCAGTCAATTCTCAGCATATCGTTGTTTCCGATCACCATGCTCATCAGATTAAAATATATGCCAGAAGCGGCGGCAGCCCGATTGCTGTTTACGGCAGCGGTCAGGCTGGCTTTAGAGACGGCCCCGGTGATAATGCCATGTTCAATTACCCCTCCGGCGTGGCACTGAATGCAGAGGGTATAATTTTTATTGCCGACACCGCCAATAGCCGCTTGCGGAGAATTGACAGCCAGGGAAATGTTTCAACCGTTGCAGGCAGTGCCGGAGGCTTTGCGGACGGGCAAGGTACCGGGGTCAGGTTTGAACAACCTGTAGGCTTGGTTATCGACGGAGACGGCAATTTCATCATTGCCGATACCTGGAATCACTTTATCAGAATGATAGATACCGGGGGCAATTCCGGCACCTATGCAAGTTACCGGGGCTCCTGGGGATTCCAGGATGGTGAAAGCGGTCTTGCCAAGATGGGAACACCGCAATCTCTCTTCCTTGACGATGCTACCGGAGATATTTATTTTACTGACGGAGCTATTCCTGCAATCCGCAAAATTACTCCGGGCCGTCTTGTCGAGCCCCCGCGAAGGCCGGGTGAAGAAATAGCAACAGGTTCGGAGCGTATCGTAAACAGATTTATTATGACCATTGCCGGCTTTAAGGGATTTAGCAGCGCGCATACATCCTATGCAGGTCATGGGTATCGAGATGGCAGTAACATTGAAGCCCGTTTTAACAACCCCTTTGGCGTGGCAGCGATTGTCAGCAGGGGAAACACGTATGTCTTTGTTGCGGATACTGATAACCATGTCATCCGCAGAATAGCGCGAAATAACTATTGAAGTAAGGAGCACGTTATGAAGAACACATTATTTCTGATCATTGGCGGATTGTTTATAGTATCCGGTTTTTTTACCGTATGTTCCGGCAGCAATACACCTACAACAATTACCACACCTCCCGGAGGCGCAGTAACCATTGAAGGGGATTTATGGGTCGGCGGTATGATTACGATCAATACCTCACAGCTTGACGGGGAATCGATCATTGAGTATTACCTGGACGTTATTGGAGCCGGTGATGAAGTGATTTCGGGGGGTACACGCTGGCAGAGGGATAACCCGCAATTTCCCATCTTGGAAAGCCATCATGGCAATCGGTTCAGGGTTCGGGTACAGAGGGATGAATGGGAAATTGATGAGTTTATGGCGAGCGAAATAACCGCTCCGGTAGTATGGGGATACCGGGTAGATACCATTGCAAGCTTTCTCCCTCATGCAACCGCTCCGGGAAACAAAGATCAAAAGTTTGATACCGGCGGAGATTATTGGGGTCTTGAGATAGGCGCTAACGGTATGTTATACCTAGCGTGCAATATTGCATATGTAGGGAGCCGCATCATAGAAATTAACCCCAATGAATATGATGACGTATGGGGTCAATATAAGGTTAGGGATTTTTCCGGCGATATTCCCGGCGGATTACGGGGAAGCATTGCTGTTGGACCCAATGACTCGGTGTATGCATCGATAGTTTGGGGCAAGGACAGAGATGACGGCCACTATGTGGTGGGATATGACCAACCGGGGCAAAACGGCCTGGCATGGGGCTCAGGCAATATTTTTGCAAAGTTAAACGCCCTCCCCAGTCCTGCAGAAACCTGGGATGCTGCAAACGGTCTTAACCTGGGCCCGCTGGTTGTCGATTCTGAGGGTACTATTTTCATGGTCATAGACCAATGGGCCAACAGAAGAGTTTTAATACGGATATCGCAGGATGGAACAGTCAGCCGGATTACCGGAGGGACAACAGGAACTGCTTTTTTCAATCAAACACTTGGCGAAATGACGATAGGCCCCGATGGGTTTATCTATCTGCCCGATGGCTGGAATGACGGAGCAATCAGAAGGATAGACCCTCAAACCGGCGTATTTACCAATTTTATGGGAGGGCAGGGATGGAGCCATCCCTTTTATTTGATGTCCGCTATAACTTTTGGCAAGGACGGTAATTACTATCTTATCGACAAGGTTGGCGATGATTGGGAACCGGTAATCCGTAAAATTACCCAGGATAAAGAAGTTAGCACCATAGCAGGGAACCCTGACAGCTCAACGCCGGGTCTTGTTGACGGTCTTGCGCGGGTGAACGCAAAATTTAACAGGCCTATGGGAATAGCGGCTGCTGCGGACGGCACGGTATACGTGGCAGATGCGCAGAATCCAATTATTTTCATCAGGCGAATATCTTTTGACAATACTTGATTACTGGTATCACTGCTTTCAAGCGGGTTGTATTGGCCCGCTCTATTTTAATTATTGAGGAAACGAGTATGAACATTGTTGGTAAAAACCGTTTGAATATAATGTGGGTTCTTCTTGTCATTGGTATTACAGCGCTTATCGCATCGGCTTGCGCTTCTTCTGCCGAAGCCCGGTGGGACGGCCCCGTCACTACCATTTACATCGGCCACAACTGGCCAATAGAAATGGCCGTTCACCGGGACGATGCTTCTGATCTCAGCAGGGTAGAGCGGGAAAATATGGTTGCCCGCAGAAATGCCGAAAGAGATGTCCTCAACAGAATGGGTGTCCGCATTGAATGGGTTCAGTACGGCGATCTAAACGAGGAAATACCCAATGGTACCTCTGCCGGACAAAAACTCGATCTTGTCCGCATAGTGGGTTTACAGCAGGCACACCTCATAAGTTCTAATCTGATTCAACCTATTGATCAATTTGCCCATCTCTTTGAGGACGATGAATCCGCATGGATGTTCTGGCCGCAGGTTTTCGGTAATAACTACTTTATTAACAATATATTACGCATAGGAGCCGACGCTCCGCTGGTCTACAATATCGGGATGTTGAACCAGGTTCCGGCTCTTCAGGAAGGCGGCAGGACTGTTTTACCTGTGCATTTGTGGCAGCAGGGCAGGTGGACATGGAGCGAATTTGAAAACTACCTCCAAAAAGTTCACGACCACTGGACTGCCGAGTGGGAGGGGAGAATGGCCTGGGGCTCGAACCATACAACCGCAGCGCTTTTGGCCATTCATTCTAATGGCGGCCATATTTACAACGAGAACGGCCTTGGCTTTGCCTCGGACGAAGCAAAAGAAGCCGTGGCATTTATTGACCGGCTTATGGCACGGCGCCTCCTGCGTAACCCCGACATCCGTGCCGGCACCAGCGTACAGGATGATCATTCCGACCAGTGGCGTTTCCAGTGGGGGCATTCTGTTTTTGCCAGCCTTCAGCAGTGGCTTGCCGGCGGAATGGTTGATTCATTTAATGAACGGCGTGAACGCATGGGCATTGTACCTTTCCCCCGCCCCGACTGGAAGGATGCCAATGATCCTCTGTACCGCCAGGTAAACGATGCCAGAGATGCGTATGGGGTACCGTTTAATGTAGACAGCGAACGGGCTGAACTAGCCATCAGGGCATTCCGGGAATATACCATTGCTTATTATCGTAGAATCTCCGGTTCAAACAATGCGCTTGATTATGTTAAATCGGATCAGGGTCTTCGTGCTGCTGCAGGCAGAATGTTTATAGATACAGCCAACAGGGATTACGGTCCGGCCATGCTGGAAGCCTTGAGGTATCTGGGATCTGATCATCAAATCAACGAATATGCTAAAAATGTCGGCATCTGGGATTTCTGGGGGACTGCTGTGTTGGGAGATTCCCTGTATCACATTAGTCCGGCTTCATCTTACGAAACCTGGGCAGATCAGCAATTGCCAGTGGCACAGGAAATGATAGATCAGGTTTGGCGGGATGTTAACCCTGATGGACCGGTTCAGTGAAACGGAGGACAGTAATATGAAATTCTTAGTGTTATTAATATCAATGTCGTTTGCCCTTACCGGATGCGTTAATAATATAACGCCGCCCGTTGATACAGAAGAAGAGCCGGTACAATACAAACCTTTACGCCCCGTCAGCCAGCGGCCTGCTCCGGTAAATCCAGGGCAGAACTATGAGACCGGCGGCGGCGGTTTTTCTGAGGAAGAGAAAAAAGTCTTTTTCGAAGAAGGAAGCATTCTGGTAGAACAGTTTGGTTATAACCTCACCATACGGGGACTCTTTGGAAGCATTGCATATAATGTTGATACCGGTTATGCCCAAATATATAAAACAGGGCAAAGCGAAGCGGCGCTGAAGGATGTTCATGCCGAAGTGCGGATAAACAATCCTGCCGGGGGAAACGAGCCGACTGTCCGAACTCCCTACCTTACCCGCGATCACCTTAGTGTGTATGTCAATCCCCTGGATGACGGCTTTGGAAAAGGGGTTAAAGTTACCGTGGAAAACCTCGGCGGCATGCTCATTATCTTTCAGAATTTCTATGTTTACCAGAGCCGCCGTTATCTCATTGTAGATACCGTCGCAGAGCTGGCAACCACCGATGCCAGGACAAACTATATCGCTGCCCTGCGTGTGGGAAAAGCCGGAGAGACCGAAACGGTTGTAAACCTTGGATCTTACCAACCTGACCGTTCCCTCTTTGTGCCTTACGATAACGATGATTTTGTTCGCTTTAATGCCCGATCGTTAACCGCTAATCCGCAGACCGGCAATCTTGACAGCTGTGAAGTTTCCGCTATTTACCACAATACAAGCAGGAACGGTTTTATCCTGGGTTCCATTTCACATGATACCTGGAAGACAGCTGTCCGGCTCATTAAAACCCAAAATAGAATTTCCGGAATCAGTGTATTTGCCGGTTATACTTCTTATCAGACCAGAGATGCTCCGGATAGTAATACAAGCAGCCGATCTCACGGAATAGTTACCGGTGAAACGGTTCGTTCGCCCGGAATTTTCCTGGGGTTTTATAACGACTGGCGGGATGGTATGGAAGAATATGGCAGGGCTAACGGTATTACTGCTCCGCCCCTTCATTGGCCCCACGGCGTACCCTTTGGCTTCAACAGCTGGGGCGCCTATGCTGATGAGATCTCTTACGAAACTTATGTAGATGTATCTGATTTTATCAAACAATTTTTGCCGGATTTCACCAATGGTACCGATGGCGTCTATGTTAATTTCGATTCTTTTTGGACTAACCTTTCCGAGCAGCAGAGAAGAGATGCGGCAAACCATGTCAGGAACAACGGGCATATAGCGGGAATATACCACTCTCCATTTACTTCATGGCACGGGCTTGATGTTGAATGGTTAAAAACTGCCCAGGTCGAAGGTGTGCCGGAATGGACCTGGTATGACATTATTTTGAAAGATCATGCCGGAAATCTCATACGGTACATAAACAACATGGGCTGGGCGCTTGATCCCACCCATCCGGGCACGATTGCGCTTAACCGGCTCAGGATGATCCAGTTTATCAACTGGGGATTCCGTTTTGTTAAACTGGACTTTTTAAGCCATGGCGCAATGGAAGGAGATTTTTATAATAAATCCATCACTACGGGCAAGCAGGCTTATAGTTACGGGATGCAGGAATTGCTCAATGCCATAGGGCCGCGAATGTTAAATAACGGTGAATTTTTTGTCAGCCTTTCCATTGCGCCCATCTTCCCCTCTCAGTTTGCCCATGCACGGCGTATTTCCTGCGATGTTTTTGGCGGAATAAACGATACCGAGTATATGCTTAATTCACTTACCTACGGATGGTGGATTCATAATGCGGTCTATCCATTCAACGATCCCGACTATGTCGTTCTGTACAGTCCCTACAACCGGAACAGGGTATCAACTCATAATGAAGCGTTATCGGCTTACATTGCCGCAGCTATAACCGGCGGCCAAATGATGTTCAGCGATGATATAACGGTTCAGGAAGCCGGGGAAAGGGTTAAGCAAATACTGAATAATGAAAGCATCAATAAGCTGGTTTCAGACGGCAAAACGTTCCGCCCGGTAGAAGGTAATACCGGCAGCGACTCTGCCGATCTCTTTGTCCGGGACGACAGGGATATAAACGGCAAATTTTACTTTGCCGCATTTAATTTTGGAGGCAGGTTAATTGGTTATCCGGTTGGAACTAAAACCATGACGGTTAACTTTGAGAGAATGGGCCTTGATCCGGAGGCATCCTATACCGTTTATGACATGATAAATCAACAGTCATTAAATACCGTCATTACCGGCCCGCAATGGACCATGCCGCAAATGAGCGCCGGCGAACCGCGGCTGTATGCTCTGATGCTCTATACGGACGGTTAAAACCGGATCACATCAAGCAAACATGGAGATTACAATGAAATGTACTGCTATCCTTTTTTGTATCATTGCCCTTTGTTCCTGCACTTCGTCAAGAGGCTATAATTTCCTTACCGGCGAATTTATCCCTTTGACCGGCACTCCCATGGCAGAGGGCGTGTATCAGGCGGATACAATTACCGTAACCCATTCTCCGGGGCGCCTTGCCATACAGGGCGGATCTGTCAGGATCGATTATGACCTGGCGGCAGGAACGGCGGATGTTTACCGTGAAGGGCAGGACAGCCCCGTTATCAGCGGGTTTTTTTCCGAGGCTGACATTAAAGGCGTAAGGGTGACCAGTACAGCGCTTCTTCGATCTGCCGATGCTGTGTATCTTGAAGAGATTACCAATGGTTTTGGATCGGGAGTTAGGGTATCGGTGAGGAATGCCGGTGACGGTTTTAACATGTGGCAGCATTTTTATACATACCAAACACAAAGGTATATTTTCATTGAAACCGTTGTGGAAGCAGCAGCAGGAGTTACGACTAATTATATCGCGCCCATTGCAGCAGGAACCGGCGGTACAACCGGAGTAGTCTCCCTGGGCAGTGATGCAGATGATCCCCGGTTTCTGTTTGTACCTTATGACAACGATGCTTTTATCCGGTTCCGTTCTGATCGTTTTATGGGAGCCAGCGAAAGCTATGAAGTAACGGCCATTTTTGATAATACTTCGCGCCGGGGCATGGTTACCGGTTCGGTAACCCATGATTCCTGGAAAACAGGAATACGGGTAAAAACGGGCTTTGCGAGAGGTTCTGAAACCACACCCCTTACGGATTTTCGGGTTTTTGGCGGAATAGCAACAAACACCACCAGAGATACTCAGCCTCATGGATCTATTACCGGCTGGCAGGTACATTCGCCGCTTATTTTTCTTGGTTTTTATAACGACTGGCGGGAAGGTATGGAAGAATATGGCAGGGCCAACGCTATTATTGTTCCACCTCTCCCATGGGATGACGGGGTGGTTTTTGGCTGGAATTCCTGGAGCGCTGTAGCTGACAAGGTAAATTTTGAAGTGTATGCAAATGCTTCGGATTATCTTAAAAACGATCTGCCCACATTCCGCAATCATAACGGCACTTCTTATGTTATTTTCGATTCGTTTTGGACAAACCTCAGCGTCCAGCAGCGGATGGAAGCGGCAGCCTATGCCAAGGCAAACGGACAGCGGCCCGGTATATACCATTCTCCCTTTGTCGCATGGCATGACACTGTTGACTGGCTGCGGAGCAGCAGGCCTGAAGAAGGAGACGCATCCCGCTGGACATGGTTTGATCTGGTACTTAAAGACAATCGCGGAAGACCCATCCGTTCAACCACCGGCATGGGTTGGGTGCTTGATCCCACTCATCCCGGTACTGTTGCCCTGAATAATTACCGCTTACAGCAATTTATTGACTGGGGTTTTGAATATGTAAAGCTGGATTTTTTAAGCCACGGTGCGGTGGAAGGGGTGTTTCACAACCGGCGCATTACTACGGGCAAGCAGGCGTATAATTATGGAATGCAGCAGATGCTGGATTATTTGGGAGACAGGATTGATAACCAGACTTTCTTTTTAAGTCTTTCCATAGCGCCGATATTCCCCCATCAATATGCCCATAGCAGGCGTATATCATGTGATATTTTTGGATCAATTTCCAATGCCGAATACATGCTTAACTCCCTTACCTATGGCTGGTGGCAGCACGGTACCATTTATACTTTTAATGATCCCGATCACATCATTATATGGAATTCCTATAACCATCCGGATCCCCATCATTTTAATGAAGGCCTTACCAGATATATTTCATCTTCCATTGCCGGTACTCTTATGATAATCAGCGATGATTTTCGTATCCCCGAAGCCAGGGAGCGGGGCAGGCAGATTTATAATAACGACCATGTAAACAGAATGGCTTCCGACAGCGTCAGCTTCCGCCCGGTAGAAGGTAATACCGGCGACCGTTCAACTGACGTCTTTGTCCGGCACGATGCAGACGGCATGATGTATGTGGCAGTGTTTAATTTTACCATGACCCCGGTTACCCGGGAGGTGAGTCTTGAGCGTATAGGCCTTAACCCCTTGCAAACATACCAGGTGTTTAACATGATTACCCATGAGTACGAAGCACCGGTTACAACAGGCTTTATTACGCTTAACCTGGATATGGCAGAGCCTGCACTGTTAAGGCTGCACTAGTGTAATATCACTGATTATTTGATATCCCACACGCTCCTGAGCCGTAGTTTTCCGGCTTTGCCGCTGATAATGCGTACCGTTTTTTCTCCTGCGTTCATGTCAAAATAATTATCGGAAAGTATCATGTTCTGATTGCTGTTTTGAATCTCGACACTTTTGGCATAACAGGCAGCCTTGACAGTGATGGTATCACCTTTAATTATATAACTTAACTGCGGATCCTCCCAGTGAAAAAACTTGGGCAGTGAAAAAATAACTGTTCCTTCGGATATGACTGTTTTTCCGTCATAAAGATGGTAACTGAGATATTCATCGTTCATGGAAATATCGGGAATTTCAACCTTTTCGAGCCACAAAGAAGACAGTGCCGGTATATTGACAGGGATGGTTTTTTCTTTCAGCGTTTGGGCTTTTGAGTTTCTTCTTGCCCACTTAACCGTAAGACTTCGATTTTCCCGTGTTTCGTTGGCCACACAAAGGCGGAAACTTTTTTCAATGGCTGCTTTCGTTTGGGGCTGATGGTTGGCATTGGGGTTCTGGGTAAGCAAGCCCTCTTCGTGGCAAGAAATCATTATAGGCTGGTAAAAACGTTTTGCATAATAGTGCAGGGCTTTCCACCGGTTAAGGCTGTCAATGGATGCCCATGAAGCTACCGGCCAGCAGTCGTTAAGCTGCCAGTATATGGTTCCCATGCATCGCCCCCTGTGGCGGCGTAAATGTTCTACCCCGTACTTTATGGCTTCTGCCTGGAGAAGCTGAGAAGCATAGAGGAGGGTGTCAAAACTGGTGG
>Ga0099364_10009241_pt1 | contig 13701 bp, 11 predicted proteins | sample TergutTh196P3_FD_73070 | JGI IMG/M metagenome (GOLD analysis project Ga0099364, IMG submission 73070) | Microcerotermes parvus P3 segment gut microbial communities from Pointe-Noire, Republic of the Congo - Th196 P3 | ecosystem: Host-associated > Arthropoda: Insects > Digestive system > Gut ...
ATCATCGGTGTATCGGCGCGCCCATCCAATCGCCTTGACCGCCTGTTCGACGACCTGATCGGGAGTCATCCGGAGCTTTTTCTCCATGTGGATGGGGCTGGTGGCGATGAAAGTGTGGATTCTCTTTCGCGCCGCCGGGGCGATGGCCTCACCGGCGCGGGTAATGTCCTGTTCGTTGGCGCGGGACAATCCGCACACGACGGACTCGCGGACGGCTCCGGCAATGGCGCGCACGGCCTCGAAGTCGCCGGGAGAGGCCGCCGGGAAACCCGCTTCGATCACATCGACGCGCATCCGCTCCAACTGACGGGCGATACGCAGTTTCTCTTCCTGCGTCATCGACGCGCCGGGGCTTTGTTCACCGTCGCGCAGAGTGGTGTCGAAAATGATCAGTGCGTCTTTCATGGTGTCGTTCCTGTGAAACCGGGCGGGCCGCTGCTTCTATTCAAACCCTCACATCATCGCGGCAAGTCCGAAGATGTGCAAGAAAATCAAGTAAAGTGTGCAATTGCCATCGGGTTCGAAGTGTTTCATGAACGTCCGTAGTCGTCCAAGGGAGTCCGAGACAGACCGGAACCCAAGGAGACAGGCAAGCCCGAATGCTTCCCACACGATTTTTCGCCCGGCTTGCTCGCCAACGCTGGGGGGGGCTTCGCCCCCCCCAAAAAAAAACCTGCGCAGGCTCAGTCACATATTGCTCATTTCGATATTCTCCCGCTTATTTGTCCGAGTTCGGGAAATACATCCTTAGCGGCGCTTCGTCAGCCACGGCCTTTCGTACCGCTTCCTGCCAGCGCGGCTCTTTTTCACGCTCCGGTTCTTCGAGTAGAGCCATCGCGTAGACAAACAGATCGTCCCGCGTTTCGAGTCCCTTTTCTTTGCCCGCTTTCAGCAAACTCTCAACCTTCGCCAACCGCACGCCGTAGCAGTCGTTCTCGAAAGCAGACGGGAATTTCTGCTCCGCAACCGTCAATAAATTGTGCGGAAAGGGGTCGTTTATCATCGCATCCCAGAGTTCTCCGGACAGGATCAGCGGCATTTTCATCTCACCCGCCTGTTGTTTGCCGCCTTCAATCCGGCTCCAGGTCTCTTGCGTTGGTGTGGCCACCGGATACCACCAAGCGATGATCGGATTGAAGAATTGGCGTGCCCAGTTTTTGTCCGCCTCTCGGTGCAGGATGGGGAGTATGCGTGGGGCGTAATATCGCAGTAGGTATTCTTGTTCATTCGCGTCGTAGGCAAGCGTGTTGGCGCGAAAATGTTTCGCCATCTGTTTCCCATCCGATTTGCTGACGATCCAGGCGCTAATAACATCGCCATCACTGCCGCCCCAGGCGTCGAGCAAGGCATCAGCATTATCGTTCGGGGCGAACACCAGCAACGCGCCGTGCCACTTCAGTTGCGGGTAGCGCGGGTCGACGAGCAAAGGTTCATGTTTGAAGTTCTTCAGCTTATCAAGCACTTTTTCGCGCTGCTCGTCTCGTATACGACCCAAGTCGATCAGCGCATAAAGACGGGATTTCGACTGGATTTGCTCACCGGGCAACGGTTTTAGGTCATTGCGAAGAAAGCCGGGTAACTCTTGCAGGGGAACGTTGTGGATGGGTTCGGATTGTTTGATTTGCTCCGGTTCGCTTTCCATTTTGACCAAGCCGTAGCCTTCTCGACTCGACTTGATCCAACATTCAAGACAGTACCTCTCCTGCGCATCCATTTCAGCGACATCCTGTTCATCAGACGCGGACACGGAAATATTCGAGGTCGTCGAGCATCCGATAAAAGACATTGCCATGAATAACGAGAGCAGGATGAAAAGCGCGGAACGAAATGGAGAAAAAATCGTGACGGATGTGTGCAACGGGATATTCATAAAGACCTCTTGGGCGATAAGATAAAAGGCAGCGGCAGTTCGGAGACAATTCTCAGGCTACGTTTCCTGGTTTCGTAGGGTGAATGGTTCTGATTGCCCCAACGCTGGAAGGAGAATAACCATATAGATAAAAAAATGGAAGGATGCCGATCCTACGCCCACCAATACCGGACGATATGGAAAAAAATCGGCGCGGAGAAACTCACCGAGTCGACGCGATCGAGCATTCCGCCGTGGCCTTCGATCATGTGACCCCAATCCTTGATGCGTCGATCGCGCTTGATGGCCGAGAGCACGAATCCCCCGAAAAATCCGAGCATGCTGATCGTGAGCGCGATCAGCGCGGCCTGCCACCAGGTAAATGGCGTGATCCACCAAAGCGCCGTGCCTACGGCAGTCGACGTCAGCACGCCGCCGATGAGCCCTTCCAGCGTTTTTGAAGGGGAAATTTCCGGGGCAAGCTTGCGGCGTCCCAAAAGTTTGCCCCATACATACTGAAAGACATCGCTCGATTGGACGGTGAGCAGCAAAAAGACGATCAACTGCAAGTTGCGCCCGGCAAAGCCGTCGATCTTGAGCACCAGCAGCGCGGGCACGTGCGAGAGGCAGTAGACGCAGATCATCAATCCCCATTGCACCTTGGCGGCGCGTTCGAGAAAACGTGTCGTGTCTGCGCCGAGCGTCGAGGAGATGGGAAGCAGCAGGAAGGCGTACACCGGAATCAGGATCGAGAACAACCCATACCAGTCTGTACCGATCAGCCAGTATTGCAGGGGCAGAAAAAAGAAAAAACACCAGAGAAGCGCCCGGTAGTCGCCCCGACGGGTATAGGTCACAGAAATGTATTCGCGTAGCGCCTGAAGGGAAATGAAGGCGAAGAGCAGGATGACTGCCGTATTCCCGGCCCAGAACGCCAGCGCCAGGATGAGCACCATGACCCACCAGGCGTTGATGCGGGCGTTCAGGTTGGCGATGACAGGGTTCGTTCGCCCCCCGGCCAGACACATGCGCAGGAGGAAACCAATCAGGCTGGCAACGAAAAGGCATCCGGTGATGCCTGCGAAGATGAGCAGCAAAGTTTGCGACGAAGAATATTCCGGGGCAGTCATGCTTGGTTTACTCGACAGGTTCCAGGGCGAGCAGGGCGTCCTGGCAACGGGTAAGAAAATCGGCGCGGCCTTCGCCCGGCTCAAGGGTGACAGGCGCGCCGATGGTCACCGTGCACAAGAGCGGCACGACCAGCATTCCTCCCTTGGGGATGGCGCGCCCGAGGTTTTCGATCCAGACCGGGACGAACTCGGTTTCAGGACGCTTTTCGGCCAGGCGATGAATCCCCGACTTGAAGGGCAGAATGCCGTCGCCCTGATGGCGCGTGCCTTCAGGAAACACGATCAGCGACTCGCCCGCCGCAAGCGGCGCAAGCATGGCTCCGATGGGGTCGTCGCCACGCTTTATTTGCCGGTTGATGAGTACGCCGTGAAATACGCGCTCGATCAGGTAGCGCCGCAGGCGGCTACGTAGCCAGTACTCGGCGCCCGCAACCGGACGGGTAATGGCCCTCAGCGCCGGGGGCAGTATCGCCCAGATGAGGACGAAATCGCCGTGGCTGCGGTGGTTGGCGTAATAGATTCGCGCCCGCTTTTCGGGTTGTGTGCCGCGCCAGGTTGCCCGTGCGCCGGTCAGTATCCTGATGATGCTGCAAAAGAGGGAGGCCAGTGTTTTTTCAAGCATGACGTAACGGCCTTTGAGTCGCCTGTTCGCAAAATTCTTCGATGTACGCAACGCTGTTCTGGCCGATCACGATGTTCGGACGCGCAAGCCTGACCTGTTCCATAGCGTCCTGAACGGTTTTTTCCGTCGCGGAACACAACCAGGCTGCCACAACGCAGGCGCTGCGCGACACGCCCAGGGCGCAGGCGACCCATATTTCGCCATCGGCGCGTTTCAGGGCGCTCAGGCGCCGCACGGCTTCCGGCAGATTGCCGCACGGTTGAGACGATGCCGGAACGGGCACGAGGTCGAGGCAGGGCATACCATCGTAGGCAGCCCCGGCAGGCAGCCTGGGCGCGGGCAGTTCGGCGGTCAGATCGAACAGCGCCACCTTGCCGTTGCGTTGTCTGGCCCAGTCGGCGAACTCCTGCGCGGTGGGAAGCCGTCCAAGCCAGATGCCCTCGCCCACCGGGCTGGGGTCAGGGTATCGCCGTGTCCAGAGCCGCGAGTTGATCCAGGCGCCCAGCGTGTAGGGCGCGAAAAGCCATTTCACCGCGAGTGGGTGTCGTCCATCGCGTTTCTGAAATCCCGCTGCGCCCGCCCACGCATAGTTGAACGCGACGAGCGCCAGAGAGAGCGCAGGCCAGCACAGAAGCAGGCCGATGCCGCCCAGCGCGATTGCGGTAGCAAGGAACAGCATTGCGCCGAGAAAATAACGCAAGGCGAGCGCCGGACGGCGTACCGTGGCTTTCTTCAGGGGGCTGATGCCCTGCTCCGGCCAGAGCCATAGACAGAGGAGTCCCACGGCAAGTCCCGTCGGCACATCTATGAAATGATGTTGCCATGTGGTGAGCACCGAGAGGCCGATCAATAGCGCCCAGGCGTGAATCAGCCATTGCACGGCGCGCCCGGATGCAAATGTGGCAAATTGCCGCCAGACGATGACGAGCAGGGTGATGTGTAGCGAGGGCGCCTGGTTGTAGGGCATATCGAAACTCGCCAGCACGTCGAAAAGCGCGCCGGACACTCCCTCGAGCGCCGGACGGTCGAACGTGAACCGTAACGGCCACAGGAAGAAAAAGGCCACACAGATCAACTGCGCGCTGAGGAGCCGGAAGGCGAGCCGGTTTGTCGCCGCCTTGTCACGGCAACAGAGAAACGCAAGGCCGTAGAGCAGGTCGATCGACCAATAGGGGATGATCGTCCAGGGCCACAGGGGGATATTTTGCTCCCAGCCGAAGACCAAAGATCCCACCCCGGAGACGGCATCTATCTCAGCAGCGTATTGATTGGCCTGACCATAGGTGAAAAAGAAAAACGGCCCGAGAAAAAGGAGCCAGAGCACGCCGCGCCGAAACGCGCCGCGCAACCATCGGGCGTCTTCGGTTGCAGGGGCATTCATTTGCCTGTTCGGCGCGCGAGCGACACGCTGAAAATGCCCCACTCGTCGATTCTCTGTGCGATCTTCTCGAACCCCGCTTCGCGCACCAGTTGATCCATTTCGGCCTGTGTTCTGCGCCGCATCACCCAGGCCACGCCGTCACGATGGCTCGTGAGCGCGCGGGCGATCATTTCGAGCTGCGGATGCCAGGGCTGGCCGGTATAGATCAGGTAGCCGTCCTTCTCGATGGCGCTGTGCAGGCCGGCCAGGGAAGCCGCGAGCATGTCGTTGTCGGAAAACAGTTCGTAGAGACCGGAGACGATGCCTACGGTGGCCTTCGGGGTGATTGCCGCAAGGCTCTTGCGGTCGAATGCGTCGCCCTTCTCGAAGCGGGCGATGTTTTGCAGACCGCGTTCCTCAATCAGGGCGCTGCCCTTTTCGACGTTCAGTTCGCTGAAATCGCGCAACAGGATGGCTTCCGGGCGCATGCCGTATTGCAACGCATCGAGCACATAGCGCCCGTGTCCGGCGGCAATGTCCAGGATGCGCACGGGGCGTTTTTCCTGCCCCATGTCGTCCATCACATTTTTCAGGATTTCTTCGAGATGGAACTTGCGCTGGCGGATGCCGCGCCAGCCGATAGCGTCGAGATAGACGCGGTCGATGGCTCGCCCGAGAAATCCCTTGCCGGAAGGCGTGTTGCGATAGATGTAATCGAGCGAACTGCCGGAATCGAACCCGGTGGCATGCCCAAGTTTGACGCCGTCGGAAAGAGAACCCGCAAGCTTCAGCAAAAACCTGTATGTGCTCCAGTAAAGTCCCTTGAACGAGAGGGGCGGGAATGGCACAGACAGATTTTTGGCTTCCTCGAACGTGTGACCGCGCTTGTGTTCATCGCGCAGGTTGGGGCGGTTGAGCGGCGCGTCGAACTGGCGCAGGATGAAATCGCGCGCCTTGCCGACGGCGTCGGCCCGGTATTTTTCGCCGAAGGTGTCATGGTAGAAGCCCGGCAGAATGTGTTTTTCCTTTTCCGTCGTCCCCAGGCGCGCGAAAAACGCATGTTGCGGCCAGTGGTGCACCACCCAGTCGTCGCCGGAAATCAGCAGTTGGGTCGGGATGGTGATGGCTTCGGCGTCCGTCACGACCCGTTCGGCGGCTTCGTAAAGACCCAGGAGAATGTTGACCGAGATCGGGCGGCTGATGAGCGGATCGGCATCATAGGACGCCTGGCGTTCCGGATCGTGTGTCAGGTACTTCGACTTGACATAGCTGTTGACAAAGAAATTGCCGCGAAACAAGCGCATGAATCGCAGACCCGGACGCGCGAAAGGCACGTAGAGCTTTACCTGGAAGGCGGGCGAGGCGAGTACCTGACAGCGGATGCGCGGAGCGTAATCGTGCGCCCAGACGCTCGCCAGAACGGCCCCCACGCTTTGCGCGACCACGGCAATGTCGGATTCCTGGAGACCGAAAGTGCTGCAAAGATGATCGACGAACGTCTGAATATCGCGCACCGAATGTCCAATGCCGGGCGAGTCGCCCCGCTGGCCGGGCGAGAGGCCATGACCGCGCGCGTCCCAGGCGTAGAAATCGAAGTCGGGCAGGTCCAATTCGTCGACCAGATGCGCCATGCGTCCGCCGTGTTCGTGGCCGCGATGAAAAAGCACGACCGCGCCGCGTCGGGTTTCGGTGGTGGCGGGCCAGCGCCGGTAAAAGAGGGAAACCCCATCATGTGTGCCGAAAGTAAGGCTCTCTGCAGTACGTGTCATGAACAGTTCCTGGATGAAATGGCGGCCAGACCGCTACGGATACGGTTGAAAACATTGAGGAGAATGCAGAGCGGCACGACGACGGCCATGATCCAGAAAAACCAATCCGGTAATTTGCCGTCGGCCAGTCCTGCCCAGAGACCCAGAACGCCGAACAGGAAAGCCCGATCGCTCTTGCCCATAGGTCCGTCGTATTGGCGCGGCGCGCCGATCATCGGCCCGATTGTACCTGCCATTTCCGAGACCACGGACAACCCGATGACGAGACACACGATCTGCCAGCCAAACGGGGCAACCCAGATAAAAGGCAGGTAGAGCGCAGCATCCGAGACGACATCCGATAACTCGTTGAGATAAGCGCCAAGCGGCGTTTTTTGCCCGAATTCGCGCGCGAGCATCCCATCGACGGCATTCAGGGCCATGCGCAGGAACATCCAGAGCGGCACGAGCAGATACCAGGCGGGTTCATCGCGTCCGGCGATGCAGAGCCATCCCCCGACGAGTATCGAGACGATCATTGCCAGAACCGTCACCGCGTTGGCCGTGATGCCGATTGCCGCGAGACGGCGCACCAGCGGGCGCAGCAGCCCCTGGAAGGCGGGCTTCAATTGATAGATGGAAACCATGAAGTAGAACAACGAAAGAGAGAGGGTTCCGGTATCAGCGCATACTTGCCTGATGTTGGACCAGTTTTTTGAGGCCGTCGCCGTCGATTATGCGGATGTGTTTTTGCTGCACGGAAATCAGCCCGTCTTCCTGAAAATGGGAAAAGGCGCGTGAGACGGTTTCCAGTTTCAGCCCCAGGTAGGAGCCGATTTCCTCGCGGGTCATGCGCAGGTGGAACTCGGTCGGCGAGAAGCCGCGCGCGGTGAAGCGTTGCGACATGTCGAGCAGGAACGCTGCCAGCCGTTCCTCTGCGCGCATCGAGCCGAGCAGCATCATGATGCTGTGGTCGTGCACGATTTCGCGGCTCATGACCTTGTGGAACTGGCGCAGGAGTCCCTCGACGACTCGGGCAAGCTCTTCGAGTTTCGGATAGGAAATCACGCAGACTTCGCTGTCTTCGAGGGCGATGGCGTTACAGGAGTGTTCTCCGGTGTCGATGCCGTCGAGGCCGAGGATTTCGCCGGTCATCTGAAACCCTGTGACCTGTTCGCGCCCGTCTTCGAGCAGGACATCCGACTTGAACGAGCCTGCGCGGATGGCGTAGATGGCCTCAAACGGATTGCCGGTACGATAGAGCGGCTGCTGGCGCTTGACCTTGCGCTGCGAGGCGACCAGGTCGTCGATCCGGACAATATCCGAATCGCTTATGCCGAAAGGAAGGCACAGCTCGAAGAGATTGCATTGGGAACAGGCTTTTTTCGATCCTGTGGGGGGCGCGGGCGCAGGTGCCTTCATTTGACGGTAAACTCAACGGTTGGAGATAATTTCGCTATAAGGATGATGGATTCTCATCAATTTTGTAGTGATAACTTCCTTCCGTCCTCAATAATTTCCGAACGGCATATCCATGACCTGTCAACACGAGCTTGTTTTCAACCCCGAACTGATCCGCCGGTTCGACATCAACGGACCCCGCTACACTTCGTATCCTACTGCGGATCGCTTCACCGAGGCGTTTGACGCGCGCGCCTTGTCCGATTGGCTTGCCAGGCGGGCGACCGATGGAGCAGGCAAACCTCTCTCATTGTACTTCCATATCCCTTTTTGTAACACGATCTGCTACTACTGCGCCTGTAACAAGATCGTTACCAAGGATCACAGCCTGTCTGCGCAGTATCTGGATTACATGGATCGTGAGATGGGGCTTCAGGCCGCTTTGCTCGGAGGGGCGCGCCAGGTGACCCAGCTTCACCTGGGGGGCGGGACGCCGACTTTCCTTTCCCACGAGGAGTTGCATCGGTTGATGGCCTCGGTGCATGCGTACTTCGAGCTTGCGCCCGATGGCGAATACTCCATCGAGGTTGACCCGCGCAAGGTCGATTTCGATACCGTCGCGTTGCTTGCCAAACTGGGTTTCAACCGGATGAGCGTCGGGGTGCAGGACTTTGCCGAGGACGTGCAGATCGCCACCAACCGCGTGCAGAGTTTCGATGAAACCCGGTTGGTGATGGAATCCGCGCGAGCCACGGGGTTCGGTTCGGTCAGCATGGACTTGATCTACGGCCTGCCCAAACAGAACATCACGGGCTTCGACAGCACCCTCGATCAAGTGCTCGAGCTCTCGCCCGACCGGATTTCGCTCTACAGCTATGCGCATCTGCCCGGACTCTTCATGCCGCAGAGGCGCATCGAGGAGAGCGAACTGCCGACGGCCGATGTCAAGCTGCAAATCCTGCAACTGGCGATCCGTCGTCTGACGGAGGCCGGTTACGTCTACATTGGCATGGATCACTTCGCCAAGCCGGACGATGAACTGGCCGTGGCGCAACGGCAGGGGCGGCTACACCGGAATTTTCAGGGCTACTCGACCCATGCCGAGTGCGACATGCTGGCCTTCGGAGCCTCTTCCATTGCCAAGGTCGGCGCTGCGTATGCGCAAAACCACAAGACGCTCGAAACGTATTACCAGGCGCTCGACCGCAACGAGTTGCCCGTGCTGCGCGGCATCGAACTGACTGCCGACGATTTGCTGCGGCGCGCGATCATCCAGGCGCTGATGTGCCATTTCTCGCTTTCCATCGAGTCGATTCAGGCTGCGCACCAGATCGATTTCAGGGAATATTTTGCGGAAGAGTTGGTCGATCTCGAAGAGATGGGGGCGGCCGGACTGGTCAGGGTGGGGGATGAACGGATCGACGTATTACCGGCGGGGCGGCTGCTGGTGCGCGTGATTGCGATGGTGTTCGACCGCTACCTTCGCGCGGATCGTGTGCGCAAACGGTACTCACGTGTTATTTGACGGGACGAGGCTTGTGCAGGCTGGAGCGTTTTCGGGTCTGAATGGATATATTTATCCGGATTTTCCTGCGGGCTGAGAGGTTTCTTTTCTCGTGACAGATACCACGAAAGCGTAAATGTATTACAATGCGCTTTGCAAAAATTGGCGGGTTACGGAAATATTTCCGTAACCATCATGATAATGGATTTGCCTGAATCAGAGCGATTCACTCCCATAGGAGTTTTTATGCGTTTTCATACCAAGCTTGGTTTTGCCGTGGCGATACTGATGTTTGTCGCCGGTTGTGCACAGCATCATGTTCACTCTGATGCGGCAGTTGCGCCCTCCATGCGGCATCAGCACCAACCTCAACCGGAGCAGGCTCGCGCTTCGGAACGGCTGGGTACCCAGTGGGGTGAAGGTATTTCTTCCAATATCACGACCGTCGATTTGCAGCGCGTTTCCAGCCAGCCGGTCGATCTGGTGGAGATTTATTATTCAGCCACACGGTATATGGGCAATGCCATTCAGGAAGCCATGATTGCAAATGGACGCATTGGCATGTCTGTTCTGAGCGAAAGCGGCAGAAAATGGGAACTTACCAAAGATGGATCGCGCCTGTACCTCAGAGGGCAGGATGGCGAGCGCTATCAACTGTTCTATCAGAACTATTCGCAAAACACCTATGAAATTGTCGCGACCGTCGATGGGCTGGATGTGATGGACGGCTCTGCCGGTTCCCTGTCCAATCGGGGCTACGTGCTGTATCCCAACAGCACGTTGAGGATCGCAGGGTTTCGTAAGAGCCAGAGCGAAGTCGCGGCATTCCGTTTTTCCGCTCCGCGTGACTCTTATGCGGCCAATACCGCTGCAGGCTCGGTGCGCAACACAGGCGTCATCGGTACGGCAGTATTTGAGCTATACAATCCGCGCCCCGTGACCCCTCACGGCCCACAGCAAACGCCACAGTCCTTCCCTGGCGATAACCAGGGCGGTTCTTACGCGCCCCCGCCGAACTATCGTCGTTAAACCAGGCGGTAGTGTCTCGCTTCGGCGCAAGGGAACCTCTGCATCATTCTGCGTCCACCGCTTGTCATCCTGCGCGAAGTCGCAGGATCCATGCGGTGTGTGGATTGCAGCGACTACGCTTCGCCCGCATACGGGATGCTCAAACTGAGGCGCTACCCGGAAATCCAGGGTATGCACTTACACCGGGAACGCTCTAGAATGAGCACTCGCGCTGCTTGAGGCGCGTGTTTGCGGCGAGTTTTTCATTTCCATGCCTGAAGCTGGTCATTACGCTGTTTTCCTGTTCGGCCTGGCCGGTGGCGTACATTGTATTTCGATGTGCGGCGGCATCGTCGGCGCGCTGTCCATGCAGGTGGAGCAGCCGCTCGTCCGGGCCACATCCTGGCGGATCGGGCAATGGCATCTGCATCTGGCCTTCAGCCTTGGACGCATTTTTTCCTATACGGCCGCAGGGGGTTTGCTGGGCGCGCTGGGTTCCCTGAGCATGGTCGCCAATGGCGTATTGCCGGTACAGATCACGCTCTACGTGTTCGCCAACCTGATGCTCGTTGCGATGGGGTTGTATCTGGCCGGTTTTACCCGCTTTCTTGCGCCGTTGGAGCGTGGAGGACAAGTGCTGTGGCGTTTCATCCAGCCTGCGACGAGCCGTTTCCTGCCGGTGCGCTCGGTTGCGCATGCCTTGCCGCTCGGCGCGTTGTGGGGGTTTTTGCCTTGCGGGATGGTGTACGGCGTGTTGAGCCTTGCGCTTGCGACCGGCTCTGCCTGGCGCGGCGCTGGGTTGATGCTGGCATTCGGGCTTGGCACTTTGCCCAATCTGCTGTTGGCGGGACTGGTGCTTGGGCGCTTCCGCGATTTCATCCGCAACGGCAAGGTACGGCTGGCAGCCGGGTTGCTCGTGCTGGGCTTCGGCGTGTTCGGACTGATCCGCGCGCCTGATTTGGGTGGCATATTGTGGAGCGGGCTGGTATGCACCTGATTCCAATAATGTTGGGATCCGCTACGCTCTTCCTAACTACGAACCAATCTATTATTTACGCAAACAGTGCGCCGACGCTCGCTCCGCTGTGAATGCGCTCGATGGCGGCAGCGAAAAGCGGGGCGACGGTCAGCACGGTGAGTTTGTCGAGTTGTTTTTCCGGCGCTACCTGCACGGTGTTGGTGACGACGATTGAGTCGATGGGCGCTTCGCGCAGGCGCTCGATGGCCGGGCCGCACAGCACGCCGTGCACCGCGCCAGCATGGACGCTTTTCGCCCCAGCGGTGCGCAGGGTTTCGATGGTCGAAACCAGCGTGCCGCCTGTGGAAATTTCGTCTTCAAAGATCACGGCGTCGCGCCCGCTCACTTCGCCGACCACTTGCCCCTGTTTGACCAGCGTATCGGTGATGCGACGCTTGTCGATGATCGCCATCGGGATGCCGAGCCGTTCGGAAAAGCGCCCGACCCGCTTGGCCCCCCCCGCGTCGGTTGCTACCGCCACCACGTTCGAGAGATCGAAGCGGCTGCGGAAATGTTCGGCGATGGCCGGGATCGCGGTCAGGTGGTCGACCGGCACGCTGAAGAATCCATGCACCTGATCGGCGTGCAGATCCATCGTCAGCACGCGGTTCGCTCCGGCGGCGACAAGCATGTCGGCCATCAGTCGCCCGGTGATCGAAATTCTGGGTTTGTCCTTCTTGTCCGAGCGCGCGTAGGAGTAGTAGGGAATCACCGCCGTGATGCGCTGGGCCGAGGCGCTACGCAGCGCATCGAGCGTAATCAGCAGTTCCATGATGTGATGGCTCACCGGCATGGAGAAGGATTGCACGACGAACACGTCGCGCTCGCGCACGTTTTCCAGGATTTGCACATGCAGGTTGTCGTTGGAGAAGCGCGAGACTTCGAGTTTGGACAAAGGCATGCCGAGCCGACTGCAAATTTCGCGGGCAAGCGGTTCGTTGGAATTGCAGGCAAATATCTTGAGGGCGTTTTTCGTCATGTCGGCGCTCCGGAAAAGGCTTCCGTGAGAATCAGGGTCGGGGATAAAGCAAAAACGGGCGGCGGCTCTCATGCCAGACGGCCTCGTCCGCCGTTGCCAGGGCATCGAAATCCGCCGGGGCGGCAGCCGGATCATCCACCCATTCGCGCAGCAACGGGCTACCGTTGATGAGGTCGATGGCCAGACGGTCGTGTTCGTATTCGTAAGGGAAATCGCGCCACAGCGGATAATCGGGTTCGATCCGGCGTAGCGCCTTGAAGGCGAGCGCCATCAACCGCCAGGGGCGGAAGGCGCTGTGATGGTAGTGCGCGGTCTCGACGTGGATCTGCACGCCCGCGCACAGTTGCCCGGCGTGCTTGTGAAAGGTCGGCTCGAACCAGCATTCGCGCAGGTGGCAGCCTTCCAGCCATTGAGGAGCAAGCGTGCGCATCGCGCCGAGCAGGGCGGGGATGTCGAGTCCCGGCGCGCCGAACAGTTCGAGCGGGCGGGTTGTGCCGCGTCCTTCGGAGAGCGTCGTGCCTTCGAGCATTACGGTTCCGGCGTAGGCGCGGGCCATTGAAAGATTGGGCGCGTTGGGACTGGGATTGATCCATGCGCGCTCGATCGGCCAGCCGTAACCCGGCGCGTCATCGGGCTGCCAGCCTTCCATCTCGATGACGCGGTAGTCGACATCGAGCCCCTGGGCAGCGATGAACCAGTGCCCCAGTTCGCCCAGAGTCAGCCCGTGGCGCATCGGCAACGCGCCCGCGCCGACGAAACTCTCCCAACCGGGGCGCAACAGCAATCCTTCCACCGGGCGGCCTGCAGGATTGGGGCGATCAAGCACCCAGACCGATTTTCCGTGGCGGGCCGCCTCTTCGAGCACGTAGCGCAGGGTGGTGATGAAGGTGTAGATGCGGCAGCCCAGGTCTTGCAGGTCGACGAGCAGGACATCGAAGCTGTCCATCATCGCTGCGCTCGGGCGACGCACATCGCCGTAGAGGCTGAATACGGGGATGCCGAGCGCGGGGTCGACGGTGTCAGGCGACTCGACCATGTTGTCCTGCTTGTCGCCGCGCAACCCGTGCTGAGGCCCGAACGCG
>Ga0099364_10009242_pt1 | contig 13699 bp, 14 predicted proteins | sample TergutTh196P3_FD_73070 | JGI IMG/M metagenome (GOLD analysis project Ga0099364, IMG submission 73070) | Microcerotermes parvus P3 segment gut microbial communities from Pointe-Noire, Republic of the Congo - Th196 P3 | ecosystem: Host-associated > Arthropoda: Insects > Digestive system > Gut ...
AATTCTGCTGTAGTTTTTCCAAATTCCCTTACGGGTAAACCTTCTTCCGTATTTGTTAAGAAAGAGTGCTTTGCTTATCTTAACCCCTGCCAGTTCAGGCCTCGCTTCTTTCAGATAACGCTCAAGCCAATACAAGGCATCTGATCCAAAGACTACAAGCCTCTCCTTACTGCCCTTCCCCCTGACCTTTGCAATGTTTTCTTCAATAACAATATCTGTCAGGTTCAACGATGAGGCTTCGGAAATTCGCAGCCCTGACGAATAGATAAGCCCGTAAAGAGCCCTGTTTCTTACTCCCCGTGGGGTTTCTGTCTCTATACTGTCCAGAAGCTCATCTACCTCTGACCGGCTGTGTACTTGGGGAAGCCTTTGATGGGTACGGGGACTTTCAAGGATTTCGACATAAGCCATTGCTCCAGCGTGCCCTTCGTCTTCAAGGAAGCGGCCGAAAGAACGCAGCGCAGAGATGGCCTTTGCAACCGAGCGAGAATCCAGTTTGTCTACGCTTCTGCGGAAAGAAAGATATCTTGTAAAATCACTTTGGCCTCTCTCCAATGACGGAGCGTCATTTGCACCTTTTTCCCTCTCCTCTGTTTCAAGCCAGTCAAGAAATTTGCGTATCTCTATCCTGTAAGTTTCAGCAGTAAGAGGCGCCCTGCGTTCAAGGGCAATGAGCCGTGAATGATAGCGTTCCAACAAACGCTTTTTATCCTGATGCAGTTTATCCATGGAATGCACGTTAACTGCCAAAACCCACTGACCGGCGATCCCGGATAACTGTAGGAACATCAAGATCTTCTTTAACGTATTTTAAATCTTCACGAATATTCCTCGGAGGCAGAATGTCGCTCCCTGCTCCGCTTCCGCTGATGTTTTCAAATTCATTATGGCTGATAATCTCACCGTTAACAGGCTTTGCGATTTCAGCTTTGCGTGATTTTTTCTCGCCGCTGAATCCTGTTGCAATAACTGTAACCCTGACACTGTCTTGAAGATCACTGTCGAGATACATTCCGGGGATCACAATAGCGTTCTTATCCATGTCTGCGGTAATGCGTTTGATTATATCATCGTATTCCACAAGAGGAAGCTGTTCACTGCCGGCTATATAAATCAACGCTCTTGTTGCGCCCTTAATAGAGGTATCTTCCAAAAGAGGATTGTCAAGAATGCTGGAGACAGCCTCTTCAACCCGGTTTTCTCCGGAGCCGTAACCAATGGCCATAAGAGCTTCTCCCTGATCCCTCATAACGGTTTTTGCATCTGCAAAATCTATGTTGATAAGCCCTGTTTCAATAATACTGTCAGAAATTCCCTGAACTCCCTGGCGGAGAATATCATCTGCCCTTCGGAAAGCTTCAGGAATGCTGGTTGTATTATCAACGTTATTAAGCAGTCTTTGATTTGGTATAACGATAAGGGTATCAACCGATTCTTTCAGTTTTTCTATGCCCTTTTCGGCAAGTTCCATCCGGTATTTTTTTTCAAAGTCAAAAGGAGTGGTTACCACTCCCACAGTAAGAGCCCCTTGCTTTTTTGCAATCTCGGCGATTACCGGAGCGGCTCCGGTTCCCGTTCCGCCGCCCATACCTGTGGTGACAAAAACCATGTCGGCTCCTTCGAGGATCCTGGAAATTTCTTCCTTGTTTTCCAGAGCCGCCTTTTCGCCAACCTCGGGCATTCCTCCGGCACCCATACCATTTGTTATCTGTGCACCAATCTGCAGTTTGATGTCTGCCGCGTTGTTCCTCAGAGATTGAATATCGGTATTAATTGCAACGAATTTTACTCCTCTAATACCGCGGTCTATCATCCTGTTTACCGCATTACAACCGCCACCTCCGGCCCCTATTACCATTATAGATACAGGTTCTTCAGCATTAACAATGTCTTTAAGCACTTCGTAGTTCATGATCCCCTCCCGAATCATTTATAAATTTTATTTATACCAGCTCAAAAATGTCCGGTTTATACCTAAAAAAATTCTTTTTGAAACCATTCTCTCAGTCTCCCCCACATGCCATGGCCTCCCTTTTCCCAGTTCCTGTTTTCCACAGGCCCTGCACCGTTTTTCTGGGTACGATCATATCCTTCCAGAACAAGACCGACAGCTGTCGCGAATGCCGGGCTGCGATAATCTTCTACGAGTCCTCCTACCGGCAGGGGAATTCCCACCCTCACAGGCATGTTGAAAACGTGAGACGCAAGATCGGGTGCGCCCAAAAGCTGGGCACCGCCGCCTGTTAGTACGACACCTCCGCCAAGAGGCCGGGAAAATGTAAGCTTCCCCAGTTCTTCCTTTACAAGAGCAAAGGTTTCTTCCACCCTGGGACGAATGATTGATAAAACCTCAGAACGCGGAATTGCCTGAGGGGCTCTTCCTCCTACGCCGGGAACAATTATTTCGTCATCTTCGTCCAGGAAAGGCTCCCAGCAGCAGCCTGCCTCAAGCTTGATTTTTTCTGCAGTCTCGAAGGAAATATTTTTCATTATTGAAATATCACTTGTAACCTGATTTCCTCCAGCCGGAATTGTGCAGATCGAATATGGAGCTCCTTCTGAAAAAACAAGTACATTGGTAGTACCGCCGCCAAGATCAACAAGCGCTACACCAAGCTCTTTTTCCTCGGGAGTTAAAACAGATCTCCCTGCCGCAAGGCTTTGTAAAATAAGCTCTCTTACCTTGAAACCGGCACGGTTTACACATTTAACAAGATTCTTTGAACCGGTGGTTGAACAGGTAATTATGTGAACTTCTGCTTCCAGCCTGACGCCTATCATGTTGAGTGGATCCAGAATACCCTTTTGATCATCCACAATAAAACTTTGCGGAATAACTTCCAGAAGTTCCCTGTCCATGGGAATAAGTACCGCTCTGGCTGCTTCAAGAACACGCTTGATGTCGTCTTCTCCGATTTCCCGGACTTCCCTGTTCTTTCCTGTTACTGCCACTACGCCACGGGAGTTGATCCCCTCGATATGGCTTCCGCCTATTCCCGTCCACACTTCATCGATTTCCCTTCCGCTCATCATCTCTGCCGCTTCAATAGCCTGGGAAACCGAGCGAAGGGTGGCTTCAATGTTCACAACCGCACCTTTGCGCAGCCCTGTAGACGGGCTGGTTCCAACACCTGTTATTTCGAGAACACCATCTTCATTTACTTCGCCTATTACGGCGCATACCTTAGTCGTGCCAATATCAAGACCGACCACTAAAACTTCATTACTCAGAGACCCCTCCCTTTGGTATATATGAAGCTATACCTGAACGAAAATCAAGGCTGTTAATTCCGCCTTCCAATGACAAAACATCAACCAGCAACAGGGTATAACGCAGATTATCTTCGTTTAACTCCGATAAACGTACCCTTATTTGTTGATGAACCGGAAATATTTCTAGCTCATAACCACCCCAGGCATTTTGCAAAATCTTTATCTCGGAAATTGCCGCCAGAAGCCCCGGAGCCGATATCTGTATTCTTTCGAGCTCCATGAACAGGGGAATAAAAAAAGCCCGTGTTCTGTGATAGTAAGAATCACTCAGATAGGCTATTACATCCTCGTAAACCTGATCGTCAGTCCAAAGCCTTGAAGAAAAATTTTCTCCCAGATATTTGCTTACTTCCATAACAAGAAAAGAAGTGTTATTTCTGAGACTGTCAGTATATATTTCTTTTAAAGAGCCGATTATACTCATCCCGGGAAAAGGATCCTCAATGGCAATGAGTCCTGATAAAATGGGAAGTGATGATGAACCGCTTGCTGCACTTTCGCCTATACTGAAGATAACTCCCTGGTTATCAAGAAGTACCGGAACCGCAATTCCGTTTACTGAGGATAATGCGCTTAACAATGCTCTCCGTGGTTCAAGTACAATTTGAAGCCTGTCGGGAAACTGCCTGTATACCCTGGCAGCTTCAAGAAAGCCATAGGACATCAGTGTCCTTTCAATACCGCTGGCGTAGGTGGAAATGTATGATGTATCCGGGCCGATTCCTGCCATGGCAAGGATCTCTTCCCTGCCTATGCTGCTGCTGTTAATTGTTTCAAGTCCTACGATATCAATTCTTGCCAATGGACGGAATGGACTAACGCCAAGGAGCCAGATAAGTTCTGCTGCCAGGATAAGAGCGGCAAATATAATGAATATTTTGAGGATTTTTTCGAAGCGGCCGGAAACCGATTTTGCTTCTTCCTGATACATATACTCACCGGCCATAAATGCCCTCCGCAGGGTTTTCATAATAATCATCCCTGCTCAACTTGTGCGGCCTGCTGCTCCTGGAAATATTCACGATTAAGCCTGCCATCGCCATTGTTATTAATAGTGAAGATCCTCCGGCTGAGAAAAACGGCAGGGGAATTCCTGTTGTAGGAAGTGCTCCGGAAGCAACGGCAATGTTTACAAAAGCCTGGGAAATAATCATTGTTACAAGACCGCAGCCAAGAAGACGATTGTAAGAGCTCTCATTGCGCATGGAAGCCAGATATCCGCGGAAAGCAAAAACACCAAAGAGAACACAGAAAAGAATTACCCCGAGAAAGCCCAGCTCTTCGGCGTAAGAGGCAAAAATAAAATCCGAATGAATTTCCGGTATACCGGCAATCTTTCCTGTACCCTGACCAATACCTCTGCCCCAAAAACCACCGGAATTAATTGCGGCCATTGAAGAGTTTACCTGGAAACTTGCTCTTAGAGGTTCATAATCAGTAATGAAATAACTCAATATACGTTTGATCCGGTATTCACTGTTAAGAACATGGATAACCGCGAACGGACTAATCATTATAATTATGCAGAAAAAATGCCTGAACTTAATTCCCGCGAGGAAAAACATGAATAGAGCATTCAGGACAAGAAACACAGCGGTGGAGAAATTGTTCTGTAAAAGTACAATACCGGCAAACAAACTTGTAATAAGAGCCGGTGGAAGTACATCGTTAAAAAAATTATTCATGCCGTCTTTCTTTCTGTCAAAGATACCTGCAAGATACAGGGGTAAAGCCAGCTTCATAAGTTCTGATGGCTGAAATGTCCGTCCAAAAACACCAATCCAACGGGCGGAATTTACTTCAGTCTGCTGCCTGATATCAAAGAAAGGCACAAAGGGAAGAAGACAGGACACTGTGGTTAACAGCACTAGCGCAAACATTAACTTCCTGTTTTTAAACCATTCAAGTTTGATAAAAACAGCCGCTATAAAAATAATGATTCCCAGGCAGATATATCCAATCTGTCTGTTAAAGAAAAATGTCCCGTCACCTCCGCGGGTTCTCTGTGCAAAGGCGTATGTTGTAGAATAAAGGGTTACAAGCCCAAGGCCAACAAGGAGTAGAATGCTGGCAATTAAAAGATGATCCCATTTCCTTGTGGAACCGGGAAGCTCCATATCAAATCTTGTACTCATAGTTTTTACTGGATCTTCAGCGTTGACAACGCTATGATCGCAAACAGTCCTCCCAAAATCCAGAAGCGGATTACAACCTTGTTCTCCGCCCATCCGGACAGTTCAAAATGATGATGCAGGGGCGCCATTTTAAACACCCTCTTTTTTCTTAACTTATATGAAATTACCTGTATTATTACAGATGCAATCTCCAGTACAAAAACACCGCCGATAATCAGAATCAACAGTTCTTTCTTGATGATAAGTGCAATTACCGCTACCACGCCGCCAAGTGAAAGCGAACCCACGTCCCCGATGAACACATCCGCCGGGTGAGAGTTGAACCAGAGAAACCCTATGCATGCCCCCGTTGTGGCAAGACAAAAAATTATCAGCTCACCGGATCCTTGTATAAACGGTATGCCAAGATACTCCGAAAAATCAAAGTGCCCAGAAAGGTATGTGAGAATGGCCAGGGCAATAAAAACAAGGATGAGAAGCCCTGCCAATAACCCGTCCAGCCCGTCGGAGAAATTCACCGCATTCGATGTACCCATGATCAACAGCACGCCGAAGGGAATCCACAGAACACCCATGTCCAGAACAGGATCTTTAAAGAAAGGAATATAAAGATCGGTAATACCCGGCTCAGCGTAAAAGTAAAGAATGAGTACCAACGTTATTGCAACGGCAAACTGGCCGATTAGTTTTCCACGTGCAGGAAGTCCGTCGGAATTTCGTTTTGTAACTTTAAGGTAATCATCAAGAAAACCTATTATTCCAAACGCTACGAGTGATCCGACACAGAGCCACACTTTCCAGTTACTGAAATCCATCCAAAGAAGCATGGAAATAACAACCGACAGGATGATAAAAATCCCGCCCATTGTAGGAGTTCCGCTTTTCGACTGATGGGAAGCAGGACCGTCTGTCCTTATGGACTGCCCTACTTTAAGTTTTCTTAGAGCTTCAATAATCCTCGGCCCAAAGAAAAAACAAAGGAGTAAAGTAGTCAATGCCGCATAGGCACCGCGAAAACTCAGGTACTGAAAAACATTAAAAGGAGTAAAAAATCTTACAAGGGGATATACAAACTCATAAAACATCGGCGTCCCCCAATAGCATTTCAGTTAACGATTCAAGGGCACAGCCCCTGGAACCTTTTAGTAAAACCAGGTCGCCTTTTTTTACATACTTGTCAATTTCATGCGACAGTTCGTCTTTGTCTTGAGTAAAAAAGTGGGTTGTGGTTTCACCGATCCCTGAAAGAGCGGCTTTCATTTCTTCTCCGTAGAGAAAGACCATCTCTGCACAGCTGGATGCGAGGCGGCTTCCGAGATCTGCGTGGGCTTTTTCAGATAACGCTCCCAGTTCTAGCATTGATCCTATAACATAGATTCTGCGGCCGGGCCATTCAAGGTTATCGCAGAAATCAAGAGCCTGCTCTGCGCTTTCGGGGTTGGAATTGTAACAGTCCCGTATCAGGGTTACCCGGCCTTTGAAAATTTCACCTCTCCCAAAAAGAGGTTTAACAGATTCAATCCCTTTCTGTACAGAATCAGCGCCTATGGAAAGTTCCACAGCCAGAGCAGAGGCGGCAATGGCATTGGCATAGTTAAATTTCCCGGGAAGCTTGAATTTAACAGCCTTCCCGTCCCAGATCATTTCGGTTCCCGTCAGCCCAAGATCCTTTACATCGCCTAACGCCGAAAGGCTGGAAGCTCCGTAGTAAACAACACGTCCATGAACATCACTGCCAAGGAAATGCTTGTAATCGTCTTCCATGGGGATCATGGCTGTGTTATTGCCGCTAAAGCACGAAAAAATCTGTTTTTTTTCCCGGGCTATCGCATCACGGCTGCCCATGTTTCCGACATGAGCGGTTCCTATGTTTGTAATAAGAGCAATATGCGGGTCAAGAATTTTTGCGAGATCAGCAATTTCACCGGGATTGTTCATTCCAGCTTCAAAAATACCTACCTCGTGATGGGAGCGCACATTAAAAACCGAAAGGGGAAGCCCTGTTTCGGAATTATAGTTGCCCTTATTCATGACAACTGATTTTTCCTGTCCTATTATCGCGGCGGCTATCTCTTTTGTACTTGTCTTTCCAGCCGAGCCGGTAATTCCAACTCTTGTAAGACCGGAAAACTGCTTCAGATAAACTGCGGCGGCTTTTTGCAGGGCTTTCAGGGTATCATCCACCCCAACAAGCACCCTGTTCCATTTACGGCAAAGCCCGGAAAGGTCAAGGCTCTCGTCATCAAGAGCAGAAAGTGCCACAAGGGCTCCGGAGGCGCCTGCCTTAAAAGCCGCTTCCACAAAGCGGTGTCCGTCAAGGGTACTTCCCCGGAGAGCCACAAACAGGGCTCCCGGTAGAACATCCCTGGAATCGATGGAGACTGATGAGAATCCTGCGGATTGCAAAACCGCAGATTGCGGATCTGCGGATTGCAAAACCGGTAACTGTTTCCCCTCCCAGGTAAACATACGGGCTCCGACAGCGTCGCCAAGCCCGGAAAAACTCATCAGTTTTTCCATTACTGACTTTCGCCTCCCTCGATTCTGACTTGCAGTACATTTTCCGGGAGTATTCTTGACAGCCTCAGATCACGTACCGCTACCTGCTCTATCCTCGCCGAAGAGGATAGGACTGCAATATTGGCAATAAAATTATTATTACCTCTAACCCACTCTTCCTGGACTGCCTCAAGGCGCCTTACATCCTTTTCCAGATCCATGTAATGGTTGGACTGCAAAGCTGCTAGGCCCAGCAAGAGAGGAATTGTTAGAATAAAAAAATAAAGAAGCACATATGGCTTGTTCATGTTCCTGCCTCATCAAGTATTTTTTCCGCCGCCCTGAAACGGGCGCTGCGTGAGGGGGGATTTTTCCGAATTTCTTCTTCTCCGGGACTTATTCCCTTTCCTGTCAGAATTGTAACGATTCTTTGGCCCCTACAATTACATATCGGAGTATCCGGAGAACATATACAGTCCCTGTTCTTCTCGCGGAAGAAGTTTTTAACGATCCTGTCCTCCAGGGAATGAAAACTGATCACGGCGAGCCTTCCCCCAGGCTCAAGAACATTGAATGCCGCTTCAAGGAGGCCGGGAAGACGGGATAGTTCCCCGTTCACGGCAATTCTGAGAGCCTGGAATGTCCTTGTCGCAGGATGAATGGGCCCGTGCCGGTATGCAGCCGGAACTGCCCTTTCGATAATTTCCGCCAGAACAATGGAACTAGCGACAGCGCTGCTGTGCTTTGCCTCGCAAATGGCCCTGGCTATGCGTCTGGAATAACGTTCTCCTCCATTGTTATATATCAGATCAGCAAGATCGTTCTCGGAAAGTCTTGCTATTAACTCCGCCGCAGCAATTCCCACAGAAGTATCAATCCTCATGTCAAGACTCTCGTCGTAGCGGAAGCTAAAACCGCGGCGGCTTTTTTCATAGTGAAAGAGGCTGACACCTAAATCCATGAGAATTGTGTCAGGCCGCTTTAGTTCTCCGGGATACTCGGTAAAAAAGTCATGAGACCAGCCTGAGTAAAACTGAATTCTGTCTCCAAAGCGGTTTAACCGTTCCTCTGCAACTTTCATTATCTCGGTGTCCGCATCTATGCCGATAACTCTGAGCTCAGGGAACTGGCTTAAAAAAGCGTTACTGTGCCCGCCCTCTCCCAGGTTGGCATCTATCATTAGCTCGCCTGATTTACGGGGTGCAAGGTATTTGATTGATTCTTCCAACAGCACCGGAGTATGTATTGCTTCCATATACTACCCCAGCCTGAAAAGATCCTGAGCGCCTAGTTTATTCATGGCTTCCCGGGCAACACTGTCTTTCTCAGCCAGGTAGGCATAGTAGGTGCCGGTGTCCCAGATTGAAAGACGGTTTTCGCTTTTGATGACCATGCAATCCTTTGCGAGATTTGCATACCTTCTGATAGTGGGAGCAATGGCGATACGGCCGGTCTTGTCAAGTTCAACAACCTGAGCCTGATTCAAATGCTTGTCTTCGAGGATGAGTCTTTCTTCCTGGGTGAACATTTCGGAGTCCCTGAGGGCTTTTTCAAAACGTTCCCAGACCTGCGGCGTCATTATCCATGCACAGCGTTCAATGCCCCAGGTGATGATTAACTCACCCTGGAACTGTTCTCTAAAGCGTAATGGAATATTTACACGACCTTTATCGTCTAGTGTACTTTCTGCCGCACCTGTTCTTAAATTCACCACAATTTCCTATTTTTTCCTAGTTTTTCCCACTAATCTGCACATAATGACATTATTCATGGATTATATATGACAGTCAACAAAAAAAACAGAAAAAATTATGAATAGTAGAAAAAAATACTTAAAATTACTATACAAATGTATAGTAAAACATCATTCTTGCACTGGAATGCCCATCCTGATATTATTTCCCAATGTTTATAAACGAATTTTTCGTCGTTTATCCCGAAGGAGATACACAGGAAATAAGGGGACGTTTGAGGCTAAACGAGCTGGTTGATGTGAATGGTAATCCCCTGCCCCTCCCCCTGCCTACAAATAGGATGGTAGCTTTCCAGGTAAGCAAGGTAAAAACAAGCGAGCACAAGGGCGGCAGTGAAACCTACCATTATCTTGAACAGTTAAGTGCCGATGAATTATTAGAGTATGTCAAATAATATCATAGGAACCAGAAAGGAGAGCAGTCTCCACAGAAGCCTGAAATTCCAGTACTCCGGCAAGGAAAACCTCGTTGAAACTCCCGCCGGCTCATATGTCTGTGATGCCTGCACAGATGACGGTGAATATATAGAAGTCCAGACCGGCAGTTTCGGCCCCCTGAAGGAAAAAGCAAAAGAAATAACCAAAAAGAACAAGCTAAGAATTATTCACCCCATCATCAACCAAAAACACATTGAGCTCTACGATGAAAAAGGCCGCCTAAAGCACCGCCGAAAAAGCCCACTGAAAGGCAATCCCTGGGATCTCTTCAAAGTCCTGGTCTATGCCCCCTCCCTTCCCCTCCTAAAAAACCTAGTCATAGAACTTGCCGTAATTGAGGTTACGGAAAAACGAATAGATGACGGCACCGGCTCCTGGCGTAGAAAAGGCGTCCGTATAGCAGATCGCAGCCTTGCATTAAGACGTGATACCATAATCTTAGAAAAGCCAAAAGACTATAAACAATTTCTCCCCTTCACAAAAAAAGAACAGTTCACAGTCCGCGATCTAGCGGAAAAAGCAGGCATTAACCCGGACATTGCACGTCAAGCTCTCTACGTCCTGACAAAAATGGGCATAGTAAAACGGGTCGGAAAGAAGGTGAATGCTATTGTGTATTCTTTATAACTATGGTGCAAAAAAAACAGGGCCATGAGCCCTGTCAAAAAAACCAAACAAGCATGTATGCGGCATTTTAATGCCGCACGCATGCACACTGACAGCTTACCAGCCGTCTACCATGTCATCAGGATCACGATCTTCCTCTGCATAGAGGTCGGTAACAGCTCTGAGGTCGTCAAAGTAGATATAGTAACTGCCATAGGCCTGCCAGGGGTTTACTTCAACGCGGAAGCCCCTTACTTTAATTCCCATATTATTGTTGTAGTGATAGTTTCTCTGGACTATGCCGCGGAAACCGTCATCGGCCTGGGGCGGGATTGCCACAGTCATTCTTCTCCAGCCCTGGAAATTAAGCCTTCCCATGTAAAGTTCGTAGGGCCGTCCAAAGAAATCTTCTATAAGAAGATACAATTCGTGATTATAATTTCGGCCGGCTACCCAGACTGATACTTCCTTGGTGATCCCCTCGATGGGAATGGGCCGGATAGGATAAACAAAGAAATCCATATAGCCACGGCGAAGAAAGTCCACCCTGGTACCCAGAACATTATCGTTCGGGATGTTCATGCCGATTTCATCAGGAATCGGCTGGGCGCCCATGGGGCCTCCACGGAAAAGCCTGGTTGAGACATATCCTTCGTCGGGAGACATGGAAGACAGCCAGAACCCTTCCCGTTCAAACCGGTCTACCGAAACTTCCCTAATGCGCTGCTGAGCCGCATCTACACCCAGACGGTTAAAGTCGAAAGACCCGACTTCATTGGTTCTTTGAGCAAATGCACCGGCAGCAATAAATAAAATTAAAGGAACTACTAAAAAACGTTTCATCCCTGGCCTCCCTAATTATTATGTAACCAATATTCCTGAACTCTTATTGGATTAGCCAGGTCATCCCCGTCAAACAGATCCTCAAAGACATTCGTAAGAATTTTGAATTGATTAAAATAGATATAAAAATCATCTACCCTTTCTGCGGGGGTAGTCCAAATCCTGAACTTCACAAAAGTTAAACTGGCAAGCCTGGGAAGGTGCCTTCTCTCCTGGCGAATATGATTGGGGATGTTTGCCCTCAAATTTCTCCAGCCCTGAAAAGCCAGACTTCCCATGGGGAGAATATGTACAACCCCGAGATAGTCTCTTACATAGGCTTCCATGTAGTAATTAAAGTTCGAACCCCATACCCAAAGATCCATTGTCTGAACCTGGCCCGGAATGGGTATCTCATACGGTACCGGATCACCGTAAAAATCCAGTTCATCAATTTCTACAGGGTACACATCAATCCAGTTGTAACCCGGGCGATCAAAACGACCGTGTATACCGAAACTTCTGATATCCCTGTTGTCCCTGCTGCTGCCGTACAATGCCATTGGATAGGAAGGTACTACGTTTGCTAATGGATACCGTACCTCATTACCGCCTCTATCAGTGGTTCTTGTTGCAAACCTGCTGGCATCAAGCGCCCATTCAAACTGATGGGAAAATTCTACTCCCCCTATGGTCCACTGGCGATTGGTACTCCCGTCAAAGGGTTCCAAAATCACCGAAATCAAATCAACAGTTCTCTGTCCAAAGGCTGAAAAGCCGGTTAAAAACAGAAAAACAAGCAGAAAAACCGTAAGGCGCACTGCCCTGAAACTGCCTTGTCTCATCCCATACTCCTTTCTCCGACTGGGAAATGCGGATTAAATTCATTATATTAACTATCATATCCCTTTGTCAAACATGGTAACCCTGCCCTATTCATCCATGGTTCCCACGGCAGCTCAGCATAGATAGTTCATACTATTATCGGCCGATTTATTCAATTAGAACTGTTTTTTCTTGGTTTTTCTGAATTTTCTCTCTTAATATGGCCGAATGGCCAAAATAGTTGAACCTGTTCTCCATCCTGCCGGCTATTAAGTGGGGTCTTGACGGGACAAGGATCTCCTGTGGAATTTGGTGATCGTACCCGAGAATTTCTCTGACCATAACCCATGGGGAATCATCAAACATCAGTTTTACATTTCCAGGGGTGAAGGAAGGATCTGCCCAGGAGAAAAGAATAACCGGTATTGACGAATCTTGTTCAATAAACCTGCCGGCGTTTCCAATAATCACGATACAGCCGATTTCTTCAAATGAACTGAATGAATCCGAAACATTCAATAAAACCGGAGCTCTTTCATAACCCTGATCATGGAGTCCCAAAAGAAAAGCGTCACTGTAGTCGTCATGGATATAATCACTGCTGGCAAACAGAACCCCCTTTTCTCCGGCCAAAAGGGCCGCATAGAGACCCGCCCGGTATAAATCGACAGCGGTATCGGTGCGGACAAAGGCCACAGACTGATCCTGTGGTATCATTCTCCCGCCTGTCACATAAACAGGAATTTCGGGATACATATCAATATAGTAAAGAGCTGCCTCCTGATACCTATAGGGAAATAAGACCGCTCTTGGAGAGGGAGAAATATTTACCACCGCCAGGGCAACAAGATCGGGTCCCGCATTCTCAAAAACTTCTACTGGAATTATCCGGCGAAAGAGTTCCAGTGAAGTTCTTATATTTCTGAACCAAAGCCGCCTTGAACCATAGAGTTGCCCGAAAGAAGAATCTGTAACAATCAGGACAGGAGAACGTGAAATGAAAATAATCCCCAGGATTAAAGCGAAAATTAAAATAGTGGCAGGTATGAGTATTCTTGTTTTTCTTCTCAGGTTCCGCATATCCTACAATACAGTTATAATTGATAAAAAATCAACGCCTTAAAGAGATTAACTTATATACAACCTCATCCTGTATAATCCGCCCCGAACACGGTATTCGGGTCTTGTGTCTGGTCCGCAGGTAGCGGTTCCAACACCGCGCTGGGCTATATCTATATTAAGAAAATAGTATCCGTCTTCTCCTGCGCTCATATCTATAAGGTCGATGGTATGGAGAGCCCTGAATACATTTTCACTGGTATAGCGGCTGATGCTGAAATTAACAGGG
>Ga0099364_10009243_pt1 | contig 13699 bp, 11 predicted proteins | sample TergutTh196P3_FD_73070 | JGI IMG/M metagenome (GOLD analysis project Ga0099364, IMG submission 73070) | Microcerotermes parvus P3 segment gut microbial communities from Pointe-Noire, Republic of the Congo - Th196 P3 | ecosystem: Host-associated > Arthropoda: Insects > Digestive system > Gut ...
TCGGCGACGACGTGAGCGTTCCTTTCATCAGGCAATGCTTTGACACGAAAACACCGCTGGGGCAGGCTCTTCACAGAAAGATCATGAATGACTTCCGGCAATACATACTGGTGGGCGGTATGCCGCAGGCGGTGGTCGAATATGTGAAATCAAAGGATTTCGAGGCTGTCGATGCCGTCAAACGGCGGATTCTCACGCTCTATCGGGAGGATGTCTCGAAGTTCGCCAGTGGTTATGAGGACAAGGTTTTCGCGGTATTTGACGGGATTCCCGGCCAGCTGGCAAAGAAAGAAAAAAAGTATCAGCTGTCCTCCATTTCCAAGCAGGCCCGTTTCAGGAGCTACGAGGACTCTTTCGTCTGGCTGGGAGAGGCGATGATGGTCAATCTCTGTGTTAACGCGACCGATCCCCATATCGGACTGGCGTTGAGCGCGGACTTTGCGACGCAGAAATGCTATATGGCTGACACGGGACTTTTGATAAGCCACGCTTTCATGGACAGGCGCTACATGGAAAACGAGCTGTACAAGGCCATTCTTTTTGACCAGCTGGGCATCAACGAGGGCATGGTGATGGAAAACATCGCCGCCCAAATGCTGCGGAGAAACGGCCATAAACTTTATTTTTATTCCCGCCACGACAAGGAAAGGCGCGAAAATCACATGGAAATAGATTTTCTAATCAGCGAGAAAAACAAAATCGCGCCGATCGAGGTGAAGTCCGGCAGCTACAAATCCCATATTTCCCTCGACAAGTTTATGAGGAAGTTCTCATCCAAACTCGCGAACCCATACATCCTCCACACCAAGGATGTCACCGTCAGGGATGGTATTATTCATCTGCCTATCTATATGGCGATGTTTTTGTGAGGGGAGCAAGACGCGGAGGTCGTGCTTTTGTTACAGATGCTGGACTCCTGCGTTTTCCCATGCTATGATTGAGGCGAGGAAAACAAATCTTTCTCGCCTGAACGAAGTTCAGGGATTGAATTTGATCATGCACAAAGCGCACAGGAGACGTAAAATGACATACGCAAGTTTAGAACAACGACTGGCACAGGGATACATAGATATGCTCCCGTCTTTTGTCCCCGACGAAGACGCGCCTGTCAGCATTTTGGATCAAAGGCATTTTTATGATCTGATCAAAAATTTATTTCAGTTGGCCTATGATGAGCCTTTGCTTTTTGTGCCGTCTTTGCACGAAGATGACGTTTATCCCACCCGCTACAAAAAAAGTTACGGCAAACCAAAACTGATAACGGACATGAGGAAGTTCACCAAATCGCTCGATGGATTGCTCCAAGCCATGTTTCTGATCGGGCAGGGCGCGGATGTGAAGATGAGCAAGAAACAGAGCGATATTTTATCGAGGCTGGGCGTTGGCGATTTGCGTAAGCTGCCCCCCGCGTGGAAATGGATGTCAACGAAAAGCAGGGCGCGGCGCGCGGCCTTTTCACATTGCCTGTTTGATGACAGCTATCCCTATACCTCGGAAATTTATGCCCGCCTTCTTGGTGCTGCGGCCTTCGAAAAACTGGAAACTTGGATGCTTACTCAGGGATACAAACGCTTTGATATTTATGATATCACGGCCAGTGACTGTAAACTGGCACTGTCGATAGCCAATCCCAAGTGGAGCGAGGAAGCGCCGCGCGGCGGCCATGAATATAAAATCAAGCATACGGGCATATCGGCGCAGTTCGATGATTACACAAGTCAACCGGCGATATTTGGCCTGTGCATACCGGGCGGAATGAAGCCTTATTTGGAAGCCTTTGATTCTATGGAAAAGGAGCTTCAAGCCTTTGTCGTCAATCGGACAAAAAAATGTGATAAGTGCGGATACTGCGTTCAAACTGACAAAACGGGTTCCCGACCTTTGGCGCGTACCACGATTTTCTTTGAGGGCAAAGAGTACCAACTGTGTAATTACAATCCGGGCTACAATTACAGTTGGCCAAGTATTGACGACGAGCTGGCGGATATGGTGATTAAAATGCTGACTTTCATGGATGGCTTTGCGCCTACTCCTTCACCTGCAATAATGCCAGAACCGGGCGCTTAATGATTAGTATGGCACCCGCCGCTCCGCCAATAAGCGAAGAAAGCAGATATGCGCCCGCAAACAAAATAGCGTCCATGCTAACTATATGCTTGTTTTTTAATAACGACAACACAAAAATCCCCAAAGCCAAGCCGATAAAAGTGATAATCACCTGTTCTATTACAAGCAAGAAACCCGCTTGCCTCCCTAGCATCCCCAACGCCCTTAAAATAGATGCGTTTTTAGCGTTCTGAAGCTGTAATAGTAGGCAGAACCCCGCCGCGATAATTAAACTTATCGCTATAGCGACAGGGTAAAGCAAACGGACTAAAGCCAAGTTTTGCTCCATTTGACGTATCGCGGAGTTAAGCTCGCTATCAGTTAGCGAGAAAGACAGAGGGACTCTACCCGCTGATTGCCGCAGGGTGGCCTCTTCCAGTATGACCCGAAAATCCTGTATTTCCCGATTTTTCAGAGGATCAATCTCAAAACGCGCGCTTATAAACCCCATTGGTAGCCTATAAGCGCCTAAAACCGCCTCCCCTGCGTCAAGAGGCATAATGACAGATTCCCAAGCCGATTCCCGGAAAATATATCCGGAGTAAATACCGATTACATGAACCTTAATAAGCCAAGGCTGGTCGGAGTTGTCAAAATTGTGCTCAAGATATCCCATATCTCCCGGAGCTACACCCCAATCTTTGGCAATGCGTTTGGGTAAAATCACCGGTATTACGGAGTCTGACGTGTAACTAAACTCCTTATTAAAGTCGAAAGAACTAAAATCTTCTTCGTACTCGATTTCTATCGGCATTTCCTCCAGATAATGCATACGCCGATCCTCATCGTAGTAATGCCCTCTTCTATACATAGATAGCTCCGGATTGACATTTTCCACCAAAAACTCATCAATGTCTTTAACCGCGAAAATAGGATTTAGATTCCAATTATTAAACTCTTTTTCTGACCGAATACCGTCAGGGTAAGTCCCATCGCTTTCCGCCGCGATAAAGTGCGTCCATCTAAACCCCGCTTCCAAGTAAGCCCTTTGGACGAAGCCGCTTGCCAATATGGGGTCGATAGCCCGACGGAATATGACATCATTCATCGCATATCCGCTCATCCCATAATCAGCCTCAAATAGTTCCGCCTTTACTATCATCGTTTCATACAGTCTATCTATCTCCATTTCTCCTTGCCTTATTGTCTCCGCGAGCACGCTTATCGCTACCAGAAACAATAGCGCGACAGCGAGCATAAGCGCGGATTTGGCAAATGCTCGTAAAATATGCCGCCATATGAATTGCAATAAGACGATATGCTTGTTTTTTAACATCCTCTTAACCTGTTTTGCCCGCGAGAATCTCAAGCGCGGGGCGTTTGACGATCCTCATAGCGGTAAAGCATAACGCAACATGGGGGAAAATAACTGTAAACGCGCATATCCCTATTAGCAATGATAAGGAAGCGTCCACTGCTGAGCGGCTACCTGTCGCGACTAAATCAGCAAGATGCCCCCGCGCCGCCGCGTGAGCAGACGCCCACGCCATGCCTACTCCCGCCGTTACCATGGGTGTCCACAACAAACTCGCGGATATGAGTATCTGCATCATAATCCGCTTCGAGGAAACGCCAAGCACACGCTGTATCCATATTTCCCGCTTTTTCTGCCGTATATACGCAAAAGCAAGTAGCGCAATAACTAAAAGATACAAAATGATGAACAATATCGCGTTAAATGACAGCGAATATATAACAGGATTTACAGCCTCCCAAAAACGCTCCCCATCATGCTCCACAAAATGCATCTTAACTCCAAGCTCTTCGAGTATATCGCCATATGCGCGCAAAAATGCCTCTTGATGTTTTGTCGATGTAAGCACAAAACTGTAAAAATAATGGTTAAATATTCCCGGAGTCCCGGTATAGCTCAGTGGTATCGTTGATAATGGGACAAAAGCATCCCTTGTGTCCGATGATAAGGTCATATGCTGCCGGTTACGACTATATAAGCCGACAATCTCATACGTATTTTCTATTGTCGGCAGCTCTCTCCAGTCAGTCAAGCTATACGGTATACCTTCGCCAAAACCTATTAACGCCCCTTTTTTATCAACAGTATCACGCAAAGTCATCTTAATAGTGTCGCCAATCGAGAGTCCGCGCATATCGGCAAAATCCTTATGCAGCACTATAACATGATTTTGATTTTCGTTATCTTCAAGGCTAAGCCAGCGCCCTTGGCTAAGATACCATTCGCGAGAAACCTCTTGAGTTATCGGAATAGCGCTCATGTCATTCACAGCGATAACGTGCAATGTCCGTTGATTCTCGTCCAGAATTTCCATCTTTGCTGATATATTCTGTAGATTAGGAGCGGAAAAGTCTATTGCCTCTATTTCTTGCACAGGGATGACAAAAAAATCATCTGACAGTCGGTTTAGATACAGGTAATTTTCACCGCCCGGCGTCATCTGCGTAAAGTGAGAAGTTGAAGTCAGCGCATATAAGACTAGTCCTTGCCTCGACACTCTCATAAAATACTGTGATCCGATATCAAACTGATTCAATAAATCAGGCGCGTTATCTTCCGCGCGAACGCGGACATTTATATTTAATCCGGGCAGTATATGCTCTTCATAACCGACACGCACCGAATCAACAATGAAAGTAAGTAAATAATACTCATGATTCAAAAAGGCATTAAACTCAGAAACATCAGTATATTGAAATACATTGGGATTTATATCGGTACAGGTTGCATAAATAAACGCTTCGTTGTTAAATGGGTCGCTTTCCGGATTTATGTGATAATACTCCGCGTTCACGCTACTGTTCCAATAATCCCATCCCTCGATATCTGTGTTTTTGATACCATCCATTATCCCGAAAATACGTTTACTTTCTATTTCGTAAGCGAAATAATCACTTTCTCTGATAATCGCGGCTCCCGCCTTCATCTCATCGCTTATAAAATCAATACCGCGCCACCAACGTTCGTTGTAACTCTGTATATTTTGAATATTCCTCCCTATATCTGTAGTTAGTCCGCTAAAGTATCCGATGGAACGGTAATACTCGCCAATCCGCTCTGTTTCATCGACTACTAGCTTATACTCAATTATCCGCGCAACAAGGAAAAAAGAGGCAGTTCCGATAAGTATCGCAAATAAGACCGTTCTTAGCGGCTGCCGCAGCATAGATTTTATAAAAATGTTATTTCTCATCAAATTCACTATCGTCACGCACGGTCAGAGTCTTTGCCGACTGATTACTAATTAACTCATACCTACACAAGCAGTATACCTCATAATCACTTCTTGCTACTAGTAGCCTGTAACACTATCATATACTTGCATAACGCAATAAAACCGTCCATAATAAGGGTAGTTCGAATATTTTAGGGCGAAAGGTCGTATGCATTGATGAAGATGCTCAGCGTGGATAATGTGTCGTACCGCTATAAAAAGGGCGACCGTGATGTTTTGGACAAGGTATGCTGCGCATTTGAAAGCGGAGAACTGAGCGCTATCGTAGGCCCTTCCGGTAGCGGCAAGACCACGCTGTTGTCAATTCTGGCGGGACTGGATCGCCCTCATAGCGGCAGTGTATGTATAGAAGACGCCAATCTGGAAGACATGGATCTGGATCGCTATCGCCGAGAGCGGATATCCATGATATTTCAAGCGTATCATCTTTTCCCATTGCTTACCGCGCTCGAAAACGTATGCTATCCAATGCAGATAAATGGGGCTTCCACAGGAGAAGCTAGCGCAAGGGCGCGGGAACTATTAAACTCGGTCTATATAACGGAAGATAAGTTTAGGCGCTATCCATCTAATTTGTCCGGTGGAGAACAGCAGAGGGTAGCAATAGCCAGAGCCTTATCAAGCGGGGCGCGTGTACTATTGGCTGACGAACCGACGGGGAATCTCGACGCCGATAATGGCGCAGCTGTGATCGATATATTCAAGCGGCTAGCGCATGAGGAAGGGTATTGCATTATCATTGTTACTCATAGCTTAGAAATCGCTAATGCCTCAGATACGGTGTTTCACATGAAAGATGGAGTATTAACCCTATAACCATCCCCGAATGTTGTATACAGCCGGAACGTTACTATATTATGTAAAAAAAAGGAAAAAATCATGTTTTTCAATGCAAAAAACGGCAATATAAAGATTGGAAACTCTGATATGGATTACATCTCCTTTGGCAAAGGAGATCAGAACCTGATTCTAGTTCCGGGATTGGGAGATGGCCTAAAGACTGTCAAGGGTACGGCCTTGGCAATAGCCATTATGTATAAGTGTTTTGCTAAAAAGTATAAGGTTTTTGTTTTCAGCCGAAAAAACGACCTGGAAGACTGTTATTCTACAAGAGATATGGCTGGGGACTATAAAACAGCATTAGAAGCATTAGGGATTTTACGGGCGGATGTTATTGGCATATCCCAAGGCGGAATGATCGCCCAGTATCTTGCTATCGATTACCCGGAATTAGTTAATAAACTAGTTTTAGTAGTTACTCTATCCAGACAAAACGAAACAATAACAAGTGTTATCAATAGTTGGCTCAGTTTAGCCGAATTGAATGACTACAATAGTATTTTTATTGACACTACAGAAAAATCGTATACCGAGCGTCGCTTGAAGAAGTATAGACCGCTTTACCCCTTGCTGTCTAAAATGTCAAAACCGAAAGATTTACAGCGCTTTATAATACAGGCGAAATCCTGTATTAGTCATGATTCTTATGATGAATTAGAAAAAATACAGTGTCCTACGATGGTTATAGGTGTTGACGATGATAAAATAGTCGGCCAAAAAACATCAGAAGAACTTGCTGAAAAGATAAAAGATAGTAAACTGGTCATATACAATGGATTTGGTCATGGGGTTTACGAGGAGGTTAAAGATTTTAACAAGCAAGTTTTAGAGTATTTAGCGCTTTGAAAAAATAAGTAAAATGTGGAGTTTTATAGTAGGTGCGGGAGGTAAATTAAAATGAAATTTGGTTGTCCGCTTATTTCCGTGAAAAATATTGGTATTTCAAAGAATTTTTACGAAAAGGTGTTGCGACAAAAAATCACTTTGGATCTAGGAAACAATATAACATTTGGCCATGAGTCCTCTGTTTTTGCCATTCAAGGTGATTATGCCGGGTTGGTCGGTATAGATGATCTAAAACTAGCCTACAAAGGCAATGACCATGAGCTGTATTTTGAAGAGGGTTACTTTGATGAATTTGAAAATCATTTGGCACAGTTCCGTGATATCACTTATCTGCATAAAACGAAAGAATATCCTTGGGGACAAAGGGTAATGCGGTTTTATGACCCTGATTTTCATATTATAGAAGTCGGCGAGAGCATGGAAAGCGTATTTCGAAATTTCAAAAATCAAGGCATGAGTATTGATGAGGTCGCTAAAAGAACAGAACATCCCGTCGAATTTGTCAAGAGGCATCTCGCTTAATGATATGTATTATATGTTTTTGCTTTAGATTCGATCATTGACCCCTGCCACCAATGTGGCGGAGAGAAAACCCCGCAAATTTTATTCGGTCATAATATAACAATTATAGATAATGCTCATTTACAGCAATTCAAACATTATAATGATTGCCGCATATAAATTTGAAATTCCATGTAAAAACCAACTCGGAATTATAGAACCATCTGCTTTTTCGTTGATGTAACCCATTAGCAAGCCAAGCGTTGCGGTAAAAATAATAACAAGAAATGGAATTGCCATACCAAGTGTCGCGAACATCGTTGCACCGTGGAGAAGCCCGAACAAAATCGCTTGTATTGTGTTACTTCCCCAAAATCCAATTTTTCTACATAAGCATTTGCCGATAAATCCTCGAAATAATATTTCTTCGCCAAGTGCAGTTGCAAAAAAAGCAAATATAATCGCGGGAATTAACGCTTTTATTCCTTGACCACCGAAGCGTTCATTGGCAAGTTGAATGTCATCGGGTAAAATCGGATCTAAAACAAGCGACATCAAAACTGCAACTATTAACGCAATAAAAATGAAAACACTAAACATCTTTTTGTTCTCAATTTTCGGTTTTTTCAAACCAATCCAAGAGAAAAAAGCCTCTTTTTTTCTTGCGGCAATGAGCCAACTTATAATAGGTACGGCTGACAAAGCTAAAATTTGAAATATGGCTCTCAATAATTCGTTTAGAATCAATCAGTTTTCTCCCAATTGGGTTTGGGCTTCCCTCTCTTCCTTAACAACTCATATGAGTTGCCTTTAATGATCCTCCATGCAATTTTACGTTCCATAGCGCCTCCATGCGATTATCATTAGCCATATTATAAATCATACGAATAATAAGCACAATGAGGTCTTTGCACTCCCTAAGCAAAAATGCACCAATTTACGCCGAACTTATCAATTCTTAATATATACCTGCATCATAGACCTTTGCATATCTCTCACTCCATCTTTTCTACAAACTACCCTCTATTTCTTTCCAATTGACATTGGCGATCATGTTCATTTATAGTTAGCTAAAATATTTTCGGCGGCGGCTTTTAAACCCTCGACGATATAGTCCGGCTCTAAAACCTTGACTTTGGCACCGAAGCCGAGCAGCCAACTAAGCATATAATCGCGGTCTGAAAAGTCCATTTCAAAAAGAAGACCCTCGTCGGTTTCGGTAAAGCAATGGAGGCCGTATATTTCAATCAGCCGATATTTGACCGTTGGGTCGAACAGGGCGACGACTTTTTTATCGCCATTATACATAGCTTGAAAATCGCTTTTTTCTGGTGGTATTTCCCGCGCCGTAAATGTATCGTCACGCATACGCAAGCCCCACAGACGCAGCAGCTTGAACATCCGAAAGTCTTGTCTTTCCAAGCAAAAACCGAACACATACCACGACGACCAATGGAAAATCACAAAGTACGGCTCAATGCGGCGGTGACTTTCGCCCTTGTCATAATAATAATCAAACTCAATGAGCCGTCCGTCGAGTATGGCACGCTTTATCAACTCGATTTTTTCGGTGAGCTGCCCCTTGTAATGAGAAGCGAGGTCTATGATGACAGGCTCACGCAGGGATACAACCGCGTTGGTGTTGGCATGGAGCTTGTCCAAAGTCCGCTCGATATTGGATTGCGCCGACACGCTGCCGATACCTTTAAGCGCGGCGACAATGCCGGAAAGTTCGTCGGCGGTCAGAACGCTTTTGTCCAATTTGAAGCCATCGGCGATTGAAATGCCGCCACCCGCGCCTTGATGGGTTATGATCGGAATCCCCGCCATGCACAGAGCATCAATGTCGCGCCCGATGGTGCGGCGGTTTACCTCGAATTTTTCCGCCAGTTCAGGCGCGGTCACACGGTCTTTTTGAAGAAGTACGGTAAGTATGCCGAGCAAACGGTCAAGTTTCATTTTATGACCTGTCCTTTCCTTATTTAACGACTTATAACAAGAGAGCCATATTCCCGCGCCGTGCGCGGCATCATGTCAGCGTTTCAACGAGGCGGGAGATATGCTCACCGCCTGTTGGGAAGCACGAACCCACCGCCTTCGCTTCACTTAGAGGCGGGGGACATCTTTAGCCGAGTTATATCAAGTATGCGGCATACAGCGGAACTGATTTAATATTGTTTTCGTACCCAAAGCTTTTTTCCGACACCCTGATCGAGTATTTTGGGCTATATTTCTTCATATATGAGTTCAGGCTCTTTGAGCGGGTGTTATCGCCTGCTTTTACTTCTATCGGGATTACATACCCGTCTTTCAATATTACAAAGTCCACTTCGGCTTTGGCGTCCGATTCCCAATAAAACAATTCATAATCATTGGTTGTCAGAATACATGCGACATAATTCTCAGTAATCCCGCCGAGAAAGGTATTGTCAAAGGTTCTCATATTCTCTCTTGTCAGCCCTGCCCTGCGGCTTGTAAGCCCAACGTCGCTCATGTACAACTTGAATGCTGAAATATCTTTTGTGACTTCAGGGGGCATATCTCCGGATGAAATTTTAGTGCTTTTCAATACAACACCTGCCCGGATAAGCCAATCAATTGATTCTCCGAACAGGCTCGATCTGGCCCCTTTTGCTATCAGTTTATATTGGAACTTTCTATTGTCTTTAGCAAGCTGCGGTATAATAGATTCGTAGGTATTAATTGTTTTGATGCTTTGCGTCCTGTCCGTGTACTTTGTCATGTCGGAGATGTATGTGTCGACAATGATCCGCTGCACATCGGTGTGGCTTAGAACCCTGTCGCTATTGAAATAGTTATTGACCGCAAGAGGCATACCGCCCACCAGCAAGTATTCCCTGTACAGGCTTAGCAGGCTTTCGTGCAGCGGTTGCTCCATAGGCGCGTTGCTGTTGAAACATTCCTCAATTTTATCCGCAAATACCGCTTTGTCGGACGCCCACAGGAATTCTTCAAAACTCATTGGATACATCATCTTAGTAATGACTTTTCCGACCGGAAATGAAAATTCTTTTGATGAGGTGTGCACTCCCAGCAGGGATCCTGCGCCTGCCAGGTCATATTCCGGAGCGTTCTCGCAGAAATACTTGAGCGAAGTGAGCGCTCTGTTACAGCTTTGGATCTCGTCAAATATAATTAGCGTCTCTTTTGGTATTATGCGCGTTTCGAGATATCTTTCGATTTTGGGAATAAGCTTTGTTGGATCAATGCTATCTTCGAATAAATGGATCAGAGCAGGTTCGGTTTCAAAATTCAAATATACGGTGGTTTTATAATTCTCCGAACCAAACTCCCTTAGTAAGTATGTTTTCCCCGTTTGGCGGGCTCCATACAGCAGCAAAGGCATTTTTTCTTTGCCCAGTTTTTTCCACCAACTTAAATACTCTGTTATTCTACGTCTCATGGTTGCCACCTCGATTTCTCCGGGAGTTTGGGACGGCTTCATATTATCATAGAACATCGAGAAATGTCAATAATAATGCGATAATATACATTTATTGGCACTTATTATGTTATGCGCCTGCGTTTGCCAACCCGGCGATCACAGTTGCGTCACGACTTGCGTCACAACTTGCGTCACTTTGCGTCACGACTTGATTTGCTTGATGGAAGTAAAGTTATGTCAAATCACGAAGTAAAACCTTGACAAAGTTGGAAGTCGTGGGCATAATAAATAGCGATATGGTTGATGAACAGGGGCAAATTTATGAACACAGAATATTTACCTCGCATAGCTGATGAAAAACTAAAACTTGGGCTGGCTACTTCCGGTGCAGTTTTGATTGTCGGACCAAAATGGTGCGGGAAAACAAGAACCGCTGAACATATTGCAAAAAGTTTTTTGTACATGCAAGACCCGGATTATGCGGAAGCTTACAAGCTGCTTGCAGATACAAAGCCGTCAAAATTATTGGAAGGCGAAACGCCCAGGCTAATAGACGAATGGCAATCTGCGCCTGTTTTATGGAACGCTGTGCGTTTTGCCGTTGATAAGAGAAGGGCGCGAGGTCATTTCATTCTTACAGGCTCTGTCGTCCCACCGGAAACCGATGATATGCATACAGGTACAGGCCGAATCAGCAGGATGACCATGCGAACGATGTCCCTGTTTGAATCTGGAGAGTCCACAGGAGCGATTTCTCTTGGAGATTTGTTTGAAGGTAAAATAGGTTTATTTGATGAAAATAAACTATCTTTGGAAAAACTCGCATTTATTCTGACGCGAGGAGGTTGGCCGGAGGCGGTACTCGAGGAAAACGAAAAATATGCGCTGCGAATGGTGTATAACTACTTAGACGCAGTCGCCAATCAGGATATGTCAGGAATAGACAAGGTAAAGCGAAACCCTGACAGGGTTTATTCGCTGCTACGCTCAATCGCGCGTAATATCTCCACACAAGCTAATACCGCGACATTGCTCAAGGACTTAATATCCAATGACGAAAGCTTATCAGACAAAACTGTCAACGATTATATTACCGCGTTAAAAAAGTTATATGTAATTGAAGATTTACCCGCATGGAGTCCGCATTTGCGTTCCAAAAGAGCCATCCGAACAACTTCGAAAAGGCATTTCATTGACCCGTCGATAGCGACAGCAGCTTTGCGTGCCGACAGCGGAAAGCTGTTAAATGATTTTAGAGCTTTTGGCTACTTATTTGAATCTCTGTGTGTTCGCGATTTAAGAATTTATTCAGACTACTTGGATGGTTCGGTATATCATTACCGTGATCAGACGGATTTTGAAGTAGATGCAATTATTCAACTGAAGGATGAGCGTTGGGCGGCTGTAGAAATCAAAATGGGCGCAGGGGAGATTGAAAAGGCTGCGGAAAATTTGATAAAATTCAGCAATAACATTGATACGGAAAAAACGCCTCCTCCGTCTTTTTTGATGGTGTTGACCGCAACTGAACACGCTTTTCAACTTAAAAATGGCGTATGGGTAGTGCCAATTGGCTGCTTGCGAAATTGATTTAGCGGTGATGTGTCGGAAGACGAGTTGGAACGAATGGTTGATAACAGTTATGGTTTGATAAAGCCGAAAGTGTCTGAAGTGTTTCCAACCGCGAATGAAGTATAATACGATTCGGAACAAAATTCTAGCGGCATTGTTCCGAATTCCTTTGCCCCTTGTATTGTTTGGCAATTCGCAGTATTATAGTAAAGAATGGCAGCACATCGGTATGAAAAGGCAGTGAATCAGAGAGCTTCGAGGATATTTTTGGATGGTTGATTATGTCGTCATACACGAATTGGCGCATATTCCGGAAATGAATCATAAGGTAACGACGACGATTTTGTCTGACAAGAGAGGAAATTATTTTGAAGAACACTTATAAGCTTATCACGGCTGTTGTTGCGATGGTTTTACTCATATTGCTGTGCGCTTGCACGAGCGATAGCAACAGCCACCCTGAAACGCCGGCTTTTTCACCGGGAACGCTGACCGTCACATTTGATTATGAGAAAATCTCCGGCTCAGCCAGCAACCAATGGGCGGTATGGATCGAAGACACTGACGGCAATCTGGTTAAGACATTATATGCTACTCGTTGGACTGCAAACGGCGGCTACAGAACCCGTCCCGATTCCATCGCCCTGTGGGTGGAAAAATCCAATCTCGCGTCTCTGTCAAAAAGCGAAGTTGATGCCATCAGCGGCGCGACGCCACAGGCAGGGACGCAGAGTTACGTATGGGACTTGACAAACGCGGACGGTGTCGCGGTTTCTCACGGCGAGTACAAGTTTTTCGTCGAGGGAACCTTGCGTTGGAAAAACTATGTTCTGTACTCAGGTTTAATAATGATAGGCGATGCGCCTGTGACCACTGACGCCGATGCGGAGTTTTTCTATGAAGCGTCGGACAGAAACGCCGCACTGACGGGCGATTCGCCGGAAAATGCAATGATTGGCTCGGTGACGGCGAGCTTCGTTTCTGCCGCCGACAACTAAAAAAAAGAATTTTGCCATGATTTACGAACGTAACGATAAGCTGTGCGTAAATCTTAAATGTGACCCGTTTGAAACGTATGATTGAACATAGCTATTGCCTATCCAACTCGCTACGCTCGGGGATTCAGTGGGAGATTGGACTCCCACTGAATCCGCAGCAAGCTGCGGTTTCAATAGGTGGCTTCGCATTATGCGGTGATTCAACTCCCACCTACGCTGCG
>Ga0099364_10009244_pt1 | contig 13697 bp, 11 predicted proteins | sample TergutTh196P3_FD_73070 | JGI IMG/M metagenome (GOLD analysis project Ga0099364, IMG submission 73070) | Microcerotermes parvus P3 segment gut microbial communities from Pointe-Noire, Republic of the Congo - Th196 P3 | ecosystem: Host-associated > Arthropoda: Insects > Digestive system > Gut ...
TTTTTCATCTGTAATTCTATAAAAAAGTTTTACTTATTGCTTTCCCCCAACCGCAAATGCTGCTCCACGAAACCTTCGGAGTAATCTATTGTTATATCAATAATTTCGCCTTTTTCATTGTAAACCGGAAAATAACGAGGATTTACGAAACCTTTGTATGGCGCAATGTCTAATTTTTTGTAACGTTCCAAAATTTCAATGTGCATATCTTGACTTACATCTACGCCGAATGTTTCGACTAAATGTGTAGCCATTTCGTAATCGCCTTCGGATTTTATGCGTTGAATTTCGGTTAATAATTGACCAAACATTTTACGCAAGGCTTCGTAATCATTGATTTTTATAAATGTTTTATCATCTCTCTCCGTAAATTCAAGCGTATTTGTTGTGTCATATTGAAACATCGCTTTCGCAATCATTTGCCTGTTCCGCATATGCGTTTGTTGAATATCATTTCCCAATTCAATGCGAACAAGTTGCGTCATTAAACCGTTCATCATATATTTATAGTAAGCGGCTTTATATGCCTCGTGGTTGGGCAGCAAGCCGAGTTCTACCATTTTGGGGTCGGCAATGTAGTAGAGTGCAAAAAGGTCGGCGCGCGCCTCTTCGATGACTGCACCGTAGGCTTTGAGCGCGTCTTGGCTCACGCCGGGCAGCAACTTTCCCGAACCGTGTCCAAGGCACTCGTGCAGGTCGGTGTGGAGGTTGTCGGTGATGAAGCCGTAATTTTCTATTAAATTGCGTTCTTCTTCACTGTACACAAATTCTTCCAAAAAGCCATTTCCTTTTGATGCTTCGTTATGTGCTTGTGCGATATTTTCGATGGTTACGGATTTTGAGCCGTGCATTTCGCGTATCCAATTGGAATTGGGCAAATTTATTCCCAACGGCGAAGACGGATAACAATCGCCGCCAAGCATCGCCACCGTGATGACTTTTGCCGAAACGCCTCGTACTTTTTCTTTTTTAAAACGCTTGTCCACAGGCGAATTATCTTCAAACCATTGCGCATTGGCGCTGATAATTTCGGTGCGTTTGGTCGCTTCCGTGTTTTTAAAATTCACAATTGCTTCCCAGCTTGCCTTGATGCCGAGCGGGTCGCCGTAAGTTTCGATAAAGCCGTTCAAGAAATCAATGTGCGAATCGGTATCTTGCACCCACGCGATGCTGTATTCGTCGAAAGTTTTAAGGTCGCCGGTGGTGTAAAAATCTATCAATAAAGAGATTATGTTTTTTTGCTGGTCGTTTTCGGCAACGGTTTTGGCTTTTTCGAGCCAATAGACGATTTTTTCGATTTCGTTAGTGTACATTCCGTCTATTTTCCAGATTTGTTCTATAAAATTTCCATGACAGTCTTGCATTAGACGACTATTTAAACCATAGGAAATAGGGGTAGGGTCATTCGGATTGCGTACTGCATTGTAAAACTCTTCAACATTTTTTTGTGTTACACTGTTGTAATAGTTATTGGCTGATGTTATAATTAAATCTTCGCCTTGTGTTTGGTTTACACGTTTGGCTGCAATATGTGGATTGAAAATTACAGAAAGAAGAATCTCATTTAATAATGATTCTTTTGTTATAGCGAGGGAACCGCATGGATCAGGTTGATTGCTATAAATATATCCTAACATTTTTTCGTCAATCAATGTATTATATGCTTCAATAAAAAATTCTTTTGAAAATCCGGGCACAAATTTATCCATACTATAATGGTGATGTATGCCGTTTGCAAACCAAACTCGTTTCAAATAAATTTCAAATTGCTTGAAATCTTCACTATTTTGGTCGCCTTCATAATTCAAATAAATGCCTTCTAATACTTCGCGTACAGGGATGTTCCCTGAATAATTTTGGTCAAATAAAATATCGCGCCCCTCAACAGCAGCCTGCGAAAGATAATAAATATATTCTTTTTGTTTGAGAGTTAAATCCTCAAATCCGGGCACTTGGTAGCGCAACACTTCGATATCGGCAAACTTATCTACCGAATAATTAAAATTCTTCATGTGATAATCATTAGATAAAATGACAGAAAAGCCTGTCAGTAGAAAAAAGATAGATGTTATTGTTTTTTTCATGTCCCATACTAAAAAGAAATACAAAATTACCGTTTTTTTTATATTACGGCGTATATTCATCTGTTTTTTTAACAAATTTTGTTATTTCATTTTTTGTATATAAAAACTTTCCTATCTTTGTTTCGTTTTTGAATGAATAGAATTTTCAACATTTAACACCCTAATTTGTATGAGAACATTTTATCACAAAATGAGCGTTTTGCTGGTGGCAACGCTCGGTGTATGGCTGTCGGCTTGCGTGGACGACGGCTACGATTTGAAGAACATAGACAGCGCTATGCAATGGAACGGTTCGCTTGGCATACCGGTGCTGGCAGAAGACCGAATTACGCTGGAAGATATGCTTAATCAGTTTGGTAACGCCGTGCCAAAGCAGCTTGTGCTTGAAGACGGCGTGCTTTGCCTGCTATTCGAAAAACAGTTATCCTATGGCGTGTCCGACATTAACAAAAACTTTAAAGATTTCGACAATTTGGTTAAAGACCTTGTTTTGCTCGACGAAGCAACTGCCGATGATTTTGAAGAAACAAGCGGTTTTTATTTGACAACCGTCGATTGCAATCTCTTCGATAAAGTGAACGGCGGGGCAAATGCCGGTAAGCATCGAATCAATCGAATTGAGTTTAAAAACACAAACATTATGCTGAATTTGGAAATTGAGGACATTACTTTCAGTTCGTTTGAACTGCAAATTGACCTTCCGCAAAGTAACGGATTGCCTCCTCAATCGCTCATATTCGATATTCCTGCCGGCGGAGATAATATTTTGCTTACCGAACAAAATATTACCATCGACCTGGAAGCCTTGAAAGCCGCCGGCGACAAATTGAAGATAACCATATCGGGCTATGATGTAAATTTGGGTCTTGCTCCAAAAATCACGATAAAAAACCTTTCGTTCGACCCTGAAATCGGCGAGTTTATCGCTTGGGGTTGGTTTAATTATACAGTAGACGCTCTGTTAAACGAAGAATTTAAGATTGCGGATATTCCTGTAAAGATTTTACAAGATATGGATTTTAAATTCAACCTCACCAATACACGTTTTGAGTTTAATATTGCGTCTTCGTTTGGAACGCCCCTGTCTTTCAATCTTCGCGAATTTAACGCAGTGCACGAAAACGAAGGAGCCAATGCTCTTCCTGTGGATAAAGAATTTTCCATAGCTCGCGCCAACAATCTTGGAGAAACAGTGCAAAACGATTTGATAAAGTTGGATAAGAGCGATGTCCTTGAAATTGGGGAATTGGTTTCTTCCGAATTGCGCCAGGTAATGGCACGCTATTCCATAGGAACAAAACAAATAAATCCTCAAAGTCCGGGCGATGTTGCCGAACAGTTTATTTCTTCGAAAAACGATGTTTCCGTTCACGCCAAAATGATTGCTCCTCTTTCCCTCGAAAAAGGCGACCATCTCATTTACAACCATTCGGTGGCAGTGCTGTTGCCGGAAGAAGTCAAGTCCAGTTTGGAAGCATTTGAAGTAGAAAAAGCCACGATATTTTTTGCCTACAACAATGCCTTGCCGTTGTCATTAACTGCGTGGTTTGCAAAAAATGTAAACGGCAATATGGTGCCTATTTCCACCGTTCCCGATGTGCAAGTGGACTTGAGCTACCAACAATTAGGAGAGTTTAAAATTGAAATTGACCAACACAGATTAGATGACTTATTGAAAATGGACGGTCTCATTATGGAATATAAATTAAGAGAATTGCCCGATGCAATAACCATCGAAGCCGCCGATGCCGTACAATTGAAAATAGGCGTGCAATTGAAAAAATTTACTTACAAACCCAACAAATAGAAAGGAGAAACAGACAATGAAAAATTTTAAATATTTCGCCGTTCTTTTGGCGACGGTATGTGCAAGCGCAACACTGTCGGCGCAACAAGTGAGTACGCTCTATTTTATGAAAAACCTGCCCGCTCGCGGCGATTACAATCCCGCGTTTCAACCGACACATAATATATGGGTCGATTTGCCTTTAGCATTTCGCTTGTCGGCTGGCAGCAATTCCTTGGGTTTCAACGATATTTTCTTACTCGAAAATGGTAAAACCATTACTTTTTTACACCCCGGTGCAAATCCCGATAAATTCTACAAATCACTGAATAAAAACACGCGAATTTACAGCGATTTTACGATTGGCATTCTCGGTTTCGGTTTTCGGAAAGACAAACACTATTTCTCTTTCAACTTGTCGGAAAAAATAAGCATGGGCGTTTATTTGCCCAAAGACTTGTTTAAATTTGCGCTCTATGGCACAGGCGACAACTATCAAGACAACTTCAACTGGAAACGTATTGGCGTAAATGCCTCTGTGTACACCGAATTTGCATTTGGCTATTCGCGTGTCATCGGCGATAAACTAACGGTAGGCGGTAAACTCAAATTCCTTATGGGGCAGCTAAATGTCAATACCAACTTCAAAAAATTGAATCTCAATGCCGGTATTGACGAATGGAATCTTGACGCCAAAGGAGCGCTCAATATATCAATTCCCTGGTTCAATATGCCGAAAACACAAGATAATACAATTGATTTTGAGAACTTTAAGTTCAAAGACATGTTTAATTTCGATGACATGTCCAAAAAAGCAATTTTAAAAAATGTATTTGCACCAAATTGCGGCTTGGGCTTTGACTTGGGTGCAAACTACAAGCTGTTGCCTAATCTGCAACTGTCGGCTGCCGTAACCGATTTGGGATTTATTCGCTGGACTAACAATTCGAACAAAATAAGCGTCAATGGCAATTATTTGATAGACGGCATTGTTGAAAATACAGATGACGGTTTCAAACTTAAAGACTTTTTAGGTGAATTTACAGAGGCTTTCGAGCTCGGCTGTTCAAACAAAGCCTACGCCACTGCCTTGAATGCCCGCGTGAACATTGGCGCAGAATACAGCTTGTGGAAAGACCGTTTTGGCGTAGGTCTTTTGTGGACTTCGCAGTTTGCTAACAAAACAATGTTTCAAAACCTCACTTTATCGGCTAATTTACGTCCGGTAAATTGGTTCAGTACGACTGTCTGTTATTCGTTCTTACACGGACAGGCGCAAACAATCGGTTTTGGCATACAACTGTTAGCAAGTCCATTCAATATGTACATTGCTTTGGATAATATTCCGCTTTCTTTTGCAAAAACCAAAGAAAGCAAAATGGTTATTCCGACCAATTCAGGGATTAATCTTCAAATGGGTTGGTGTTTGGTTTTCGGAAATCCGGATAAAATCGCAGAAAAGAAACAAAGAAAAATAGAAAAACAGCAACGTAAAGATGAAGCGACCGCGCCTCGACATGACGAAAAAAACTTATAACTTATAACTTATAACTTATTTACAGATTTAACAATAATTGCGGCGGTAACGGTTTATAAAGAATCTTCCATTAAAATCTTCATAATCGTAACTGCCGCTTTCGTTACGCTCGTTCCTGGTCCGAAAATAGCCGCTACGCCTGTCTTGTAAAGATAATCGTAATCTTGCGCAGGAATAACCCCGCCGGCAATCACAATAATATCTTCGCGACCGAGTTTTTTTAGTTCCGCCATTACCTGCGGCACAAGGGTTTTGTGCCCTGCCGCCAAAGACGAAACGCCCAACACATGCACATCGTTTTCGACTGCTTGCTTGGCGGATTCGGCAGGAGTTTGGAACAACGGTCCCATGTCTACGTCAAATCCGCAATCGGCATAGCCGGTTGCTACTACTTTTGCGCCGCGGTCGTGTCCGTCTTGCCCCATTTTGGCAATCATAATACGCGGTTGACGACCTTCTTTTTTGGCGAATTCGGCTGTCAGTTCGCAAGCTTTTTGAAAATCCGCATCGTTTTTAGTTTCTGATGAATACACGCCTGATATTGTTTTAATTGTTGCTTTATATCTGCCTGCAATTTTTTCGCAAGCGTCTGAAATTTCGCCCAATGATGCACGTGTGCGCGCTGCTTCTATGGATAATTCCAGCAGGTTGCCTTTGCCTGTTTCAACGCATTTTGTAATTGCGGCGAGGGCTGCCTGTGCTTCGGCTTCGTTGCGGTTGGCGCGTAGTTGCTTCAACCGTTCTATTTGTTGCTGGCGCACAGCCGTGTTGTCCACTTCGAGAATATCAATCGGGTCTTCTTTTGCCAAACGATATTTATTTACGCCCACGATTGTTTGCGTTCCGCTGTCGATACGCGCCTGTGTGCGTGCTGCCGCTTCTTCGATACGCATTTTGGGTATGCCGGTTTCGATGGCAGCCGCCATTCCGCCGAGTTCTTCCACTTCTTGTATCAATGTCCACGCCTTGTCTGCCAGTTCTTGCGTCAAACTTTCTACATAATATGAGCCTGCCCAAGGGTCAATGCTTTTGCATATATTTGTTTCTTCTTGAATATAAATTTGCGTGTTGCGGGCAATTCGCGCCGAAAAATCGGTTGGCAGCGCAATAGCCTCGTCCAAAGCATTGGTGTGCAGCGATTGCGTGTGTCCGAGAGCTGCTGCCATTGCCTCGATACAGGTGCGACCTACATTATTAAACGGGTCTTGCCCTGTCAGCGACCAACCCGAAGTTTGCGAATGCGTACGCAGAGCGAGTGATTTCGGATTTTGGGGATTGAATTGTTTTACAATTTTAGCCCAAAGCAAACGGGCTGCGCGCATTTTGGCAATTTCCATAAAATGGTTCATTCCGATTGCCCAAAAGAACGACAAACGCGGTGCGAAAGCGTCAATATCCATTCCTGCATTTACACCTGCACGAAGATACTCCAAACCATCGGCGAGCGTGTAAGCCAGCTCAATATCTGCCGTTGCGCCTGCTTCTTGAATATGATAGCCCGAAATGGAAATGGAGTTGAATTTGGGCATATTTTTGGAAGTATATTCGAAAATATCGGCAATGATTTTCATCGAAAATTTGGGCGGATAAATATAGGTGTTGCGCACCATAAATTCTTTGAGAATGTCGTTTTGGATTGTGCCTGCCATTTCTTCTAATTTAGCGCCCTGCTCCAATCCGGCATTGATATAAAATGCCAAAATGGGCAATACCGCGCCGTTCATCGTCATCGAAACGGACATTTTGTTTAATGGAATGCCGTCGAAAAGTACTTTCATATCTTCTACGGAACAAATCGAAACGCCTGCTTTTCCCACATCGCCCACCACGCGCTCGTGGTCGGCATCGTAGCCGCGATGTGTTGCAAGGTCGAAGGCTACGGAAAGTCCTTTTTGCCCCGAAGCCAAGTTTCGGCGGTAAAAAGCGTTACTTTCTTCGGCAGTGGAAAAGCCCGCGTATTGGCGAATTGTCCAAGGCTGCATTGCGTACATTGCACTGTAAGGTCCGCGCAAAAATGGCGGAATACCGGCGGCGTAATTCAAATGTTCCATTCCTTGCAAATCTTCTTTTGTGTAAATGGGTTTTACAGCGATTTGTTCGGCGGTTGTCCATGTCGTAGAGACGCGGCATGCCGCGTCTCTACATACGGATTGTACGTTGTTGATGTTAATTTTTTTGAAAAGGGGCTTCATGTTTTTTTTTATCACTGACAACTTTTTTTATTACACGCTACGACTATTTGGAACAATTTTTTGTGCTTTCTTTTGTTACTGTAACTTTTTCGATAAGGTATTTTGCTGCTTCTGCATCATATACTAAAAAAAGTTCCTTGTCGGTTTTATCACAATATGTTTTGCTGTTAAATTCTTGATTAAAAGGATAAACGACTGTATCCAAAGCGTCGTTTTCAATAATCGGTTTTCCTAAAGTTATTTTCATACTCGTTCCTTTTAAGCGTGAAAAATATTGCTCCAAAGTACGATTATCAATGCTTTCTTTGCCTTGATTTGACAAATTGGATACTTCTACTCTTCGGATTCCGTTTGGTTTTTTTGCAAACATGTTTTCAAGTTCTGTCCTGATTTCTTTGTTTGGATTTTGCATATAGGCAGAAAGTTTGTTCGCAAAGTTTTCGGCAGTTTTATCTGCTGCTGCTTGTTGTGCTATCCATTTTTCCAATTTTTCTGTGTCTACTACGGGTTGTTGCAAAGTGTCTTCATAGTATATTTCTGTAATTGAGCCTGTTTTCAAGTCTTCGTCGATAGCAATAACAAAAGTCGGGGCAAGCGTATGATATGCTTCCATGCTTGAGAAAAACATTACGTCTTCCGACTCGACAAACAGCATAGGGTCAATATCAACCCTGATTGCCGGCACATTTGCATCGCCGACAATTATGTTTTTGCTGTCGGGCAACGAAACTGTAATATCGCCGCTATTTGCTTTTACCGATAATGCTACTTTCGCATATTCGCCGCCTAACTGTTCTGCTGTTAAATTGGCATACCAATCTTCAATAAGTTGTTTTGCCACTGCTTGCATTGTAATTTTTTCGGAAGCAAGAAAATCTATTTCTACGGTTTTAACAGCAGTTAATATAACTTTTTTCACCGGTTGAGTTTCTGCATCTTTTCCCGTATTAAGTTTTGCTAACCACTGAAAGGTTACATGAAACTTGGAATTACTGTTGTATTCGCCTTTTTTGGCAACTACATTTGTTTCGCTTGTGGTTTGATAACGAGCATATTTATCTCTATCCACAATTTCAAATTTTTTGTTTCTTTGCCCATCGCCAATTTTGCTTGTGGTAGCATCGGCGTCGGAAAATATAGTTGTTTCAACTCCGTTTTTCTTTCGCGACATATATTTGTACACCGTTTTTAACCGTCGCTTTTTAATATCGTTGCTTGATAAAAACGATGGTACTTTACTGCCTTCCAACAAAAATTGTCTTCCTGCTTCGCCGTTTGCTATTCCGAAATTGACTTTGGCTTTTTCAAATTTCAGCCCGCTGTTGATTTTATCCATCAACTCTGTATAAGTTTTAGATACTGCTGTTTGCTCTGCTTCTGCTTTTTGAGCAAAACCCATCACACTTACGCCCAACGTAAGGGCGATACATAAAATTTTTTTGTACATTTTGATAATAGTTTAATAGTTTATATTTAAGATAATTTATGGTTCAACATAATTCTGTTCTGATTGAATAAATGAGCGGTCAGACAACATGTCTGCGGCGACAACGGGGTAATTGCGCCCTACATCAAGCGCTTGCAAACCGGTTTGCGTATAGCCTTCGATTGTGCATGTATCGGCAATGGAAAGGTAAAAATCAACGATTGAAAATTTCCCGCTCCAATCATTCATGTATTTGAAAATCGCAGGCGACAGGACATGAATTCCTGCGAACGCTAATTTGCTGTAATCATTGGGATTGAGGGTAGGGTAGGGCGATTTCACTTCTTTTGTAGTTTCATTAAGCCAGCCGGCAAGCCGGTTTTGCTTGTCGAAAAGTAAGTAACGCGAAGTGTGTCGTTTGCTTACTAAAAGCGTAGCCAAGGCATTTTTTTTCAGAGAAAAATCATACATTCTGCGCAAATCGACATTAGAAATAATATCTACATTATACAGCAAAAAAGGTTTTCCATCGTCGAAAAACGCTGCCGCTCGTTTAATTCCGCCGCCGGTATCAAGCAGCCTGTCTGTTTCGTCGGATATTTCAATCCGGATATCGAAATTGTTTTTTTCTTTGAAAAAATCTATTATTTGTTCGGCAAAATGATGCACATTGACAATAATTTCGTCAAATCCTGCCGCTTTGAGTTTTAGCACAATGTGCTCTAAAAGCGGTTTTCCTGCAACAGGCACAAGCGCTTTTGGAACAGTATCGGTAAGTGGTTTCAGTCGTGTGCCAAGTCCGGCAGCGAATATCATAGCTTTTTTCATTTTACATTCTTGTGATTTTTGCGCCTAATGCATTCAAGCGTTTGTCAATGTCTTGGTAGCCGCGGTCAATTTGGTCAATATTGTCGATAATGCTCGTGCCTTCGGCGCAAAGAGCGGCGATAAGCAGCGCAATTCCGGCGCGAATATCGGGCGAACTCATACGCGCAGGACGCAGTTTGAACTGCTCGCCCAAACCAATCACAGTGGCGCGGTGAGGGTCGCAAAGAATGATTTGCGCACCCATATCTATCAGTTTATCTACGAAAAACAAACGGCTTTCGAACATTTTTTGATGAATAAGCACGCTGCCTTTTGCTTTGGTTGCGACCACCAGCAACACGCTTAACAAATCGGGCGTAAGTCCGGGCCAAGGCGCATCGGCAATGGTCATAATTGAGCCGTCGATAAAACTTTCGATGGTGTAGCTGTCTTGCTGTGGAATGTACAAATCGTCGTTGCGGACTTCCATTTTTATACCCAAACGCCGAAAACTTTGCGGGATAATGCCCAAATGTTCGTATCCGACATTTTTTATGCTTATTTCGGAGCCTGTCATTGCCGCCAGCCCGATAAACGAGCCGATTTCAATCATATCCGGCAATATACGATGCCGGCAGCCTTTTAGCGATGTTACTCCGTCAATAGTAAGAAGGTTTGAACCAATGCCGCAAATATCGGCGCCCATTGCATTGAGCATTTTGCAGAGTTGTTGCAGGTAAGGCTCGCAGGCAGCGTTATAAATGGTGGTTGTGCCTTCGGCTAATACTGCCGCCATTACGATATTGGCAGTGCCGGTTACCGATGCTTCGTCTAAAAGCATATAGCTGCCTTTCAAGCGGGCGGCATTTATTTCGTATTGTTGTTTTGCGCTGTTGTAATTAAATTCGGCGCCCAAATTTTGTATTCCTTCGAAGTGCGTATCCAAACGCCGCCGCCCGATTTTATCGCCGCCGGGTTTGGGTATGATTGCCTTGCCGAAACGCGCAACCAAGGGTCCGACCAGCATAACCGAACCTCTTAACGATGCGCTTTTTTTAGCGTAGGCTTCGCTGTGCAAATACTCTAAATTTACGTTTTTTGCCTGAAACGAATAGGTGGACGCATCTATTTTTTCGACTTCCACGCCTATATCTTGCAATAAATAAATCAGGTTATTTACGTCTAAAATGTCGGGAACATTTTCTACGATAACCTTTTCCGGAGTGAGCAGCGTTGCACAAATTATTTGCAATACTTCGTTTTTTGCTCCCTGTGCAGTGATTTCTCCCTGTAAACGGTGTCCGCCTTCGATGATAAAAGATGCCATAGGAAAATTACGAATTAAAAATTAAAAATTACGAATTAAAAGATTTTAAAATCATGTTAATTCTTTAGTCTTGTAAAAATCATGGTTCAGACAATTTATCTTTTCCCCTTTTTTCCATTATTATTTTTCTTATTGTTATGGTTACGGTTTTGGAACAAATCTTTGGGATTGGCGAGTTTCATCGTGTCTTCGGCGATATTTATTCTGCCTTTCGACAATTCAGAAAGGTCTTTAAATATTTTGTGGTCTTCGACCGTATCTTTATTCCATGCTACAAAGCATTTTTTCATTTGACTGGCAATGAGCATTATCAGATGATTTTTTTCTTCGCTTTCGGGCATTTCTATGGCTTTTTCTATTGCCTGCTGCACTATTCGCCCGTAGTGCATGTATTTTATGCGTGAATTTTTGTAAGGAACTTGTTCGGGCGGCGTGTACAGGCTTTCGCGCTTGCATATTTCGTAAGGATAGTCGATGTCCAATTTAAAATCGGACATGATGGCTAAATGGTCCCAAAGTTTATGCTTGAAATCTTCTATATCGCGCAAATAAGGAAAAAGATTTCCCATGCTTGCTACTATCGTTTTTGCGCAGCGAGTGCGCTCTTCTTTGCTTTCAATGGTGAGCGCATGCTCTACCATTCGTTGAATGTTGCGCCCGTATTCGGGCATAATTAGGTCTTCGCGGTTTGAATATTCCATATTTTTAGAGTGTAGATATTAGAGTGTAGATTATTTAAGCTATGAGCTTAATATTTCTTTTCCATAGATTAGTATTTCATTTACAAATGGATTGGTATTTTTAAATTCTTTTTCTCGAAAAGGGTGCGGTTCTATACGGCTGTCTATTCCTTTTGTAAGTTTCATTAGTTCTACCTGCCGGTCTAAACGGTTGCCGTAATCGGAAAAGACTATGGCAATGTCAATATCGCTATCTTCGTGAGGATTGCCTTTTGCATACGAACCGAAGAGAATGATTTTTTGAAAATCGAATGTATTTCTCACGGCTTCAACGTATTTTTGAATGATATTTATAGTTTCTGTTTTATCCATTGTTGCAGTTTTTCTATTTTTTCAATCCATTCTTTAGTAAAATCAGCGGTACAGAGAAAATAAAACTCTTTTTTATAATCATCATATCGGGCATTAAGGTTGAAAGTTGTAATTTTGAAAAGCCATTCGGTATATTTTTCGCTGATTTCCATGTTACTAACTTCTGCCAAGCGGTAGAGATTGTGCGTGAAAGGTGCATGTTTTTGGTTATTTTTCACAAAATAGGCTTTCAACAGTTTTTCTATGGAAATATGCCCCATAAACAATGCCCAATGATATATCTTTGAGCGATATAGTGTAAGCATAGCATTGTAATCTTCGTTGGAACTTTCCACCCAATATCGAACAATTTTATCAATATCCAATTCTGTTTTATCCATTTATTTGTTTTTTTTGCTCCACAAAGATAATTCTTTTTTTCTTTTAAAAAAAAACATTTACATTTGCGGTGTCAAAGTGCAAGCTTTGGCAAGTTTTTTATTATTAATCACTAAATTAAATTTTCACAATTATGAAAAAAGTATTTTTATCTTTTGTATTGGCGTGTATCGCCGTAGCAGCAAATGCGCAAATCAGTCAAACGCCAATCAAAACTTTTGATGCGGAGGAGAATGATGATTATTCTTTCTTTTCCCGATTTTTTACATACGCAAATGGAGACCAGGTCTTTTTATTCTATGGAAGGGATAATGTTAAGATTTATGATTTATCTTTTAACTTAATCAAAACTGTTAATATGGCGACTATTCCCGGATATGAAAATTGGGGAATCTTATGTAAAGAATTTATATACGATGAGTATTCAATCGCCTCCTCCGACAAATTTACCGGCGATAATACCCTTGGTTTTATAGTTGTTACCACCGACGGCTTCGCGATTATAAACGAAAATGGGCAAGAAACATTCAGAAAGACCTATACTGATGGTTGGAGTTCGGGTGACCTCTTTTATATTCATGAAACAAAAAATGGGAATTTGCTGCGAGTTAGTTTAAATAAAACAATAATACCCGGCGAAGAGTATGCGTATAAAATTGAATTTTATGCGCTTCCCGGCTATACCGCCGGCGCAAATCTTCGCAGCACAAGCATTGAGCAATTAAGCAATCCGTATCCAAATCCTGCCAAAACATATATCCGGTTGCCTTATACTTTGCCTCAAGGAGTACTCAATGGCACAATCCGTGTATTCGATGTGCAAGGTAAAATGATTAAAACTTTCCCCGTAACCGGCGCTACGGAGTATGTGCGTTTGGATACAAGTAATTTGCCGGCAGGTAATTATGTCTATACCCTTGATATTCGCGGGCAAAAAGGCGAAAGCAAGCGGTTTATTGTGAAGTAGTTGTGTTTAGAAACCTGTTAGGTTTTAGGAAAGAACGGGATTTTTCAATTAAAAATTAAGAATTAAAAATTAAAAATGAAGAAGTTACAAGACTATTAGACACAAGACTATTAGACACAAGACAGAAACTTCTTTAAAAAC
>Ga0099364_10009245_pt1 | contig 13695 bp, 15 predicted proteins | sample TergutTh196P3_FD_73070 | JGI IMG/M metagenome (GOLD analysis project Ga0099364, IMG submission 73070) | Microcerotermes parvus P3 segment gut microbial communities from Pointe-Noire, Republic of the Congo - Th196 P3 | ecosystem: Host-associated > Arthropoda: Insects > Digestive system > Gut ...
CGAAGCAGGAAGCAACCCGCAATGACAAGGGAATGAGTGAATAAGCAAATCAACATTAAACCATAAATTATGAACAAAAGACAAAAAACCATTGCCTTGGTGGCGCATGATAACCGCAAGCAGGATATTATTGAATGGGTGGAATTTAATCATGCGGTTTTGCAGAAACACCATTTGGTATGTACCGGAACTACCGGCAACCTTATTCAGCAAACCTTGCGGCGTAAGTTGGCTAAGGCAGCTGATGCTATTCAAATGACCTTGATGAAATCGGGGCCGCTGGGCGGCGACCAGCAACTGGGCGCCATGATTGCCGAAGGAAAGATCGATATATTGATTTTCCTCTGGGATCCCATGCAGCCGCAGCCACACGACGTGGACGTAAAGGCCCTCTTGCGCATTTCGAGCTTGTATAACATTCCTACGGCTTGCAACCGTTCCACAGCCGATTACCTTATATCCTCGCCCTTACTGGAGAGTGATTACGCGCCTGCACTCAAAGATTTTTCGTCTTACCTTACAAGAAATCTTGATTTATAGAGATGCGGGAAGAGAGGCACACAATTCCCATTCCATCCGACATTATCCACGACTTTTTGATCAGGTGCCTGCCTGCGTAGCAGGCGCATATAGATAACCCTGTGCGACCCCTGTGCTGCACTCCGTTCGCACAGGGTTATCCATGTATAACGCCTTCATCGTTGATGCTTTGAACTAAAGCCAAGCAATGATGATTGAACTTTAAACCTTAAACAAAAGGCCGCCATGTAGTATTGACGGCCTTGACTAACTAAAGGTTAAGCGCTGAACATTTGTTTTCTTAAAATTAAGGAACCGTATCGGAAATCTTAGTCATAACAACATCTGTAGGTACTGAAAAACCTGCCGGCGGTATGTCTTCTTCGGTAAGATACACTCCTTCGCTCTCTTCCAAAATCCACCGAATTTGAGTGGGCGAAAGCAAGAGTATTTGACCTTGAGTGGTCGTTTTGCCAAGCCCTCTGTCTTTAAAGAAAACATAGAGTTGATTTGGATTAATCCTCTCCGGATTAGCATGTGCATTACTTGCCAGTACAGTAATAGTTTCGTCTTCTACCGAAAAATCCTTAAACAGGAATTGGGAAGGAATTGCTCCTTGGGTATAATCGCCTATTAGAACACCCTGTTTCACGTAGCGGTAGCCGCCGATCAAGCATTCGGAATAGCTATGAGGCAGTGATTCTATTCCTTTCCTTAATACTATACGAAAGGTATCGGTAGCGTTGGCATATTCCCATACGCCAACATAGGCGTCTAAATTCTGGGTTTCGCGTACTTCCTGGCCAGTCGTTTGTGCTAAACCTGCATTCATAAGGAGCAGGCAAGCTATAGTGTAAATTGTTTTCATCATTAATCGCAATTAATATTGGTTAAATTATTATTATTGAAGTCTTTTACCTGCCACTCACCGGTATTGGGGTTTCCCTCTATCATCGTTAATCCGGTATTGTTGCTGTTAAGAAATTGAATAAAACTACTCAGGCTGAGGATACTAAAATCCTCATTCATTGCTGCATTAAGATCTGTTAAATCCCCTTTATCCAATCCATATTTATTGGCAAAATTTATAAATGCTTGCGGGTCGCTAATCTGGTAGAAATAATAACCCGAGTGCACAACTACGCCATAACGGCTTGATACGTCAAAAGTTCCGTTACTAAAATTATAAAAAAGATGATAAAAGTCTTGTGCAGACATAGCTGCCAATCCAGTTGGGTGGGTGTGTACAAATTCACTACAGTAACCGAGTGTTGGAATAAAAACGCTCGACGCATTTCCTTGTGCCCATACCGGTGCTCCATTATTAAGAGCGCTTAGGGAATAACCGTATTCAATATCTTCGTTAATCGCCGTCCCTCTAAGGCTATCAAGCTTATTTGCTAAGGCAGCGTCGTTTAACAAGCTATTTAGAAAATCACAGGGGCTTTCGGCAATGCCTGTTTTTACAAAAACGGCGCCGATATTATAATCCTTGTCCACAACAAAACTAAGGGGATTAGCTGTGGAAGAAATATTCCACCTCCAATTAACAAAGGAGTAGCCGGCAGCGGGAATAGCGGTAAGCTCACAGGTCGCGCCTGCTGTATAAGTACCGCCTCCAGTAATAATTCCTACATCTAAAGCCGGCAATTCTAAAAAAACCGTGTAGGTGGCCGGAGGTGGGTTATTGTCGTCATTTCCGAGAAATCCGCCGCTACCGCCACCAGCGCCAGGTTTGCCTCCGCCACCGCCGCTGCCATTACCACTTCCGGTAGAGCATTGATTATACTCATAGCTGCCTGTAAGCTTCCATTCATCACAAGTGAGAGAGTAGTCTGTTATATTACCATCTTTATCTCTTATATATTTCTCGGTACACCACTGGAAAAATTCCTGTACGATAATAACTATGCAGTTATCCGAATTCGCTCTGGTGGGTGCCTCATTTTCAATATCAGGAACCCCAAAGGCGCCTTGATAACTGATGGTATGAGTAACCTCTCCATTTTCGTAACGCCAGCCGTTGCTATATTCGCCGTCAAGATAGGTATAAAATACCTGTCCCGTAAAATCTTCGACCATGTCTTTGTAGGCATTACTGCTCAAATCATAACCCTTGGCCGCTAAATACTGCGAGTCTCCTGTTATGTGCATAAAGGCCGCTACATATTCGTCTTCCCGCGGAACAATAATCATTTGCGTAACGGTCGATTCTAACTGGGCTTCGCTGGGGTTTTCCTCACGAGAATAGCTGATCTTTCCTGTCGTTGCCAAAGGTACTTCCACTACCCAGTCTTTCCCCAGCTTGGCTTGCGCCCACTTGAGTTTTGCCTTAACATTAGGACCCTTACCATTCTTCCCGTTTTCGGACGCTCTTGATACAGGGTACAGCGAAACAGAGTCAGCTTCTTGGTCATTGGAAGCATACTGCTGATCGAACCAGGCCTTGGCGGCCTGAATTTCCGGCGGCAACTGCGCCAAACCAATATCGTCGAGCACAGGGTCTTCTTTCTCTTTGTTACAGGAAAAGACCATAAACAAAAGCATTAAGCATAAAGGCAGGAGTTTTAATCTCTGCGGGAAATTACTATTTTTTACAAATGTATTCATTTTTTTGGAATTAATAAAATAATAGCTTTATTTTTTTGGTTTCTCTACTCGTATGGCTTTTCGGAACGCCTCGTTTTTACAATGGTTGCGACTCCATCTTGTCCCTCAAAACAGTTCAATTACGCACAAAAAAATAGCGCGGAACAACCATGTCTGAACATCAGGTTTCCACGCCTATAGCCTCCAACAAGTCATTCCACGCCGCGATAAGCGACGTTTAACAAACTTGCTCTTGAGGCTATGACCTTTTAGGGTCAAATTGTGGAAAACGATGTTCAAGAACAATAGCAACGCTATTTCCAATATTTTACAATGTGCGGATTAATTACGCGGATTTATTCATAGGCAAAATGTTTTTATATAACAGGACAAAGATAAGGAAAAGTTATGGATATACAAAATGTGATAAAAACTGTAGGGGCGCGGCTTAAATCGGTAATCACGGCACCATCTCGCTCTATGTAATGAGTGCACAGTTCGCCGAAAATTGGATAGCATTCGTATTCAAATGTGTCAGTATCATCAAGTAAGTATTGTTAAACGCTATTTGACTCAAAATCCTGAATTAGAGGCTTCTAAAGAACTCTTACAGATAATCAGCTTGCTTTGCCATACCGATAAAGAGCGTTTTGCAGGAATGTTTGAGGACTGGTATAACAAGTGGGCGGATTTCGTCAGGGAGCGTTATATTGAGAGGAAAACAGGCAAGAAAGATATGTTCATAGCAGGCTCCGCAGCGCCTATTTGAGCATTAAGCGCAACATGCCTTATCTGTGGACTTGGTATGATAATAGCGATGTTAAGATACTGGTCTAATGGTCAAAAAATATCATACTTTTTGACCATTAGACCCAATTTTATTTTAAAATAAGATTAAAATATTTTTTTACTTTACATGTAATTATGTCTATTTCACTCCTTAGGGGGATAACAATTATCAATGTAAAATTCCGTACCTTATTCCATACTATAAATAAAAAACCTCTTGATTTTCAAGAGGTTGCAGTGTAATTTGTGGTGCCACCAGGAATCGAACCGGGGACACAAGGATTTTCAGTCCTTTGCTCTACCAACTGAGCTATGGCACCCTAAAAATGGGCTGCAAAGATAAGATTTATTTTTTAACTTTGCAAAAAATTTTCCAATCTTGATGGATACTACTATCTTTACCCTTCCATCCGGCCTTCGGATAGTCCACCGTCATAGCCGCTCCGACGTGGCATACTGCGGGTTAACTATCAACGCAGGTACGCGCGACGAGACTTACGAGGAGCATGGCATCGCCCATTTTACGGAACATACCCTGTTTAAAGGAACCCAAAAACATTCAGCCCATTTTATTAATAACCGATTAGAAAGCGTTGGCGGTGAACTAAATGCCTTTACTACCAAAGAGGAAACCGTGATTCATGCTACTATTTTAAAGCATGATTTGGATAAAGCCTTGGGGCTCATTGCTCAAATGGCTTTTGCCCCTACTTTTCCCGAAAAGGAAGTTTGTAAGGAACGAGTAGTTATTCTCGACGAGATTAACGCTTATAAGGATAACCCCTCGGAGCAAATTTTTGACGATTTTGAGGAACGGCTTTTCAGCGGGGCAGCCATAGGCCGCACCATTTTAGGAAATACGGTATCGTTGCAGCATATCGGCGTTCCGCAACTACGGAATTTTGTAGCCCGACATTACCACCCGCAAAATATGGTCTTGTCGATAGTAGGCAAGTGTCGGCTCCCGCGCGTAGAGCAATTGGCCAACAAACATTTCGGCGCTTTTCATCTTCAGGGAACAAGCCAATCCCGCTTAGCGCCGGAGCCTTACGCCTTGTTTCACGAAACCATTGACCGCAACACTTTTCAGGCACATTGCATCATCGGTACTCGCGCCTACGCACTGCATGATTCCCGCCGTATAGGCTTGGCCTTGCTGTGTAATTACCTTGGCGGCCCGGCCTCAAACTCGCTGCTCAATACTATCCTCCGCGAAAAATACGGATTAGTATATACCATTGAAAGTAATTACAGCTCTTACTCCGACTGCGGAGCCTTGAGTATTTATTTCGGCACAGACAAGGAGCAGGTCGATAAATGCCGCGACTTGGTAATCAAAGAGCTTGAAAAATTGTGTAAGGAAGCAGTGAGCGCCTTGCAGTTACAAAGGATTAAAAAACAACTGCTCGGGCAGTTAGCTATTGCGGGGGACAACAGCGAGGCGCAAATGTTGAATCAGGGCAAGAGTTTGTTAGTCTTCAACAAGGTAGAGACCCGTAAGCAGATAGCGGAAAAGATAGAAACTATCACCGCCCAACAATTGCAGGATATAGCGCAGGAAGTTTTTGCGCCGAAACAGTTGTCATGTTTAATATATATATAGTTCAAAGTTTAAGGTTCAATCGTCATTGCGAGGTACGAAGCAATCAAAGTTTAATTTAAAATATGAATATTGAGAAATATTGTGCAGCGCATAGCGCGTCGGAAGATGAGTTGTTGCAAGAACTGGTACGTTACACGCACCTTCATGTGATGCACCCGCGCATGTTGTCAGGGCATCTGCAAGGTCGGCTGCTGAGCATGTTGAGCCACATGCTGCGCCCTCGCCGCATGCTCGAAATAGGCGCTTTCACCGGCTATTCCACCCTCTGTTTGGCGGAAGGCTTGGCGCCCGAAGGCATTCTGCACACCATTGAACGTAATGATGAGCTGGAAGATATATGCTGCCGATTCTTCAACCGTAGCCGTTATGCACAACAAATACAGTTGCATATAGGCGATGCTTTAGAAATAATTCCGCAGTTTGACGAAGTTTTTGACTTGGTGTTTATTGACGGGGACAAGCGGGAATATCTTGATTATTTTAACGCTGTTATTGATAAAGTGCGCTCAGGCGGTATTATTATTGCCGACAATGTTTTATGGGACGGCAAGGTGATAGAAGAACCTGTGGTTAACGATGCCCAAACCCAGGGCATCATCAGGTTTAACGATGCCGTACAGCGTAACGCACGTGTAGAAAACCTGCTCTTGCCCCTCCGCGACGGACTGATGCTGTGCAGGAAAATTTAAAACAAATACGAAAGCGTAATATGCACGGTGTTGTCTAAGGTGTTGTTGGCCGAAGATGTCGGCAGCCAGTACGAGAAGTCGGCGCCAAAGCCCTGATAGCTAATACCTGCTCCCAACGACAAGCGAGAACGGTCGCCGTGGTTTTTATTGTTGTAGAAATAACCTCCACGGAAGAACAGCCATTGCTGCAATATATATTCCGCTCCCACTCCGAAGACAGCTTGTTTAAAAGAGTTTTCCGCTCCGTAAACAAAGGGCTGGTTAACCTCTGCGCCAAGGCTCAGGCTATGTTCTTCCGCAAAATTAAAGCGATGGTTTACGCCCAAGCGCAAGGCCATGGGCAGGGAAGCGCGGGTATCGCCTCCAAAGTTAAATTGTGTGCCGATATTCGTTATGCTCACGCCTGCCGATAATTGGTTTTGCCCCACAGGATATTGGAAATAGGCACCTGCATCAGCAGCTAAAGCTCCGGCTGAGGAAATAGAAAACATATTCCAATTGGCATATACGGCAGAGGCATAGCGAAAGGCTATCCCCAAGGCAATATTAGGCGTCAGCTGCCGTGAATAACCCAGATCAATAGCCCACTCCGAGGGGTGGTGGCTAATAATTGTCGTTCCGTCCGACAAAAGCATCTCCCCTAATGACATATATGAAATAGCGCCGCTGAGGTAATTATTATCACCCAGATGGCCGTAACCTGCTAAATAAAGGGTATGCATATCGGGCGACAGTTTGCGCATCATGGGCGAGTACGATAAGGCTATGCCGGCCTTACCGGCAAAGGCGTATTTCGCTACGTTAAAATATTGTGAATTATTATCGGGCGAGGTGGCTACGCCCATATCGGCCATGCCGGTAGAGCGGGCGTCGGGCGCCAAAGCAAGTATTGTAGGCAGTTGGGCATGGCTTTGTAAGCAGCTTAAGCATAGCATTATAATACCGCAAAAAAAGCCGCTATTCGGTTTTAATTTCATTACGCCTTAAAAAATATTTACGCTGAAAAAGCAATAAATAAGCCACCCCAATAGTAATAGCCGAATCGGCTACATTAAAAATGGGACGGAAGAATACAAAATCATTCCCTGCCCAAAAAGGAAACCAGGAAGGAAGTTTTGTTTCTATAATCGGGAAATAAAACATATCCACAACCCGTCCCTGCAGAAAAGGTGCATACCCTCCTTGAAACATGGTTGCTACATGGCCGTATGAATCTGAAAAAATCAAGCCGTAAAAAAGACTGTCAATAATATTCCCTATAGCGCCGGCAAAAATCAGGGTAAGGCCAATAATGACGCCCATTGCTTCTGCTTTTTTAATCAGACGATATAGGTAATAGCCGATTAAGCCGATTAATGCAATGCGAAATATGCTCAATACTATCTTTCCGACTTCGCCGCCAAAACTTAAACCAAAGGCCATGCCGGGGTTTTCGGTAAAATAGATATAGAACCAATCGCCAAGAACGGGAAAGTTTTCGCCCATAACCATAGTGGTTTTGACCCAGATTTTCGCTACTTGGTCAATAACCAGCACCGATAACAATAAGGCTACGGGTATGGTATAATTTTTGCAAAACTTCATATAAAAATTTAAGCCTTATTTTTAGCTTCTATACTTAAAGTCGCATGAGGTACGAGCATAAGTCGTTCTTTAGGAATTAACAGGCCGGTTTCGCGGCATATTCCGTAGGTTTTATTTTCAATACGGATTAAAGCCGATTCTAATGAGCGAATAAATTTTTGCTGACGCATAGCCAATTGGCCGGATTCTTCTTTGGAGAGCGCCGAGGCACCTTCTTCCAACACTTTGAATGTAGGAGAAGTATCTTCGGTATCATTACTTCCGCTATGATTTACACTGGAAATCAACAATTCATAATCTTGTTTTGCCTTGGCTAATTTTTCAAGTATTAATTCTTTGAACATTTGCAGTTCTGCATCACTATAGCGTTGCCTTCCCTGAGTTTCTTTTTGCTCCGAGTTTGCAGGTTTTGCGGGTTTTGTAGTCTTTGCCATACTATGTGTCCTCCTCAATGAAATAAACTACAAAGGTAAACAAAAAAACGGAATAAACAAAGGATTAGCGGTTAGTGATTAGTGATTAGTGATTAACAAGCAATTAGGGGATATGCAATGGCAAAGATACATCCCAGCGGCTTGGCGGCAGGCGAGGGTCTCACTACCGCTCGTACGAGAGTAAGCAGCTGAAAATCAACATAAAGTGTCGGACGAACTACACCCCCGCTTGCGCCAAACCAGTTGGCTGCTGGTGTTTTCATTTATCATTACTGATATATTCTCCATAAGGGTCTTCTGTCAAATTTGTATTCGATAATAGTATTATGTGGTTAATAATTTGTGCGTCTTGTGTGTAAAATGCGATTTCTCTTGCCCTTGTATTGATGTTACCAATAAAACCAAAAATTGCTTGTGTTTTATCAATTAACCAACAATTCATAATATGTAGATTAGCAACAGTATCTATGCTTACAGAATGTTGATTGGGAACAAATCTATTTCGTATGCTAATATTTAGTTCTGCTAATAATTTAGTAAATTCTTGATACGATATACTATTCACATCTTTCTTTATTGTTTCTGATTTATTTTTTAGGTCATTTTTAATTTCATCAAATTCTTCAAAATTTCTTTTATATGTCATTTTATGAGGATTAGTAAACTCATACTTCAAAAATCTTTGGAATTTTAACATTTCTTCCTCTTTCTTTAACAAAGTTCTTTTAGATTTTGAGGATAAGATAAAAGCAAGGCTTTTTCATACTAAGTTCGGTCGATTTGGTTTAAAATTTGTTCTATTACTCCAAAAACAATCATATATGATTGCGAAGGTGCAAATATAAACATTTTTCTTTGTCCACAATCATTTTTGATTGAAATTTTATGCAAAAAGAAGAACTATATAAAAGAATTGGCCTGAAAATAAGAGAATTAAGAAAGAGCAAGCATTTAACTATACAGGAATTATCCGATAAGATTGATATTGAATATAATAACCTGATAAGAATAGAAAAAGGCCGGACTAATCCTACTATCAGTACTTTATATAAAATAGCTTCGGAATTAGACGTAACCTTAAAAGAGGTGGTGGATATTAATGATTAGCGATTAATAGGTTGTTCGGATATCTTTAATTTCAATTTTTTTTTAAATGAAGCGTTACAATTTAAATTTACTATACTATAACCTCATTTCGCACATCGCATATCTCATCTCCTGCGACCTCATTCCTAAACGGCCAACAATTGGTCTCCCGTTACACTTAACAGCACCGTAAAGGCGCTGCCCTCGCCTTCTTTGCTTTGTATTTCTATGCTTCCTTTGTGAATCTTAACAATCTCGCGCGAAAGACTGAGGCCTATACCGCTGCCGTTTTTTCGGGTGCTGAAGAAGGGAATAAATATCTTGTCGCGGTTTTCAGGCGAGATGCCGCAACCATTATCCGCTACGGTAAGATAAGGGTTGCCCTCTGTTGTTTCTCCCGAAAACAGGATAATATGCGGCTCGGCTTTGTCCCTGACAGCATAGGTAGCATTGGTAATAAAATTAATCAACACCTGTTCTATCAGGTTGCGGCCGATGCAGGCGGTAATTATCGGATTATTGGTTTTTGCTTCCAATAATATGTTTTTCTGTTGCAGCGAAGGAAACATTAACCTGTGTACGGATTGAATTAAGTCGTACAGGTTAGTGTTTTGCAGTTCGGGAACAATCGTTTTACTTAAACTTCGATAAGTATCGGAAAAACGCAACAGCCCCTCGCTGCGGCGGTGAATAGTTTCCATAGCAAATTCAATGTCTTCCATGTCGGGAGGTACGGCATCGCCCAATGCCTCTTTGATGCTTTCTATGCGTTTCTTCAGGGTGTCGGCTAAAGACGATACCGGCGCTATGGGATTCATCTTGACTATCCAGTTCGTAGGCTAAAATTCCTGTGTCCACCAATTCCAGCATACGTTTGAGATACTGCTCAACGCACTGACATCGTTTTCCACCTTATACCAATTACCTAATGTTCACTTGGGCTGGAATGGCGGAAACCAGTATATTACTTACTTGCGGTTAAACAAAAATACCGCCCTCGAAACCGTTAAAACCAAGATGCAAGCTGTTATATGGGAAAATATCGGCAGACATTATGCCGCAGCGGGGTGGAAAATCTCAGGTCATCTGCAACCCTTGCTCGACCTGCATCTGTATTACGATTACACATCTCAATATTTGCGTATAGGACTTGTCGTTTTTTCTGCTTTGGCCTTCATTATACTCATTATAGCCGGCATCAATTTTGTCAACCTCACTACGGCGCGCTCTATGAGGCGTGTGAAAGAAGCCGGCGTGCGTAAAATATTAGGGGCAGGGCGTGGCGATTTAGTTAAACAATTTCTCGGCGAATCACTGTTGATAACCTCGGTAGCCTTTGTTCTGTCTTTAATTTTATTCAAAATCTTTCAACCCCTGTATGTGCAGTTGGCAGGAGATTTACCCGATTTTAACCTGGTTACGAAAGTAGTTGTTGGAGTATTCCTGCTTACTTTACTAACGGGAATTATAGGTGGAAGCTATCCCGCGTTGCGCTTGTCGTCGCTCCGACTGTGCGATGCGGTCAAAGGCGGAGGAAGAGTAAAAAGGCGTAAACACCGACTGCAAAATATACTGATAGTCCTGCAATTTGCCGCCTCAGCGTTGCTCATTGTTTGTACCATAGCCGCCTCAAGACAGTTGTCGTTCATGAGAAACATGGACGTGGGCATTGAAAAGGAAGGAGTTCTTGTGTTGCCACTCAATGGCAGCAGGGCTGCCGACCGAACTGCCTTATTGAAACAACAGCTGCAAAGTTTATCGGAAGTTTCGTCGGTATCTGCTACTTCGGAAGTTCCTTGCGGAGGATTTACGGGAAATGGTTATGTGCCTGAAGGAATGGAAAACTCTATTATGATACGCGTAGTGGACGCAGATGAGCACTTTCTGGAGACCTATGGACTTAAACTTCAAGCAGGGCGCTTCTTTTCGGGAGGTGATCAAGACAGGTTTTATTACGTGGTGAATGAATCTTTGGCTAAAACTTTCGGCTGGAATGAAGAGGCTGTTAGCAAAACGATTGAACGCGACGGCAAGCGCCAAATAATAGGCATAGTAAACGATTTCAACTATGCGCCGCTATACAGCAAAGTAGAACCGCTTATCATCACCAACGACCCATGGGAAGGCCGTTTCAGCGTAGTGTCGATAAAATATCGCGCAGTCGAAGTATCGGCCTTAGTATCGAAAATTGAAAAAATATGGAAAAACGTAAATCCCGACACGCCTTTTGGATATCGCTTTTTCGACGAGTTGTATGATAACCAGTACAGGATAGAAATGAGCTTCCGTGCTTTATTTGCTGTTTTTGCAGGAATAGCCATTCTTTTAGCAGCGCTGGGCGTACTAAGCTTGATGGCTTACACCACAGAACAACGGAAAAAAGAAATAAGCATACGTAAAGTCTTAGGCGCTTCGGTAAAGGGACTGCTTGCTTTGCTGCTCAAACAAACCGGAATACAAGTGCTTATCGCCAATTTATTGGCTTGGCCCTTAGCTTGGTGGGTAGTACAAACGGGACTAAGTTATTTCGCCTACCGCATATCTTTAGGACCGTTTATATTTATTACAGCATTACTTGTCTCTGCCCTTGCAGCCCTGCTGGCCGTGGGCTTCCAAGTAATAAAAGCCGCCGCCGCCAATCCGGTGAAAGCAATAAAGGTGGAATGAACAATGAATAATAGCGTATAATATTTAAATCTTTAAATGATAAAATGAAAATCTTCCGACTGTTCAAAAAAAATCTTTCCCTGCGTATGGTCAATTTCGTGGGATTGTCGGTTGTACTTGCATGTCTGCTGCTTTCTGCAGGGTACATCAAACGAGAACTGAGTTACGACAGGCATCATGCCAACGCCGAACGTATCGTGCGCCTGACCTTGCAATTCGACAATGAGCCTGCCGATGGGCGCATTCTCGGAAATGCCCTTGATGAGCTATTGCAGCAAATACCCGAAATAGAACGAACGGTGAAAATGTTTAACATTCAGACTGCCGTATTAACTTGCCAAGGAAAGCAACGTGTAGTCAACGATTTCTACATGGTCAACCGCAATTTTCTGCAGGTATTCGACCTCCCGCTGGTGCATGGCAACAAAGACGAAGCGCTGCTGCGAAAGGGACAAGCGTTGATAAGCGAAAGTTATGCACGGCAACTCTTCGGCGAACTTAGTTTTGACGAGATGCAAATGTTCGGAATATCAATTACGGGACGGTCATTCAGAGAGGATAGCACTGTGTTTGTTTCGGGAGTATTTAAAGACATACCCGAAACCTCGCATTTCCATACTGATATATTGCTATTCCTTCCCGATGAGTATAATGTGCTTGCTTACACTTATTTATTATTGGAAAAATCAACAAATATTCAGAAATTAGCACAGAAAATAACCCAACTTATAGCAGAAAAAGAGTTGTACCAAGCGTCACCCCCTCGCGCCCTGCTGATGCCTTTGACCGATATTCATCTTCATAGCCATAACCTTAGAGAAATGGGGGGCAACGGCAACATTCACTACATTTATTTGCTCATTGGCGCTAATGCGCTTTTGTTGATTATAGCGCTATTCAATTTATGGTTAAATGCCAACCTGATTTTCTCCCATAATCGCCGTTATTATCAACTGCTACGTTTACACGGCGCCCCTTCGTTCACTGTATTTAAAGATGAAGCCCTGTTAGCCCTGCTTTTGGGAGTTTTTTCGATTATCGCAGGAGCGGCAACGGTATTCTACGTGTTATCACTAAGAAAAATGCACGTGCAACTCTCCTATTTCGAGCTAAGCGCAGGCTGTACGGTCTTTCTATTGTTAATTATTGTCATATCGCTTTTACCTGCAATAAAAAATATCTCAAGCACCTTATTTCTCAATACCGATAAAGACCTGCGTCCGGTGCGGTTTTCTTACAGAAATGTCAAATATATGTTTACAGCGCAATATGCCATAGTGATGATGGTGGTGATTCTTGCTTTTGGTATCAATAAACAGATGAATTTGGTGAAGAACACGCAGGTGGGCGGAAACGAACGAAACATTTTAGTCATGGCTGAACAACCCGAACAAGTAAAGGAAAAATACGCTTTGCTAAAATCGGAACTGCTGAAATATTCTGAAATTGAGGCTGTTACCTCATCTTTTCAACTACCGGGCGATGCCATACGCGATGCTACGTCTGTGAAAAAAGTAGGCGATACGGAGTGGCAAACATTACCTATTATGGTTGCAGGCGAAGATTTTCTTTCGTTTTTTCGCATCGGAGTAGTAGCAGGACAAGTGTTTTCTCCCGCAAAGTACGATTACGGCTTAATAGTCAAAAGTGGTGATGAAATAGCTCTTTTTTTCATTAATAGTCAAAAGTGGTGATGATTATGGCGGGGGTTATTCCCCCCCAATCATTTTAAAAA
>Ga0099364_10009246_pt1 | contig 13693 bp, 6 predicted proteins | sample TergutTh196P3_FD_73070 | JGI IMG/M metagenome (GOLD analysis project Ga0099364, IMG submission 73070) | Microcerotermes parvus P3 segment gut microbial communities from Pointe-Noire, Republic of the Congo - Th196 P3 | ecosystem: Host-associated > Arthropoda: Insects > Digestive system > Gut ...
GCCCGCATCAATGACCGCACGTTCTTCAACTTCCGTAATACCGGTTGGCACGGAGATAATGATTCTCGGTTTTAGCAGCGAGAAAGACTGGACTTTTCGGACTAATTCCTTGAGCATCCGCTCCGTCATATCATAATCGCTGATTGCGCCATCGCGCATTGGGCGGATAGCGACGATATTGCCCGGTGTTCTACCCAGCATTCGTTGTGCAGCCATTCCGACATTCAATAGCCGTCCGGTGTTTTTGTCCATGGCGACTACGGTAGGCTCACGCATTATGACGCCCTTGCTCCTCGTGGATACAAGAACGGTTGTCGTTCCAAGATCGATACCTATATCTCTGCCAAACAGCATGGATTAATTACTCCCCCCGTGCAAGTGATGCGCAAACTACCCGTTTTGCGCCTGCATCAAGTAAAACTCTTGCGCATTCCGATAAGGTTGATCCGGTCGTAACAATATCATCAATCAAAAGTACGCACTTGCCTTCAATGAGTTCAACATCTGTCGCCTCATATACACCACTGATATTTTCGTTGCGTTCATCGCGGTCAGATAGCTCTGACTGAGCGCGCACATCACGAGTCTTTCGTAATGTTTCGATGGCGACATCATCAAGTTGGAGAGCTGTCGCCAGGGCGAGCAGCATTGCCTGATCGTAGCCACGAGAACGCTTCCGCTTGCTACTGAGCGGAACCCAGGAAATAACGTCATATCCGATATCGGGATTTTCGCGAATGCATTCCGCGAGCACTTTGCCATAAACATCGGCATATGCGGCTGCACCTTTGAACTTATAACGGAGAATCGACTTTCTCACTGTGTCTTTATAATAAAGCGGCGATATGCAAAAATCGTAGTAATCGCCTTCTTGTCTTCCGTGTAGCAGGGTAAAAGGCAGTTCTTCCGTGCATTTTGAACACCAAGCATCATCGACGCTGCCCAGTATTCTCCCGCAAAAAGCGCATTTTGGCGGAAAGAACAAATTCATTATGGATGATATCAATCCCATTGGCGCTCCTCCTATACCTGCAAACGGGCGCTAAGTCCGCTGTATCGTTTCTGCCGCCTATTATTCTCGACCATTTTCGACATGACATCCATGCTGCCAACGATAACCAGCAACTCTTTTGCGCGAGTCATTGCAGTATACAAGAGACTCCTGGTTAATAGCTGAGGAATCCCGGATGCCATTGCCAAAATCACAGCGCGATACTCGCTCCCCTGAGATTTATGCACGGTCAGCGCGTATGCAGGCTCCAGCTCCGGCAATTGCTCAAATAAATACGTTATAACCTTATCATCAAACACAACAGATACCGTTTCACTGTCATGGTCAATGTTTTTTATCGTCCCTATATCGCCATTAAACACGCCCGTACCATTACTGCCCCCGTCGATACTTCTCCACATTATATCATAGTTGTTTCGGTTTTGCATCACTTTATCCGTTACGCGATATAGATATTCACCCCACTGCTTCTCCTTTTTCTGCGGATGGCTTGGATTTACTTTGTCTCGAAGCAAATCATTAAGCGCCACAGTACCTGCTGCCATTTTGCGAGTAGGCGTCAATACTTGAATCTGCGAATGATCGATACCCATATTTTCAGGTAAACGCTGACCATATAGTTCGACGACGGTTTCCGCAAGCTGCTGTTCTGATAAGCGTTTCATGAAGAAGATATCACGATACTTGCCAACCATCTCAGGAACAGTTCCATTATTGACATCATGGGCGCATATGACGATCCCGCTGTCTTCTGACTGCCTGAATATTTCTGTCAATGAAACTGTCGGAACGCAACCGCTCTTTATCACATCCGCGAACACATTTCCCGGCCCGACCGACGGTAACTGATCGGCATCGCCAACCATAATTAGACGACTGCCTCTCTTCATAGCGGCGAGCAAAGCCTGCATCAATAGTATATCGACCATTGATGACTCATCCACGATGATCACATCCGCACCCAGTGGGTTATTTTCGTCATGGTCAAATATATGCACGCCTTCTTCTCCGAGAGTTGCCCCGAGCATCCTGTGAATCGTTGCTGCATCTCTCTTGCATGTTTCCGAGAGCCGCTTAGCAGCGCGACCCGTTGGTGCGCATAAAGATGTTTTGAGCCCCAGTTCGTCATAAAGCATTAGTATTCCACGTATTGTTGTCGTCTTGCCGGTTCCCGGGCCGCCCGTTAACGCCATGACGCTACTCATCGCGGCTATTTCCAAGGCCGACACTTGGAGCTTTGCATATGTGATATTTTGCCTGCGTTCAATCCCTCTGATTATATTATCCAGATTATCAGGAGCTTTTCTCATTCTTGCCATATCAGACAGCCGCATCGCAGCATATGTCTCCGCATCATACATATGGCGCAGGTAGCACCCCTCTTCTCCTGCAATGGTTTCAATAACTACATCGCCGCACTCATTTAACGCCTCGAGCGAATCTTCAACCGCATCAACTCCGACGCCAATCAGTTGTTTTGTCGCGTTTATCAGTTTTGCGCGAGGGATGAATGTATGCCCATTATCAAGGTTGTGCATCAGCTCAAATATGACCGCTGCCGACACTCGCTCCGGACTGTCACTCTCGAAACCCAGTTCCAGCGCAATCGCATCGGCTTCGGAAAAATCTGCCCCATACGAGTCCGCTGCAATTATATATGGGTTATCTATGATGACTTCAATCGATTCATCGCCATAATCCTTATATACTCTAGTCGCGATAAGTGGTGTAATTGAATATTTCGCGAAGAAATCGATAAGTCGCCTCAGTCCGGCTTGTCGTTTATATCCCTCGCTAATCAGCAGTGCACTCTTCATCGAGATACCTTTTACGGACGACAATAACTCAGGTTCGTTTTCTATGACAGACAATGAATTCCCTCCGAATTTGTTCACTATGTCACGTGCTTTTGCAGGACCGATGTTTTTTATAGCTCCTGATGCGAGATATCGATATATCTCGTCAACTCCGGTTGGTGGTTTCATTTCAAATGATTGTGTTTTAAACTGTTCTCCATATTGCTGATGCGTCGTCCATACTCCCTTGAGCAGTAGCCGCTCACCTACCGATACTCCGGGCATGAACCCGGCGGCGGTCGATACTCCATCATTGGTCTCAAGGCGCAATACGGTGTAGCCATTATCGGGATTAGCAAAAACGATTGAATAAACGACACCTTCAATCATTTCATTGTCCATTATACACTCCTTTTGATCCTCTTATGGTAATAGCCGGGGAAGGCATATGATATGAGTCGAGAAAGCGCTTGCGGGTACAATAAAGCCGGCATAGTAGGCAGTGAGAGCGAGAATTTACCCCCGCTCGGAGCTCGATTAGCGCTTAGCGTTTTTCGACGAAGATTATGTGACTTTCCCAGCGAGGCATAAACAGCTACCTTTAAAACGCTTCCGTGTCAAGTATAATCGTAACGGGGCCGTCATTGACAGAACTGACGCTCATCATAGCGCCAAACTCACCGGTTTCAACCGTATATCCCGCGTTTCTGCACTCATTAATGAAAAGCTCGTATAACGGTATCGCGATATCCGGACGCGCAGCTTTTGTGAAACCGGGGCGCCTGCTCTTGCAATCAGCATAAAGCGTGAATTGCGATATCACTAAAATGCTGCCGCCGGCAGCCTTGAGATCCAGATTCATTTTTTCGTCTTGATCTTCAAAAACACGCAGATTACATACCTTTGTTGCGAGTTTTATAGCCTCAGTCTCAGTATCGTCAGTCTTAATTCCCAGAAGGACCAGAAATCCCGTTCCAATCTTTCCGGTAATCATGCCGTCAATTTCAACCGACGCAGACGTTACTCTCGTAACAACAGCTCTCATATTGACAAACAACCCTTTCATTTCTGCTCTATTTATTTGAAATCTAAACGGTGGTACTAAAGTAAAACTCAGAAAACATCTTCGCGAGTAACAAGAGCCAAGCTTGCTTGGCTTTACGATGTGGCACTTTGCGGTTTAGTTAATTCCGAATTCCGAATTCTCGTTAATTCTTCATTCTTAATTCTTAATTCTTAATTCTAATATATTCTACCCTTCCGTTCTTCGAACCTCCGTAACGCCTGAAACAGCCATCAGTCTAGCCATAGCCGCAATCAGTTCATTCCGATTCTTTACTTCAACGATGACAGATACACCAACCATCCCGCCGCCTATATCTCTGGCTGCAAATGATGTAATCTTCACATTCAACATATTAAGTATAGAGGCAACATCGACCACAATGCCGGTCCTGTCTCGTGCAGATATGCTAATGCCGGTCGGGAATGCCAATGATACCGAGTCATCCCATGTCACTCGAACCCATCTGCCCTCTTCCTCATCTACTGTTTTTGATGATTTGATGAAGTTTATGCAGTCTTGCCGATGAACCGACACCCCAAACCCTCGAGTAATAAATCCAATAACGGGATCGCCGGGAACGGGCGTGCAGCAACGTGCGAACTTAACGAGGCAATTGTCCAACCCCTCAACCATAACCCCGTTTGAAGGACTAATGGTTTTCTCCGGTATTATCGGAGCTTTTAGTTGCTGTTGTTCCTCTTTTTTCCTGGTTTTTGCTGCTGCGCGCATATCTTCACGTATTCTATTTACGACTTTATGTGCAGTTATCCCGCCATATCCGATAGCAGCGTACATCTCTTCGATCGCGCTGAAGGACAAGCGTTCCATGACCTTTGGCAAAACATCGTCGCGCATGACATCAGCGAGGCTGATACTCGCATGACGCAACTCAGCTTCAAATGATGTTCGACCATGTATAATATTCTCCTCGCGTTTCTCCTTCTTGAACCACTGGCGTATCTTGTTTCTAGCCTCGGGGCTCTTAACCAGCTCAAGCCAATCACGGCTGGGTCCTTTAGAAGAACTCGATGTTTGTATTCTGACAATATCGCCGTTAGTCAGAACATGGGCATATGTGACCATTTGCCCATTGACAAAAGCCCCGGTCATTTTATTGCCCACCTCTGAGTGAATGCTATATGCAAAGTCGATTGGCGACGATCCGGCGGGTAGGTTGATGACATCGCCGCTCGGTGTGAATACAAATACTTCGTCAGCGAACATATCAACTTTAAGCGCATGCATGAAGTCCTGTTTATCCGCATCTTGCTGTGATTCCAAGAGCCGCCTGACCCAAGCGAATTTTTCTTCATCCGCTACTTTTCCATCTTTGCCTTCCTTATATTTCCAATGTGCCGCTATGCCATATTCCGCTGTCTGGTGCATTTCAAACGTCCTAATTTGAACTTCAAACGGTATGCCCTCATTACCAATCAGATTCGTATGCAGGCTCTGATACATGTTTGGTTTCGGTGTCCCGATATAATCCTTAAAGCACCCCGGAATCGGGCGGAACATATCATGGAGCTGCCCTAATACGGTGTAGCAGTCCGCTATCTCAGGCACAATTACTCGAAACGCATGGAGGTCGAGCACATCAGTCAATTGCTTGTTATCGACATAGACTTTCCGATATATGCTATACATATGTTTAATACGCCCGCTAACCTTGTTCACAATGTCATGTTCGCGCAGGCATTCAGTTATTTTCTCAACGATGTGATTAACGAATTCCTCGTCTTCGATATGTCTGAGCTTTAACCCTTCCGTTATCTCATCGCATCCAATCGGATCGAGATACCAAATCGACAGATCTTCCAGTTCCCACTTAATCTTCTGCATTCCGAGCCTATGCGCAATTGGCGCGTACATTTCCATGGTTTCGAGCGCTTTTTCTCTTTGTTTATCTTGAGTTTGGTATTCCATCGTCCGCATATTATGAAGCCTATCGGCGATTTTTATAAGAATCACTCGGATGTCTTTACCCATCGCCATAAGCATTTTTCGCAGGTTATCCATCTGCTCTTCTTCTTTGCTTGAATATGGAACTTGGTCGAGTTTCGTCACCCCCTCTACGATTTCGGCGACATCCTTGCCAAACAGCTTCTCTATGTCATCGCGAGTCACGCCTGTGTCCTCAATGCAATCATGCAGCAGCGCGGCACATAACGAGTCCTCGCCAAGCCCGATTTCCGCTACAATCTCTGCGGTCGCCAGAGGATGCGTGACATATTGCGTTCCATCCTTGCGCATTTGATTTTCATGCGCTTGTCTTGCATATTCATACGCAGCATGTACCCGTGTCAAGTCAGCTCCGGGATATGTAGCCAATATTTTTGTTGCTAGTCGCTTGTATCTTTCCTCAATGTCATCGGAGCAACTATCTTGTTGTTGCTCGATATCTGTCTTTGCTAATGTTTCCATCGTTGCTCCTTTCTTATTGAATATTTTTATGACCTGTACTTTCCTGACATTAACGACATAAACGATAATGGAAGGTCATAAAAATGTCGCAATAGCGGCGGTTTCGCATAGCGAGAGCCGCTTGCGTTATTTATGTTTGAAGACTTTCAAACTTGCTTTCCCGAACATCAATAACATGGAGCTGGACATTTGTGCGTCCGCGAAACTCGTTTATTTGCGGAACAAAAGCAACATCCACAAGCATTCCGACGCTTACATCAAGATTCTCCGAAGGCATTGAAAAGTATATGCAATCGAGGGTTCTTTTTGCTTTTTCGATCTTGAATCTCGTATGCTTCCCCGCCCCAATGGAGTATACTGCCGATAGCATGGCACCTGTAATGCATACAACCGGCGGAGGGTTGCCGAATCCGAACGGTTCGAGAACCTCAAGAGCTTCAACATTTTTGATTGCCAGCAGCTCCGGTTTTTCGACTTCAAAATCAATTTTTAGTCCTGAGTCCGGTTTGTCTTTGGTTTCATTTTGATAATATTCGGTCACGCGCCTTCGGAGTTCATCGATGTTCTCCTCCGAAATCGTCACTCCGGCAGCCATTTCATGTCCGCCAAAATCTCTCAAGATATCGTCACATGACTGCAAGGCTCCATATATCCCAAATGTTCCGAAACTCCGGCATGATCCACGCCCGGTTCCATCTTCATCTATGCTGATAATGATTGCAGGAAATAGATAGTTCTCTGACATTTTTGCAGCTACGATACCCGTTACGCCTTGATACCAGCCACGCTTTGCGAGGACAATCGGTCCGTCCGGTCCGACTTCAGGCAGGAGTGATATTGCTTCCTCAAATATCTCAACCTCAAGCCTTCTGCGCTCAAAATTTAAACGATTGAGTTCCGCCGTCAGTTCCTCTGCTTTTGCATCATCGTCAGTCATCAGCAGATTCACTGACAAATCAGCTTGCCCCATCCGTCCTGCCGCGTTTAACCTCGGAGCAATCGTAAACCCAACGGTAGCCGATGTGACTCTGCCTCGCTCGGGATACGTTTCACGCAGCAACCGCATCAGTCCGGGTCGTGGGTTTTCATTTATCATGCACAGACCCATTCTGATCAAGTCACGATTCTCACCTATTACCGGCATGACATCCGCTATAGTACCGACGGCGACGAGATCGCCATATAACTTAAACATTTCTTCTACGCATACGTCATCTTCCAGTGCGCATACAAGCTTGAATACGACGCCTACTCCGGCAAGTGTCTTGTGCGGATATCCGCAGTCAGGGCGTTTTGGGTCAATCACAGCTTCTGCTTCCGGAAAATCTGACTTGCATTCGTGGTGGTCTGTTATGACAAGCTCCATCCCGATATTGCGTGCATATTCCACTTCTTCAATAGCTGTTATCCCGCAGTCAACCGTAATAATAAGGTTTACTCCGCGTTCTTTCAGTGCTTCGATAGCCGGTCTGTTTAGTCCGTATCCTTCATCAAAACGACCGGGGATATATATCTCATATTCGGCGTTCTTAGTTTCGAGCCAGTGCGCAAGTATGGCACATGATGTCATGCCATCTACATCGTAATCTCCATATATTGCTATTTTCTCTCCATTTGCTATGGCTGTTCTGATGCGTTTTACCGCTTTGTCCATATCTGCCATTAGATATGGGTCATATATTTCAGGTGAGGCTTCTCCCATCAGTACACGCACATCGTCGATGTCGGTCATTCCTCGTGAGGACAGAAACACAGAAACGAGCGGATTGATGCCCTCGCGGTAGTGTTTTACTGCCGTTTCTCTGTCAAATCCGTTTATTTCCCAGTTCTTGTACCTCATTTGGATATCTCCTAACATTCATTTCATGTGATTAATTCCGAATTCCGCTAATTCCATATTCATGGATTGCTTTGTCGCCTTTCCGTCTCCTCGCAATGACGGGAGAGGAGAAATGCTAAACCTATTGATTATTCCGAATTCCGAATTCCGAATTTACTCCGTAAGCCATCCATCCAAGCAGACACCGCAAGCATCATCGATCTTCCTGTTAAACGCCTCAGGATAATTAACCTTCCACTGCGCCATTTCGTCATCGCTTACTTTCTCAACACCGACAAGAAAACCCGAAACAACCATACCGGTCGCGTGCTTTGAAATATTGGCATGAGGAGTAATTAGATTAATCGCTCCGCCGCGATCAAGCTTTTCGGCATCGATTGGATCAAACCGTGAACCATGATCGACATAAACCACACCGGGTACAAGCCGCTCAGTAACATAAGCACCACAAAGAACCGTACCTCGCTCATTAAAAACCTTGATGATATCACCATGAATTATCCCCAGCTCCTGCGCAGTTTTCGTATTTAACCAAGCAGGCTCATATTGATAACCATCACTCGCACGAATCTTCATCGTTTGCACTTCGCGATTCCATGTAATATCATCGAGGTTTGCATGGAACCGCCATCTGCCATGGTTAGACATGCACAATAGCGGATATGCTTTCGCCCTCTCGCTCGTCAAGCGTTCGTCATGCGAATCGCTCTTTTCAATCCATTTCGGATATGGCGGACGCTCAGGATCATCGGGAAAATGCTTATCGATACCGGTGGAAGTAAACTCCAGCAGTCCTGTAGGTGTGGACAATGGATTATTCTCAGGATCGTCGGCAAAAGTACGCAGACCGGGCGGTATATCTTTAATATTCTCCGCAACGGGCAGAATAAAGATATCGTTTTTATGAAACTCATCATCATCGTCCAGGTGCGCAACTCCTGATCCTTGCCAGAATAGCTCGATAACTCGCTCCGTTGCCGTTTCATTGCCTGTATATGCCATATATACATCATCGCTGATCTTCTTGGCGACAGCCGCAACGCAATCAAAATCGCTGATAGATTCGCCAACAGGAGGACAAGCGGGATATTCGCGGTATACGGAAGTTAATATCGCGCTGTTATGGTCGTCGCAAATATCATCCAGCTCAAACTTTGTTGCGACAGGTAAAATGATATCAGCCAGATAACAGTCATTTTCCAACCAAGGGTGCTGCGCGACAATACACTCTATTTCTTCTGAACGAAACGCTTTGACAATATTAAACCCATCGTTCCAGCATGTGACCATGCATGGAGAGTCTGTCCATATCATATGCAAGCGTGAGCATCCGGGTTGCGGGAACACATGCTTCGTCCACTGCTCCTCCGCCGGTCCGCAAAATGAATATAACCCCCACCATTCGATATTGTCTTTGAGTATTGCATCATGAACCATGCATTTTGGCACTGACTGTTGAGGCGGCGTTTCGGTCACTTTCATTATTTCCGCTAGTTCCTCAATAGAAGCAGCAAGCTCATCGGTAGAGTATACACCTCTCCCCTCATTTGCTCTGGCAAGCATTTTGTCCCCGGCGCTCGCTGTGCGCATATCAGACAACGCATCGCTCAGGTCCGTAGCAGAGCCATATGGTCTTGTGAGCTCTGCCCGATGCGGCACACGAATATGAGATTCACCTTCATATGGGAGCGGGTAATGGTTGGTATGAATACTGAATTCCAGCCATTTGACTTGGTGAACTCCCGGCTTGCCGAGTCCCTGCATCCCAAGCAGAATCGACTGAAGCCGCGCCGGTTCCGTTGAGAACGGACCGCGAATCCCGGGACCTCCATTGCCGATAGTAATACTGGTTATCTTACTCCCCCACTGGCGAGCAAGCGCCTTAATCGTCCATTCAGGAACACCGCATTTATCTGATGCCCATGCCGGTGTCTTAGGTTCTCCATCGACTTTTCCGAGGACATAGTCGAAAAACGGTTCAGCACCGACAGCATGAGTCTCTACATATTCCTTATCATATGTGCCCTCATTAAGCCATACATATGCGATTGCGAGATACATTGCAGCATCGGTATTTGGCAGAATCGGAATCCACTTATCCGCCATGTAGCAAGCGGAATAGTTGAGTGCGGGATCAATATAGACATATTTGAGTCCGATGCTATGTATCCATTGATTTAACCTGCTGGCGATGTATCCGTCAAATCCAACAGATGTCGTTTCCGGGTCTGATGCCCAAAAGAGCAGCAACTCAGCATTTTCAATTATGTCAGGCCATAGGTTTCCGGATGGCTGCATTTCACCAACCGGCTCTCCGCCCCAGACGTTCTTTGATCCCCATGAATATCCCTCCCAGCTATCCATGTTTCGCATTTGGCTTGTGTATCCGCCCAGCAGCGACAATAGCCTGTTTGCACAACCATGGCTCGGAGCGATATGCTTGCCTTCTCCGTGCATATCCGCTTGTGATAGAACAGCGGACATGCCATACTTTTCTTTTACTCGCATAAGCTCATCTGCGATAAGCTGCGTAGCTTCATCCCAGGATATGCGTACATATGGCGATTTGCCTCGATTTTGCGGATTACGTTCTCCTTTTGGATCCCAGTCAACACGTTTCAGGGGGTAACGCACACGGTTTTCGGAGTACACTCGTTTTTTATATGTTGTATAATAGACTCCGGGGAGCGAATGTTTTGGCGGTGCAAAGGTCTTGCCGCGAGCTTCGATTTTCCAGGGGTTCTTGCTGTCCCAGTCGATATAGTCTTCATAATACAATGGGCGTATGCGTGTCAGCTTTCCGTCTTTTCCCGATTCCACGACTGACGGACCTCCACTGAGCGGTCCCATAAGACTGGCTGCTTTGAATACTTTTTTATCTGCCTTTATGTCAATAGATTTTGTCGCCATAGAAATCACCATTTCCTCTATATTGTTGCAAGCAAATCCGAATTCCTCTAATTCCTATCCCTGAAGGGGTGCCACGTTGTAGGGGACGGCATCCTTGCAGACTGCTGATAAAGTGTCATTCTGAGCTTTAGCGAAGAATCTTTCTCTACAAGGTTCAGTAATCTCAATGGTTAAGATCCTTCACTTCGTTCAGGATGACAAACCTTGGGGGTTTTTCAGCAGTCTCCGTCCTCGACGTCCCGAACAGCGGGCGATTATTCTGAAATCCTCTAATTCCCCTCTGTGGAGGGGTGGCACGTAGTGCCGGGGTGGTTAATTCCGAATTCCGAATTCCGAATTCCGAATTATTATATTAGCCAACTGTCCAGGCAAACACCGGCAGCATAATCAATCTCCCTGGCGAACGCATCCGGAAAATCCTTCCTCCAGCTATCCATCTCCTCATCAGAGACCTTCGCCACCTCCACAAGGAAACCGGAAGTCGCCATACCCGTACAGTTCTTGGAAGTCATCGCAGTAGGGGTAATCAGATTAATAGCCCCGCCCCTGTCCACCATTCCGGGAATAATGGAATCCACACGCGCACCATGGTCAACATAACAAACATTTGGCATCAACCGCTCGGTAACATAAGCACCGCAAAGTACAACACCGCGTTCATTAAATACTTTGACAATATCGCCATGTACTATTCCTCGTTTTGCAGCCTCTAAAGGATGCAGCCAGCAAGGCTCATATTGATATCCGTCCTTGGCGCGGATTTTCATCGTCTCCACTTCACGATTCCAGATGATATCGTCACATTGCGCATGCATACGCCATCTTCCATGATTCGACATGCACAGTAATGTGTAATCCTTAGCCCTGTCTCCCGTGAGCCTCTCATCGTGTGTCGCTGTCTTCTCGACCCACTTGGGAATCGGGGGACGTTCAGGATCGTCCGGCATATATTTCTCAATCGCAGTCGATGAAAATTCCAGCAAACCTGTTGGTGTCTCCAGAGGGCTGTTCTTCGGGTCTTTATAGAAATTATACATCCCGGCAGGGAGCTCCTGTGCATCTTTCTTACATGGAACTACAAAAATCTTTCGATCATTAAACTCTTCCCAGGACATCTGCTCTTCGCAGCCTGATGCCTTATAGAAGAAACGCACCCGCTCTTCTTCCGTCAGGTTTCCGGTGTATGCCCTATGATACTCATCGCCCAGTTTCTTCGCAACTTCCGCGCAAACGTCAAAGTCCGATAAAGACTCGCCAACGGGAGCGCAGCACGGACCTTCGAGATATATCGATGTAAACGAGCCGCTTGACAGGTCATTCCCCAAATCCTGCATTTCATATTTCGTAACGACTGGGAAAACGAGGTCTGCGAAACAACAGTCGTTTTCCAGCCATGGATGCTGTGCTATTATGCATTCAATACTCGGGTCTTGCAAAGCTTTGATCATAAGGTTGCCATCATTCCAGCAAGTCGTCTGGCAAGGCGCGTCCGTCCATATCATATGGACGGTAGGTAAACCCGGGCGAGGATAAACGACTTTTTCAAATTGATACTCTGATGTCGGATGCCTGAAATTGTTCTTCCCCGGCTGTTGGCTTGTGGAGAAAATATGCATCCCATACCATTCTGCTTTCCCATCAAGAATCGCTCTATGTATTAAAGTACGCGGAATGAACTGCTTAGGTGCGGGGAGTTGCTTAAATAGATCAATGAGTTCAGGTGCTCGTTCCTTTTGCGCATCGCTCAATAAAAAACGTCTCATATTGATCTTCGGATCGACATCGCCATCCACAGGTCTTAGCGGATCGGCAATATGCGGAACTGCGGGAGTAAACTCACCTTGATATGGCAGCGGAAAATCAGTGTTCCAAAGATTAAACTCGATCATCTTTGCCTGATGCACTCCGGGGCTGCCAACTGCTCGCATACCAAGGAGCATCGCTTCCAGTCTCGCCGGTTCTGAAGCATACGGCCCTCTGATATAACTTCCGCCATTTGAGTGAATTATGCTGGCGATTTTGTTTGCCCAATCACGTGCAAATGCTTTTATCGTCCACTCGGGAATACCGCATTTATCGGTCGCCCATTCAGGAGTCTTCGGAATGCCGTCCTCTCGTCCAAGGACATAATCCTCAAATTTCTCAAAACCATATGAATGCGTGTCAATATAGTCTTTCTCGTATAGACCTTCCGTTATCCAGATATAAGCGATCGCAAGCTGAAAAGCCGCATCGGTATTTGGCAATACCGGTATCCACTTGTCGGCGTGAACAGCCGCTCCATAGTTTAGTTCGGGGCAGATATATATGCTCTTGAGCCCTATCTGCGAAAACCAGAAGCATAACCTGCTCGGCAGTTGGCTCACAACGCCAAGCGGTGTTGTCTCAGGGTCGCAGCCCCAGAATAAAAGGAGTTCGGAATGCTCCGCGATGTCGGGATATAGGTTTGTCATTGGCATCATCTCGCCGACAGGTTCGCTCCCCCAAACATGCTTTGCTCCCCAATACCAGCCTTCCCAGCTATCCATGTTGCGCATCTGGAGCGTATATCCACCCATTAGCGAGAGCAGGCGGTTTGGGCATCCATGGCTGGGTGCAACATGCTTTCCTTCTCCGTGCATATCTGCCTGGCAAAGCACTGCTTC
>Ga0099364_10009247_pt1 | contig 13692 bp, 21 predicted proteins | sample TergutTh196P3_FD_73070 | JGI IMG/M metagenome (GOLD analysis project Ga0099364, IMG submission 73070) | Microcerotermes parvus P3 segment gut microbial communities from Pointe-Noire, Republic of the Congo - Th196 P3 | ecosystem: Host-associated > Arthropoda: Insects > Digestive system > Gut ...
AAAGAAAAAGCTAATCTAAGGAAAAGAGTAACGATTTCGCAAAAACAAAACAAGACCAATTCAATAAATGTAAAACACTACCCAATTTTTGTATATCAGCAATCAAGTGAAACGTTTCTTGAATGCGGGGCAACCGGTGATTTCCGTAGATACAAAAAAGCGTGAAAACATCGGGAATTTCAGTAACGTGGGGCGTGAATGGAATCTTCAAGGCAATCCATTAGAAACGAACATGCACGACTTTCCTGATAAAGAACTTGGTAAAGCTATTCCTTATAGTGTCTATGATATAGGTCGCAATGAAGGTTAGGTGAATGTTGGTATTACCCATGATACATCTCAATTTGCGGCTAATAGTATTCGTCGTTGGTGGACTCGTATGGGCAGTTATCGTTTTCCGAATGCCAAGCGATTATTGATAACAGCAGATGCTGGCGGTAGTAATGGATACACCCGTAGATTGTGGAAAACGGAGTTACAAAAGTTAGCAACATTCATGGGATTGAACATTACAGTTTGTCATTTTCCGCCGGGTACAAGTAAATGGAACAAAATTGAACATCGTCTGTTTTCGTTTATCACACAGAATTGGCGTGGCAAGCCGTTGTATGACTTGGTAACGGTAGTAAATCTAATCAGCAATACAACGACGAGCAAGGGATTGTTTGTTAAGTCGGCGGTCGATACGAAAGTATATGAAAAGGGAATAGAAGTTACTGATGACGAATTAGCAAAGGTAACCCAAGTTCGACAGCAGGCAGTGTTTTGAAAAAATTTTTATTTTTTTTCTTTCCATTTTCGCTCTTAAACCCCTCAATTTTGACCGATTCTGACCCAAATCGAGTCGAAACAGGCAATAATCGTCTTCCATTTTTTTCAAACGCGATGTAGTGAAGAAAAGTTTTTTTGACAAGTTGACTTTTTTTTGCTACATTGCCCGCATGTTCATCAGACCATGCTACAAAAAGTCGAAAGGAAAACGACTCGCCTATTGGGCATTGGTCGAATCCTATCGCACCGCCAAGGGACCTCGCCAACGAGTGGTCGCCTATCTTGGAAAAATCAAAGAATCTAAACGCAAAGGAATTATAGAAATTCGCAAGCGTTGTGTGACTCGTCCGACGGAGCATCAGGAGATTCTGCTCCAGAATCTGGGCTTGAAGATACCGCTACAATTTGTCAAAAAATAATTTTGAGTCCAAATGTAGTGAAGATTTTTGACCTCGGACTCTGGAAATTCAAGCATTAAGCACCCCCAACTGTCGAACTTGGGGTAAAACTCAAGCCACACGACTTTCACGGAGAATGGAACTATACCGTGAAGAAATAAAATTTGAAAGGTTATTTACGCGCAAGCCCTATGTCCGACATCACGATCATTTACGGCACCAACGCGACGGAAATGACGTACACACTGCTTCGGGAGACAGCCGCTACCAAGCGGCTCCATTCCGGCATGAACGTCGTCATCAAGCCCAATCTCGTCGTTGCCAAACCCGCCTCGGAAGGGGCGACGACGCATACGGAAATCGTGGAGGGCATCATCCTGTTCCTCAAGGATTACGGTATCACGAACCCCGTCATTGCCGAAGGCTCATGGCTTGGCGAAACGACCAGCCGGGCATTTGAACGCTGCGGTTTCACTACCCTGGCAAAGAAATATGGTCTGAAACTTCTCGATACGAAAAGTGATGAGGTTATCAAAAAGACTGTTCACGGTCTGACACTCGGCGTTTGTGCGAGCGTTGCGGATGCTGATTTTCTCATCAACGTACCTGTACTCAAAGGGCACTGCCAAACGACGCTGACGTGTTGTCTGAAGAACATGAAGGGCTGCATTCCCGACAGCGAAAAGCGTCGGTATCACAACATCGGTCTGCATAAGCCGATTGCAGCGTTGAATACACTCATCAAGCCCGACCTGCACGTTATCGATGGCATCTGCGGCGATCCGACCTTCGAGGAAGGGGGCAAACCCGTCGCGGCAAACCGAATCTTGATAGGAACCGACCCGGTACTCCTCGATTCTTACGGGGCAATGCTCCTCGGTTATGAACCGGCAAGTATTGAGTATTTGTCTTATGCTGCCGAGTTCGGCATTGGCAACATGTTTGACGAAACTGCCGCGATTCGGGAATTGCAGGTCGAACACCGTCCGAAAACGAGTCCGAAGGGGCAAAGTGGTTTTGTCCGCCGATGGGCAAAATACATAGATGAGCAAAACGCCTGTTCTGCTTGCTATGCGGCATTGATTTTTGCGCTCAATAATTTAGCCGATACTCCGAGAAAAGACAAAATCAAAATCGGTCAGGGATTCCGGGGAAAAAAATGCGGCGGCTTTGGTGTCGGCACCTGCACTGCCGGATGTGTGAGGCACGTTCCCGGTTGTCCCCCCACGGCAACCGATATTCTTGCCGGACTTTCGGATTGAGATGACTCATATTGCTTGAAAGCCTTTATGCGGATGTGATTCGCACGAAAATCAAAATCTTGGAAAATCTCTTACTTGCACCGTTTATAGGCATGTTATGATGTCGGCAACTTCAACTCATAGTTGATAATGACAATGGTGGGAGCAGCAACAAATGAACCTTGAAACCGCAGAACAATCGTTAATTTTCAAATGCATTGCGGGAAGTCATGCCTATGGAACGAACACGCCCGAATCCGATGTCGATCATCGGGGAGTGTTTGCTGTTCCCGCAGCCGATTACATTTGCCTGAACAAAAAGGTGGAGCAGGTATCGGACGCAAAAAATGATACGACTTATTACACCATACATCGGTTCTTGCAACTGGCTTGTTTCGGGAATCCCAACATTCTCGAACTTCTGTGGACACCGGAAGACTGCGTTCTGATTGACGATGAGCGGTGGAAACAGATTCACGATATCCGGCAGACCTTCATCACGAAATCAGTTTTGGATGCATTTGGCGGGTACGCCGTTGCCCAGATCAAGAGAGCAACGGGACAGAACAAACTGATTAACAATCCCATATCGAAAGAGAAACCGTGCAAGGAAGATTTCTGCTGGATCATTCCCATGTGTTGCAAACGTGATATGCCCGATGATGATTATTTTTGCGGCAGAATTTTAGAATTGCATCATGACTATCCTTTCCGACCGATAAAACTGAGCGAACATGGGATAAATTTAGACCATTACGATTGTGCCACTGTTGAGCATCTTCCTCATGCTTTCAGGCTGTATTACAGGGGCAAACGTGCCAAGGGAGTGTTTCGGGGTGATGATACTGCCGATATCGTCTGCGAGTCGATTCCTATCGTGGAAGAGTATGAGAGTTTTTCGGGTATTTTGATTTACCATAAAGACGCATACGAAAGGGCACTGCGCCTGTGGCATCAGTATTGGGACTGGCGTAAAAACCGGAACGAGGCTCGCTGGACACCGCAAGAACAGGATGAAGTTGATGTGCGGTTTGATAGAAAGAACATGATGCATTGCATGCGGCTTCTCTACTCCGGCGAGAATATTCTCGAACATGGCTGTCCGATTGTTCGTTTTGATGGAGATCGGCTTCAACGGCTGCGGGACATCCGTGCAGGACGCATCGCCTACGACGACATACTTCAGGAAGCGGAAGAGCGGCTGGCAAAATTGGACGAGGCGAGGAAAACATGTTCTTTACCTACAAGTCCGAATTTTGATGCAGTGAACGAACTATCGATTCGGTTACATCGATGTTTCCATGATCATTTATAAAGCCGGTGACATTTTTCAGGAGAACGTGCAAGCACTGGTTAATCCCGTGAACTGCGTCGGCATCATGGGTGCCGGACTTGCCCTTCAATTCAAAAAGAAGTTTCCTGAAAACTTTAAGGCATACGAAAAGGTTTGCAGCCAAGATGAAATGCGTCCGGGAAAGATGTTCGTTTTCCGGCAAATGGATCACGAACCCGAATTCATCATCAATTTTCCCACGAAACGGCACTGGCGGGATAAAAGCCGGATGGAAGATATTGATTCTGGGCTTGCAGCACTCGCTGACATTGTCCGCCAATGTGACATTCATTCCATTGCCGTCCCGCCGCTTGGATGCGGATTAGGCGGATTGACATGGCACATGGTGCGGGAAAAGATTGAAAAAACGATGAAGTCATGCCCCAGCACTCAATGTCTCGTCTTTGAGCCGACTGCCGATTACTCGATGACGATCTCCACATCCCCAAGTTCTGTTTCCCGATAACGGTGCCCGGTCGAACTGTAAAATAGTACGCGGTTGCCTTCACATTCCCAGACGGCGCTGAACAGAACGGCACGGGGGCCGTGCAGATGAAACAATATGCCGCAGATGTTGGACGAACTACCACGTCTCAAAAAGATTTCTCTGGTTGGGTGTCCGCCTTCCAATAGATGGTTATCCCGGCAAAGTGTCCGATAAACGAAGGATTTCAAATCTTCAAGCGAACTGATTGACTCCTTGGACTCGGGCAACATATCGCAAAAACATAAAAAAAACCGGCAGGCTCCTCCCCAGGGGGATCAAAAACAATGTTTGCTACGATCCATCCTCAAGAAAGAAGCACACCGGTATGAAAGAACACCGAAATGCTCTATGCGCACTATCGGCAATCCGGCGTAAGGACTTTGAAAGGGTGGCGAATGTGCCGAAATTAACAACAATGGCGGTTTTAGTGATTGTACACTGTCACTAAAATCACGCTTTAAGACTATTTTTTGGAATTCTCCGGCTCAAAATCAACTCCGATTAGATATAGGATAGGCAGCACGTAGCCGGTGCAGTTTAACACAAATCAGACGGATTCCTGTAGAAAAGAACTCCGAGACGACGTTGTAGTCTGTTTGAAGCCGCCCAGCCGGTGGTGTCGGTCATGCTTGCGGTAAATCGACTCAGCCGATTGAACGCTTCTCAATCGCCTGATATTTGACCGCTAGCAATAACGCCGGTGTGAAGTCATGAGTGGGATGGCTGGCTTTCGAGAGAAACCAGCCATTTTGCACGTAACAGACTCTTTTTGCCAAACTTCTCTGATTTCTTGACCATTTAGTCTCATTGATTAACACACAGGAAGGTTCCTTTGGTAATGTTCCCCCATAGTGTTATAAGCTGGCTTATTCAGCACGGCAGCCTGGAGCGGCTTATGAAAAAAACTGCCGACCCTAATGGAGGATTTTATGCTTGAGCATGCATTTTACAACGTAGACTCTGGATTCAGCGGCAGTGGCGATGTCGTAACCCGGATGCTCGCATCCAATTTTGACCCTCGGTGTTGCCGCCCGTTCATCTGGAATGGCCGCAGTTACGTTTCCGTTCAGAAGGGCTTCGATGAAAAAGGAAAGCCGAAACTGTTCAATGTGCCGACGATGAATGCGGCAACGCTGCGAAAAGAGGACTGGATCATGATCGACGAAGCGGTGTTGACTGCTGCTCGTCCCAAACTCCGGTTTTTTAACGAACTCCGTACACTCGGCTTGAATGTTAATCTTCCCAACGCTCTTGGAAAAACCGTTTGGCAGTATGAACGTCAATCCAAACTCGGCGGGGCGACGGTGAGCATGGATGGTGTCCGGCAAGGTGATGCAAACCGCCCGATGTATGACATGGATCAAATGCCTTTGCCGCTGATTCACGAAGATTTCAAGTTCAGCGCAAGGCAAATTGCGGTTTCCCGCAGCAGTAACATGCCGATTGATACTACGACCGCGGGTGAGGCGGCGATCGCGGTTGCTGAAGAGGTTGAAAAACTGGCTCTGGGTGTGTCATCGGTTTATTCCTTCGGCGGCGGCAGACTTTATGGGCTCCTGAACTATCCATATAAATTGACCAAACTTTTCACGAATCCGTGGTTTGACGATGGGACACGTGATCCCGCGTGGACTCCGGGACTCTTGCAGCGAGAAATATTGGAAGCACGAACAGCGTTAGCCGAACGACAGAGATATGGACCCTTCAATCTTTACGTCAGCCCGGATTTCGACGAAATTTTGGACGACGACTATAACATGGGGACTGCCGGTGTTACGTCCAGTATGACGCTTCGGGAACGGTTGATGCGAATCAACGCCATCAAGGATATTCACACTTGCGAATTCCTGCCCAAAGGCAATCTGGTGCTTTTGCAGATGAGCATAGACACAATTCAAGCGATCACCGGCATGGATATTACAACGGTACAGTGGCAGACGGAAGGGGGTTTTGAAATCAACTTCAAGGTCTTGTGTATGCTGCTGCTGAGACTGAAATCGGACTACTACGGCAGTTGAGGAATTTTACACGGTGCATTGGCACCGGCGATTCCGTCGAGTTCCGCACCGTAACGGAAAATCATTCTTTCTCCTGGGAATGAGTAGAGAGGGTGCCTGTCAGCAATGGCGGGTGCCTTTCTTTCGTTAAAATTTGACCTTCCAAAACTTGCATTGTCTATAAAGACGTTATGATGAAGGTGAATTTACAATCAAAGTTGATAAACGTAATATCGGAAGGAGCAAAAACCATGAGTTAACGTGAAGAAGCGTCAAAGAATCACGTAAAAATCTGCGTGAGAGAATGGACAAGAGACCTGTGGAGTCATTTATCTGAACTCTCAACCTCGGATAAAACAGAAGAGGCGGCTGATCCGGCAGTCCAGTTGATGGGACAGTACATCGAATGGGCCGCCAAAAACTATGCCGGTGAAGAGGTTCCCGCGGCGGTTGATTTAGCAACGTGCTACTTGGACGACGGGGAGTTTCTCATCAGGCGGGAAGAATTGGAGGAGAACGCCAATCCTTCGGTAAAACTGCCGCCGAGTGAAGAATGGGAACGTCTCTGCGTAGAGTATGAGTGCCTATTCTGGAACAACGAATACGCTTGCATTACAGATGGATATCACCATCTCATGCAATTCAAAGGCTCAAACACGTAATGGGAGGACAGGGCAATGCAATTTCAAATCGGACTCTATTCAGTGGAAATCAAGGAACATGGGTACGTCCAAGTGGACGATACCGTATGCACCAAGGACTTAACAGTCCCAGCACATCTCCAGCGGTATCGGGTGGTGCAAAGCGGCTGGGAAAACGAGCCGGATGCCAAAACCATTGGTTACGCCGTTTCAAGATATGACTTACCGGACTACACGGAACGATTGTACCCGTTTCATGCCTACACACGGCTGGCAGAGCGGCTGGGCTTGCCAGTGGACGAACAGAGGCTGGAGCAGAAGTGGATCAGGCGGTTTCGGCGGATTTACGGCTTACGTCAGCGGAACAATGTGGATGTGACTGACAATCCCTACTTCCGCTACTACCGTGATCTGATCCTCTGGTGCCGGAAACGACCGATGCCTCCAGCTTTTTCGCAAGTGCTAAAGAAAATGATCAAGCACTATGGCGGGAAGAACGAAGAAGACATCCCATGCAGTTATAGCGGATGCTGTAATATCAAGGAAAAACGGAAAGAACTGCTGACAAAATGGGATGCTTTCGTTACGCAATTTGCGAAGTACAAAGAGAAGCACGAGAAATGGCTTGCCAGCAAGCCGACTCGGAATGGATTTGTCACGGAACTATCAGAAGAGCCACTGTATATTTTGGACAAGGATATTTCGGTGACGAAAGAACAGATAGACGTAATCGAACGGTCTGGGGTGGGAAAATCGACTATCGTGATGCGTCATCCGATCACAGAGGAGATGGTTACAATTTTGGAGATGTAAAATGAGAGCTGGAATGGACTACCAATGTGAAGACTGTGGAACGTCACGGGAGATCGTGGACGATGGCGGCATGCTGATTATCAAGGCATGCGGCTGCAAAGAAGAGCCGAAAGGCGGAGAAGAGAAAGAACAGGCGGAGAAAACTCAATGAGAATACTGGCGTGTGCAGACTTACATGGAAACTGTAATGCCTTAACGTGGGTGGGCAATGTTGCATTGCACTCCGGCGCGGATTGTGTGTTGATTGCCGGAGATATTTGTACGAATGCACGGTATCGACATTTCGTCTGGTTCTTGGGGGAACTCTCGGATCACGCCAAGTGCCCGGTTATAGCCACCGGAGGAAATCACGATTTTTGGAAACCGACGAAGGAATTCGGCAACGGTATCCGGCATGGCAGAGTACGTTTTTTGAGTGCCGAGGAGTGGCACAAAGAGGGATATTGTTCGTTTGCCTTATCGATGAGCATATTGAATTTAGCGGTTACAAAATATACGGTACGCCGTGGACACCGAAAAATGGCGATTGGAACTGGATGAAGCCGGTGTCGAAACTGTCATTCGATATTCCGAAAGATACGGATATTCTTCTATGCCATTGTCCGCCTTTCGGTTATGGCGATGCGATATCGGCGAAAGATCGGCTTGGCAGTGAAGCCCTGACGGAGGCAATCAAAAATACACCGAAATTGAAAGCCGTATTCTTCGGACATGCACACGAAAATCATGGGTGGGTGGGAAAAATCAACAATACGCTGCTTGCGAATGTATCCGTAGTAGATGAAAGAAATGAATTAGTGAATGTACTGCCTGTGTTTGAAATTGATTCGAATGGGCAGTGTCATTTACTCGAATACGTATAGGAGAAGAATTGTATGTGGATTGCCATTTCAGTCGCACTTTGCATTGCCGGATACGGGATATTTTGTATTCCGAGGTACGGACTCCACTTGTGTCATGTACGCCAGTGGAAAATGCACTTTTTCATCGCTTGGCTGGTGGCTTGCACTGTCACCACGTTCGGCTTTTTGTTTTTGAATGGACTGCTCATTTGGGCAGAGCGTCAGCATGATACGGGATTTCAGGAACCCTTTTTTGTTGTGCAACTGATTTTGAATGCTCTTTGGCTTTGGAATGTGAGCAACATCAACGTAGAGAGAGCGGCGAAGAACGTTTTGGATATCTGGGAGGAGCAGCGATGAAGTATTTCAGCGTCTGTGATGGAATTGGTGCAGCGCACGTAGCACTCTTGCCGCTGGGCTATGAGTGCGTGGGAGTGAGCGAAATAGACAAAAACTGTAATAAACTGATTCATGAAAAGTACGGATTTACAAACTATGGCGATCTCCGAAGATGGCGGACATTTACGCAAAAGGAATTCTCTCTCGTTATCGGGGGCTCTCCTTGCCAAGCGTTTTCTATCCTTGGACATCAGCGAGGATTTGACGATCAGCGAGGCGGACTCACGAAAGACTTCATTGATTTCGTCTGTTGCCAAACTCCTCGATGGTTTGTGTGGGAAAACGTTCCCGGTATTTTTTCGATTGACAACGGGGAATCATTCCGATACATCATTGCCCGGTTTGCAGAATGCGGGTATGGGATGGCGTGGAGAATTCTTGACGCTCAATATTTCGGAGTCCCCCAGCGTCGTCGTAGAATCTTCGTTGTCGGATGTTTTGGAAGTGCCGTTGGTGCCGGAACAGTATTATTTGACGGAGCAAGAATGCAGGTACGTACTAAAAAGCGTCGCTATAAGAAAACGAACCATCAAAGAACCGATGCTCTCAATTCTCAAGAGGGATGCGTATCAGGGACACTAACGACAAATACTGGTCGAATTGGCGGCGACCGCATTGAACTTCTTGTAGTGACTGATAATCGAGTGCGTCGATTGACTCCATTGGAATGTGAGCGTTTGCAGGGATTTCCCGACCATTACACGGCGGGCTTTAGCAATAACCAACGGTACAAAATGTTGGGGAATAGCATGGCGGTACCGGTTGTCCGGTGGATTGGGGAGCGGATTTTGAAGCTGGAGGCAGGGCAATGATGACGATGCGGGATTTTTATCAGCGGCGGGGAATTCCGTTCATCGACGGAACAAGCCGAGACCGCCATGGACGTTTCGGCTGGATCAATACTCATTGCCCTATCTGTGGAGATTTCAAATACCATCTTGGTTGGAATGAAGAAAAGCATTATTTCTACTGCTGGCAGTCCGGCTGGCATTCCATTTGGGAAATTTTCAAGGAGATGTTCCCCAACGAAAACATCAGGGAACTGCTGGCGGAACTTGACCTTCAGAACCGCCCCGTACTGGCACACACGCCTCGAAAACGAGGCGTGTTGCGGCTTCCACCCGGAATAGGCAACCTACTACCTGCCCACCGAAACTACCTCACACGGCGGGGATTTTCGCCGGATTCGCTGATAGAAACGTGGAATGTGCAAGGCATCGGCATGCTGCCTGCTTATCCTCAATATCAGTGGCGGTTGTTTGTCCCGGTGCTGTTGGGGACGACCACAGTTTCATGGATTACACGGGCGATCGGCGATGTCAAAGTTCCGTATCTTGCCGCTGAAAAGGAACAGGAAGCAGAGCCGCTCAAAACATTGCTGTATAGGGAGCAATTCCTGACTCATTACGATACGGTGATCGTTACGGAGGGGGTGTTTGACGTGTGGAATATCGGAATTGGTGCGGTGGGGACATTCGGCAAAGCGGTCACGTCGGCACAAATCCGAAAAATATCGCAGTACAGACGGCGGATCATTTGCTTTGATAATGAACCCAAGACGCAAGAAGAGGCAAAAAAACTGTGTGAGGAATTATCCCTGTTCCCTGGTACAACGATCCGAGTCAATCTGGATGCGGATGATCCGGGCTCTGCCAGTAAAACAGAAATCAGACGGATCCGAAAGGCATTTTTGGAATAGCCGTGAAGGACAAATAATCGCAAATTTCGGTAAACTACCACCATGCATCTTTACAAGCGAATGCGAACCGACTCTGCGATCTATTGGCAGCGCACAGGTATTGCCGACGACGGCACTCCCCAATTCCTCCCGCCGGCTCTTATCAAGTGCCGTTGGGATTATCAGCAGAAAGACCGTGAAATCTCTGAAGTCACTGAAAACATCAACACTACTGGCACGATTTACCTTGATAGGGTTCTGGTTGAAGGGTCGTTCTTATTGCACGGCAGTCAAGATGTATTGGACAATTTGTCTGATGAAGAGAAAGCGAACCCTGCGTTGATACAGGAAGCCGTGGCGGTCAAAACGCAGAAAATCACGCCGGAATGGCGGGTCAGGAATACCCAGTGGAAACCGAACGATCAACCCGATAATGCTTTTATCGAAGTAACGGTTTAATTTCAGGCACGCAAAGCAGGAATCGATATTCGCTAGAATATTCTCTCTGCACTCAAATATCATATTCTGTCTATCGCACACCAAAGCCGGAAAATTCCCCCGTTGCCGGAGATTCTCGCTCTTCTTCCCGGTCGATGTGCCCACTCATTCGATTGCGGAGCATTTCGAGAAAACGCTCGATTTCTGCGTTGTTTCCTTCGGCGACTAACTCCACGCTGCCATTACTGAGGTTACGGACGTAGCCCGATACTTCGAATCCGGTTGCCGTAGAACGAGTCGTGTAGCGGAAACCAACGCCTTGTACATTACCGAAAAAATGGATGGTTTTGCGAATCATGAATTACTTTTGTTTGTGCGTTTTCTTTTTTTGATTCATCGGATGGCAAAAACAATCCGTCAGGTGGTCGTTCACATAACCTGTCGCCTGCAAATGTGCATAACAGATAGTGGTCCCGAAGAACTTGAAACCGCGCTTTTTCATGTCCCTGCTGATGGCATCGGACAAAGGAGTCGAAGCGGGAACCTCGGCAGGTGTTCTCCAATGATTGATGATAGGTTTGCCATCGGGCAGAAATGACCGGAGATATTCGCAAAAACTTCTGAACTCCTTTTGTACTTCCAAAAAGTGCCGGGCATTGTTTATCGCCGCTTCAATCTTCAAATGGTTCCGAACAATACCGGTGTCCAACAGCAGACGCTCCACTTCTTTCGTCGTGAAAGCCGCCACTTTTTTCGCGTTAAATCCAGCGAAAGCCTTCCGATAGTTTTCCCTTTTTCGCAATATCGTAATCCAACTCAATCCCGCCTGGGCACTTTCCAGTGTCAGAAACTCGAACATTGTCTGGTCATCCCTAACTTCCCGCCCCCACTCATTATCGTGGTAGGCAACATACAAAGGGTCTGTTCCGCACCAGCCGCAGCGTTTGAGATTGCTTGTGTTCATGTCTTTGGGACCTCCTTTTTTTTGCCGAAAAACACCGCCAACCAAACGGTCGGCTCCTGTATCGATGTTGAGTTGACTCGATGCTTGCGGTGCGACGGGATCAAAACATAATCGCCCGGTTTCAAGATTCGGATTTCGTCCTCAAAAGCCAATACCGCCTCGCCTTGCAAAACGACGATCCATTCGCTCTCTGCCTGGTCATACCAGAATCCCGGCGGACTTGCATGCCCTGTCGAGACAATCCGTTCGATACGAACGTCAGGGGAAACAACAAGTTTTTCGAACAATTCCTCTGTAAGGCTGCCCGGGAGGTCGGCAAACAGATTTGCCTTCGGAAGATCGACCGTAGGAGTCCGCTCAAACAGTAGTTGACCGTTGACCCGCGAAATCGCTTCAGGATGCAAATCAAAATCCTTTTTGATCTTCAAGTGCTTCGGCGTTCCGCAACCATGAGTAAGGCAGTCGTCGTGCCCTTTTGGGCATTTGTTGAAATGACAAACACATCCGAGGTACTTGCCGCTTCGATAGTCGAACACAAACAACTCCACACGATCATCGCTCAAACCGAGTTCCTGTTTCACCATGTTGCGGACTGTTCTCGCCAATGTTTCTCGGATTGCACTGAGATTGTTCAGCGATGAAACCCAGATCGCAAGGTCAATGTCTTTCGGCGCATGAAAAATGTGAACGCCACGATCACGAAGCCGTTTTGAATACGGATGTGGTTCAAGGAAGGGTGGTTTGGCAAGCGAACCGAACAGCGAGATTCTCTCTATCTCAGAGTGTTCCATCAAGCGGCGGCTCAATTCCAGCGCACCGGTGATAAAATCACGATACTGTTTCAACGCTTTTTTGTCTTCGTCATCCTCGGTGCCACGGATCAGCCGATCCCATTTGCCATCAAACGAACCATCTTCTGCCTCCTTCTTGAAGTTTTTCGTCCAAGAGAAGAATCGCCAGTTGTCATAATTCAATGCGATTGTAGATTTTGTCACGGTCTCCTCAAGAAACATGGCGATATCGTATTTCGCTCTCGTCAATTCCCAAACATGTAATGCTTCCGCACCGTCTCCTGCACGTTCCAAGTGCAACTCATTCCTTGCGGAAAAACGACGATATCGCCTTGACCAAATGATACCGGCTCGCCGCCATTGGGAGTTACCGTTACTTTGCCGTCGATGATCAGGCAGGTTTCTTTTTCGTCGTAGTGCCAAGGAAACGTCGAAGCTTCCTTTTCCCAGATAGGCCATGAGCGGCAGCCAAGTTTTTCTATCTCTACTGCGGAAGGATTACGGGTTACTTCAATTTGCATGGCTATGATCTCTGCTTTGGAGTAAACGGGACATTTACTGCCCGAAATTGTAGGAATTGGACGGGCTACTGTCAACGCCAGGAATACAGGGTGCATCCTTTTTTGGGGGGAATTTCCCATGTTAAGATAGGGGGGGTTTTTGTCGGATGTCATCGTACCCCTGAAATTCAGCCTTTTTGTCGGACACTGAACCGATCTCTGTAGGGGGTAGTGTCCTTACAATTACCGGAGTCTAGCGGTGGCGTAGACCGATTCCCCAAAAAAAAGGATACAGTCCGTTAACATGTTTCACGGATTTTTGACAAATTTTTCGATTTTTTTCCCGACAGTTCGCCTCCGAATACGTATTGTCTCTAGCGAATGGAACGGTTCCGTCCG
>Ga0099364_10009248_pt1 | contig 13692 bp, 21 predicted proteins | sample TergutTh196P3_FD_73070 | JGI IMG/M metagenome (GOLD analysis project Ga0099364, IMG submission 73070) | Microcerotermes parvus P3 segment gut microbial communities from Pointe-Noire, Republic of the Congo - Th196 P3 | ecosystem: Host-associated > Arthropoda: Insects > Digestive system > Gut ...
CGAGGGACTTATCCCTGGTGTAACAAAATCAAGTTGGTAGGAGAATACGATGAGCGTTTCTGATCCCGTTGCGGACATGCTAACCAAAATCCGGAACGCCGGAATGGCAGGACATGAAAAAGTTGATATTCCCACCTCGAAGCTTAAACTTGAGATTGTAAAGATACTTAAGACAGAAGGGTATATCAAGAACTTTAAAAAGGCTGTTCAGGAAGGAACCAATGTTATAAGGGTATTCCTGAAGTATGATGATAAAACCGGGCCTATTATTCACGGTATGGAAAAAATTTCCAAACCCGGTCGCCGGGTATATTTAGGGTATAAAAATATGCCCAGGGTATATAACGGTTTCGGAACCCTGATTGTTTCAACATCAGCAGGGGTAACAACCGGCAAAAAAGCTGCTGAAAAGAAAGTCGGCGGCGAGATTATTTGTACGGTTTGGTGAGGTTAATGTTATGTCACGTATAGGCAAGATTCCTGTTAAGGTTCCTTCCGGAGTCAAAGTAAGTTTTCAGAATGAGCTTTTGACTGTAGAAGGGCCCAAAGGAAAATTAACTCAAAAATATCATCCTGTTATCAGTTTTGAGGATAAAGGTGAAGAGATAATAATAAGCCGTGTCAACGAAGAAAAGCAGACAAGGTCTTTTCACGGACTTTACCGCAGTCTTTTAAACAATATGGTAACAGGAGTTTCTCAAGGGTTTAACCGCTCTCTGGTTATTACCGGAGTAGGATACCGCGCGGAAATGCAGGGAAATCTTTTGGTATTAAGCCTTGGATATTCAAGCGATATATATGTAGGTATTCCTGATGATCTTACAGTAAGTGTCGAAGGCGGCAATAAAGTAACGATCAGCGGGATTGACAAACAAAAGGTCGGGGAATTGGCTTCCCAGATCCGTAAGCTCAGACTTCCTGAACCTTATAAAGGCAAAGGTATCCGTTATGAAGATGAACAGGTACGCAGGAAAGTCGGAAAATCTGGGGTGAAGTAATGTTGAAGAAAATGGTGGAAAAAGACAGGAAGCGGTTTAAAAGAAAAATTCATATACGCAAAAGAATTTCCGGTACTTCTGAACGCCCGCGTATGACTGTATTTAAGAGCAACCGCGCTATTTCTGTTCAGATAATTGATGATACCAACGGAACTACTTTGGCCTCAGCATCTTCTTTGGAAAAGGATTTAAAGAATATCAAGGCCAATGTAGAAGGCGGCGGAAAGCTTGGCGAATTAATTGGAAAACGATTGATTGAGAAAAAAATCAAGGCTGTTGTGTTTGACCGCAATGGTTATTTATATCACGGCATTGTTAAGGCAATAGCTGACGGAGCCCGGAAGGCCGGGGTTGAATTTTGACAGGGGGCGGAATGGAGAATCCACAGGAAACATCTTTGGAAAATTCTAACACAGAAGTTAAAGCAGAAAGAGGTCCTCGCGGTTCTGGCGGCGGCGCTGATGGGCGAAGACCGAGGGAAGGCCGGGGACGTGAGAGAACAAGGGATCGTGAACCAGTTGAAAAAGAATTTGTAGAGAAACTTGTAAAGCTCAACAGGACTGCCAAGGTTGTAAAAGGCGGACGCCGCTTCTCATTTTCAGCTCTTACTGTAATCGGAGACAGAAAAGGCAATGTCGGCTACGGTTTTGGTAAAGCAAATGATGTTTCAGAGGCAATCCGCAAAAGCATTGAAAAAGCCAAAAGGAACATGATAACTCTTCCTATTAAAAACGGAACCATACCGCATGAAATCCAGGGTATGTTCAAATCATCTCGTGTTCTTTTAAAACCTGCCTGTTCAGGTACAGGAATTATCGCAGGAGGGCCTGTCCGCGCCATAATGGAAGCCGGAGGCGTTACTGACATATTAAGCAAATCTTTGGGAGCATCCAGTCAATATAATGTAGTCAAGGCAACTTTTGACGGTATAAGCAGAATGCTTGATGCAAGACAAATTGCCAAAAACAGGGGCAAATCCCTCAAGGAATTGTGGGGGTAATATGGCAAAGAAAATCAGGATCAAGCTTGTAAGAAGTACAATCGGATCCCTTCCAAAACAAAGAGCTACTGTACGATCATTAGGTTTGCGTAAGATAGGTTCTGTTTGTGAACAGGAAGCAAGTCCAGCGATCTTGGGAATGGTTAATGTTGTTTCCCATCTGGTTACGGTTGAGGAGTTAAGCAATGCATGACTTTAACTTACGTGCACCGGAAGGCGCCAATAAAAAGAAAAAAATGCTTGGACGGGGAACAGCTTCCGGCAGGGGCACAACGTCCGGTAAAGGTAACAAGGGACAGCAGGCAAGATCCGGCGGCAAAACTTATGTTGGTTTTGAAGGCGGTCAGATGCCGCTTTACAGGAGACTTCCTTACAGGGGGTTTTCAAATATACGTTTTAAAAAGTTTTTCCAAATCGTAAATCTTACTGAAATTGAAAAACGATATAATGACGGAGAAACTGTAGACGAGACTTCGCTGTATGATAAAAGGCTTATAAAGGCAAGTACAAGAAGCGGGACTGTAAAGGCAACCCTGCCTGTTAAAATTTTGGGAAACGGGAATTTAACAAAGAAACTCGTTTTTAATATCAAGGCTATTTCTTCTTCTGCAAGGGATAAAATTACCAAGGCAGGCGGGCAAGTACCTGAGGCAAAGGCAAAGCCAAAAGCAAAAAACGCGGCAAAGCCGGCTACAGCCAAGCCTGCGGCAAAACCGGCAGCCAAACCAGAAGCTAAGCAGGCGGATAAACCTGCGGCCATGCCAGCGGCAGAAGAAGCAGAAAAAACTGAATAAACAGGGAATATAATGGCAAATCCAATTGTTGGTATTTTTAGGGTAAAAGAACTTCGCGAGAGAATATTTTTTACACTTATGATGTTAATGGTGTTCAGACTTGGCGCGGTTCTTCCGATTCCGGGAGTTAATTTCAGAGAACTTCGTTTTTATTTTGACAGTATTGCAGGTTCAGGAAATACCATAGTCGATTACCTTGACTTTTTCGCAGGCGGTGCTTTTACAAACTTCTCTGTGTTCATGCTTGGGATCATGCCTTATATCTCCATGTCAATCATAATGCAGCTTCTTCTTATTGTTTTTCCCACATTGAAAAAGATTTCACAGGAAGAAGGCGGAAAGAAAAAGATTCAAAGTTACCAGAGAATGGGAACAGTCGGTGTATGTCTTGTGCAATCATTTGCTGTAACACAGTATGCGCAGAGTATTTCACGTGAAGTACCAAATCTTTTAAGTATTCCCATGCTTCATTTTACATTTATCGCCATGTTAACTGTAACAACAGGAACAATGTTCCTTATGTGGATAGGTGAGCAGATAACAAAGCGGGGTATTGGAAACGGCATATCGCTTTTGATATTTGCAGGTATTGTCGCAAGGCTTCCCAGTGCTATGTGGGAATTATGGGGCCGTGTAAGAACAGGCAGCCTAAACCCAGTTTTTGTTATTGTTGTTTTGATAATGTTTGTGGCTGTTGTTACACTTGTTGTTTTTGAACAGCAGGGGCAGCGCAAGATTCAAGTTAATTACGCCAAACGTGTTGTCGGCCGCAGAATGTACGGCGCGCAAAATACCTATATACCATTCAAGATCAACCCATCAGGTGTTATCCCTGTAATCTTTGCTTCTTCCATACTTACATTCCCCCTGCAGATCGCATCTACAATAGGCGGAAATGTTGCATGGCTTGCAGCGGTTTCAAGATTTTTAACACCTAACGGGCCTGCTTACAATATATTATATGTGCTTTTAATTATTTTCTTTGCGTATTTCTATACACAGGTAAGTCTTAACCCCATTGAAATAGCAAAGAACATACGGGAGAACGGCGGTTCTATTCCGGGTATTCGTTCAGAACGTCTTGAAGAATATCTTACAAAGATACTAAACCGTATTGTACTTCCTGGTGCCATTTATCTTGCCTTTATTGCTGTTATTCCCACATTTATACAATGGGCTTTTAATTTTCCATCATCAATTTCCTACCTTTTGGGCGGTACATCGCTTCTTATTCTTGTAGGTGTTGATTTGGATACAATGAGTCAGATTGAAAGTTTCTTAAAGATGCACCATCACGAGGGATTAACAAAAAAAGGCAGATTACGCGGAAGGAATTTATGATTTCAGTCCTGAAATTTGCAAAGGATTGACGAATTATTATGAGGAGTATAGGATGAAAGTCCGGACAAGTGTAAAACCAATTTGTGATAAATGCAAAATTATCAAACGTTTTGGGATTATTCGTATTATTTGCAAAGATCCCAAACATAAACAGAAACAAGGATAGAGGTTTTTATGGCAAGACTTGTGGGGATTGACCTCCCAAACAAACATGTAAATATTGCACTGACATATATTTACGGTATTGGCAGAACCAGCGCTGACAAGATTTGCGAAAAGGCAAAACTTGATCCAGTAAGAAAGATAAATGATCTTTCCCAGGAAGAATTAAACGAACTCCGTCTTATATTAGAGAATGATTATAAGGTTGAAGGACGGCTTCGTACAGAAGTTGCGTTAAATATAAAACGCCTTATGGACATTGGCTGTTACAGAGGATTACGTCATCGCAAGGGATTGCCCCTGCGCGGACAGCGTACAAGAACCAATGCCCGTACAAGAAAAGGCAAAAAGAAAACCGTTGCCGGTAAGAAGAAGTGATAATCACAAAACCCCAATCTTGGTTGGGTTGTGAAATTAATTTTGGAGGAATGAGTGGCTAAAGCATCTGGCACCAGCAAGAAGAGAAAAGAAAAAAAATCCGTATATGAAGGGAATATTTATATTCAAGCAACCTTCAATAATACCATAGTTACCATCACAGACCTTATGGGGAATGCTGTTTCCTGGGCCAGTTCCGGAGGACTTGGTTTCCGGGGTGCCAAGAAATCTACCCCTTTTGCAGCGCAGACTGTTACAGAAACAGCAGCGCAGAAAGCCATGCAGGTAGGTCTTAGGGAAGTTCATGTTTATGTAAAAGGCCCGGGCATTGGCCGCGAATCTGCAATAAGGCAGTTGGGGGTTTTGGGTATTAAGGTAAAATCAATTAATGATGTTACTCCGATTCCTCATAATGGATGCAGGCCGCGGAAAACCCGCCGTATATAAGGAGAATTTGAATGGCTAGATATACTGGTCCTGTATGCCGGCAATGCCGGGCGGAACAGAAAAAATTAATGCTCAAAGGGGAACGCTGTAAAAGCGATAAATGTCCCATAAACAAAAAACGTCCCCAGCCTGGCAAGGATCCCAAGGGCCGCATAGGCAAAAGGTCTGATTACGGCATTCAGCTTCGTGAAAAGCAGAAGCTTAAAAGAATTTATGGAATGCAGGAAAAACAGTTCAGCCTGTTTTTTGAAAGAGCTCTTCGCATGCCAGGCATTACAGGCGAAAATCTTTTTGTATTGCTGGAACGCCGTCTTGATAATGTAGTTTACCGCTTAAGGTTTGCTGTAAGCCGCAGTCAGGCCCGGCAGGTTGTGCTTCATGGCCATGTGCTTGTTAATGGCAGGCGTGTAAACATTCCTTCTTACCTTGTAAGGCCGGAAGATACAATTGAAATTGGAGAGACAAGTAAAAATCTTTTAATAATAAAAGATGCTCTAAAGGAATTCGGTAAATCCGGTGTAATGCCCTGGCTTTCACTTGATCCTGATGCAATGAAAGGGAAGTTCCTTGCAAATCCGCGCCGCAGTGATATTACTGACCTTGCGGATATCAGGGAACAGATGATTGTTGAATTATATTCTAAGTAAGGAGTCATAATGGCCCGAAAGAACCTTCTTAAAGGATTCAAACGTCCAAAAGGAATTACCTTTGAGCATGGCGAGTTAACATCAGATTACGGCAAATTTATTGCCGCTCCATTTGAACCGGGATTTGGCACAACTATAGGAAATTCCTTGCGAAGAATTTTACTGTCTTCGATTCAGGGTTATGCAATTACAGCAATCAAGATAACTTCCTATGATACAGACGGTGTAGCACGCAACATTTCCAGTGAATTTGAAACAATTCCCAATATTGCTGAAGATACAGTGGAAGTAATTAATAATCTCAAACAGATACGTTTAAAACTTGCAAATGATCTGGAACAGGATGTTCTCCTTTACGAATGGTCAGGTAAAGGTGAAATAAAGTCCTCTGACCTTGCCCGTGTTGGACAGGTTGAAGTTATGGGAGCCCCCATCCATATTGTAACACTTATGGATAATGCAAAGATTGATATTGAAGTTCAAATTGAGCTTGGCAGGGGATATATTCCGTCTGATGATAATAACCGCATCATAGAAATAATAGGCACCATTCCCATGGATGCGATTTTTTCACCTGTTAAGAAAGTCAAGTTTATGGTGGAACCAACGCGCGTTGGTCAGCGCAGCGATTATGACAAGCTTGTATTGGAAATATGGACTGATGGAACAATAAAACCAGACGATGTTCTGGCTGAAGCTGGTAAAATTGCAAAAGAACACTTTTCTGTTTTTATCAACTTTGATGAAAACAATTTTGGCACAGATGATGAGTTTAGCGAAGATGATGACAGAATACGTCAAATTTTAAATACTCCTGTTGAAGAACTTGAATTGTCTGTGCGTTCATCCAATTGTCTTAAAAACGCCAATATCAAGACCATTGGTGAATTAACAAGAAAAACCGAAGACGATATTGCCAAGACCCGAAATTTTGGTAAAAAATCCCTTCAGGAAATAAAAGAAAAACTAAATAAATGGAATTTGGGACTGGGAATAACAGATCTTAACATGCTTAAAAATGCAGTCAGGGTAAATTCCCAAAAGGATAAAGAAGATGAAGCATAGGAGAGGATTTAATCCCCTTGAACGTACATCCGCTCACAGGAAGGCTTTGCACAGAAGTATGGTTACTTCTCTTTTCCGTCATGAAAGGATAAGGACTACAAAAGCAAAGGCTCTCGCAATTAAAAGGTCTGCGGAAAAACTTATAACAAGGGCAAAAATTGATTCAGTTCATAACCGCCGTATTGTTTCGGCCCGCCTTTATGATGAAGCAATGGTCGCAAAACTTTTTACAGATATTGCCCCAAGAATGAAGGAAAGGCCCGGTGGTTATACCCGTATTTTAAAATTGGGATTGCGTCAGGGTGATGCAGCGGAAGTTGTAATTCTTGAATTGGTGGATTATAAACTTGATACCGGCGATTCTGACAAGAAAGCCAAGAAAAAGGCTGCAAAGGAAAGCAAAAAAGAAGCTGCCAAAGACAGTAAAAAAGAGGCTCCCAAAGAAAAGAAAAGAGCCCCTGCTAAAGAGGAGAATTAAGATAATGGCAAAACCCCATAGAGGTAAAAGCATAAGGGAACTGGCTTCCCGTGGCCGAGGCGTTTGTCCTCTCTGCAATAGAACTAGAGTTAAAATTCTTTATGAACAGGATGCAGGAGATTCAAAAATAAAAATTTGCAAGATATGCAGAGCTGCTATCAAGAATGGCAAAAAAAGCATAACTGTTACTGCAACTGCTTCTGTAAGCAAACCTGAACCCTCAGCAGCTGTAGCAGCACAAGCTGCTGAATCTGCTGCGCCAGCTGCCACTGAGCCGACCGCTGCTGAGCCAGCCGTCGCCGCAGCGCCCGAACCAGCCGCAACTGCTGAGCCAGAAGCTGCCGCAGCGCCCGAGCCAGCTGCTGCAGAACCCAAAGCTGCTGAACCAGAAGAAGCCGAGCCAACAGCCGCAGCACCAGAAGCTGAGTAATTACCCCAGGAACCTGGCGCTAATAACCCGTAGTTGACCGCTTAAGTCTTTATAAAAATTACATTCCCTATAGCCCGCATCGCATAACAATTTTTCGATCTCTGGTATTTGCCCGCTGTCAGCTTCCATAAGAAGGATTCCGCCAGGAAGCAGATATTGTAAAGAGTCTATGATTATCTTGCGTATGAGATAAAGGCCGTCATGTCCTCCGTCAAGCGCAAGCCTGGGTTCTTTTTTAACTTCCGGTTCAAGAGTATCTATTGTTTGCGAACATACATAAGGCGGATTAGTTATTATCATGTTAAAGCAGCCTTTAATATCGTTAACTGTAATATCGTTAAATAGATCGCTTTGTAAAAAATTTATGTGTAAACAATGAATGGCAGCATTTTGGCGTGCAATGACAAGGGCTTTTTTTGATATATCCGCTGCCCATACTTCAAGTAAAGGCTCTTTGTGTTTTATGGCTATGGCAATGGCGCCTGATCCTGTGCATAGGTCAAGGATCTTGCTGTTTTTACAATTGAGTAATTCAAGGCTTTTTTCAACAAGGATTTCTGTTTCAGGTCTGGGAACAAGAACATTTTTATTAACGATAAAATCCAGGCCAAAAAATTCTTTGCGTCCAAGTATATATGCAATACATTCTCCCTTAAGACGGCGCTTTAGAAGCTTTTGATATTTACAATAATTTTTTTTTGTTATTTCATTGTTTCCATGAATTATTAGATCTGTTTTATTTTGATTTAGTAATTCGCACAAAAGCAAAGATGCATCAAGGGAAGGAGTTTTGACATTGCCAGAGAAAAGACTTACTGCTTCTTTTAAAGCCTCGTTAATTGTCATTGCATAATTTAGTTTATGAAGCGCTGGCTTCTGCAGCCCCGGTTTTTAGTATGTCTTCTTTGGCAGAGAATTTTAAGGCGTTTATAAGTTCTGATGCATCACCTTCCATTATCCTGTCCAGCTTGTAAAGGACAAGGCCTATCCTGTGATCTGTTACGCGGTTATCAGGGAAATTATATGTTCTGATACGCTCTGAACGATCCCCGGAACCTACCTGGCTTTTTCTGGCTTCAGAGCGCGAGGCAGCAGCCTTGGCTTCTTCCATTTCAAATATTCTTGCACGCAATATTCTCATTGCCTTGGCCTTGTTTTTTATCTGGCTTTTTTCATCCTGGCAATGTACTGTTATCCCGCTTGGCAAGTGTACTATCCTAACAGCCGAGTCTGTTGTATTAACGCTCTGACCGCCTGGTCCGCCTGCCCTCATCACATCAATCCTTAATTCTTCTGGTTTAATATTAATTTCTGTTTCATCTGCTTCCGGGAGTACTGCCACAGTTACGGCTGATGTATGAATGCGGCCAGAGGACTCTGTTGCAGGAACCCTCTGAACCCTGTGTACGCCTGATTCATAACGCAGGTTTTCATAAACATTTTTCCCGCTTATGGAAAATACTATTTCCTTAAAACCGCCTATTCCGGTTTCATTTAAATTCATAATTTCAAACTTCCAGCCCAGGGTTTCAGAAAACTTTGAGTACATGCGGAAAAGATCAGATGCAAAAAGGGCTGCTTCATCTCCGCCTGTCCCTGCCCTGATTTCCATGATTATATTTTTTTCGTCCAGCGGGTCTTTGGGTATAAGCAGGAACTTTAACTTGTCTTCAAGGTCTTTTATGCTTGTTTCCAGGGTTTTTAGTTCTTCCCTTGCCAGTTCTTTAATTTCTGTGTCTTTTTCTTCCTGAATAAGCTGTTTTGCGTCTGTGATCTGGGTTGATATCGTATTTATATTATCATTGATTTCTTTTATCTCGCTTAAATGTGAATATTCCTTCATTACTTCGCGGTATTTATTATTATCCTGAACCAGTTCCGGATCTTCTATCAATTTTGTAATTTCTTCATAACGCCGCAACAGGGAATCCAGTTTTTCATTCTTCATTCTCTGATCATAGCAAAAATGTACTGTTTCTGCTATACTTTATTAAATATGAATGTTTTGGAATTGCTTAAAGATTTTCGGGACAAAATCCTGGCCAGCACAGATAAAGTTCTGGAGCTGATTCCTCCTGAAAAAAGACAGCTTTCCATAATTGGTTTTGGTATTATAATGTTATTGATTATTTTTGTTATTTTTATTGCTATGTTTGGACGAGGTGGAAGCGGGAGGGAACAGGCCAGAGAAGATGTATTTTTTACAACTCCATTAATTCCACATGACGAATTATTTTATCCAGCAGAGCCTGATTTTGTTCCACGCCTTTTATTGGAGCGAGAGCCAAGGGGTATTTGGACAGCTGAAGATACAATACCTTTTTGGCAGGATCCAAGACAGGGATTGCAAGAACAGTGGGTCGAGGAAGCAAGCTTAATTATAGACCGATTTATGGAAGGTATTAATTGAAAGTCAATAAATTGCTGGTTTTGTTTTCTCTTTTTTTATTTTTTGCTTTTTCATGCGCAACAACAGATGATGTTCCGGCAGAGCAAGCTCCATTTGACCAGGCTTCAGCAGATCAGCTTGCGGCGGAACAAGTTCCAATAGACCAGCTGCCGCCAGGGCAGATTTCTGTAGGGCAGGTTTCTGCCCAGGAATCACTCCCCACAGAAGCTCCTCAAATGATTATTATCGAAGACCCTGATACAGAGCTAGCCATAGAACTTTCTGAACCTCTTTTTTTACTGCCTGAAATCCATGTTTTAATGCCAGAACCGGATGAAAGCTTGCTTGGCCTTTTACCAGAACCTTCTTTGCCAGAGATTTTTTTCCAAGACCTCTCTGAGCTTGAACCTATACCAGAAGACATTCCTGTAATTGCTCAGCCTGAGCTTATTGAACAAGCGCCCATATTTATTGAGCCTCCCCAGCCTCCTCCTTTTTTACGTCCGCCTGAGCAGGAGACCCCCATTACACCACGCGAGCAGATTACATTACCAATAGAGCCCTTGCCCGAACAGCCTGCAAGAATTATACCTTCCCCTTCTGAAGAAGTAATTGCTTTTTCACGTATTGTAAGGGCAACAGTAGGCCAGCTTGTAGAAATTCCTTTTTATGGAACAGGCTGGGTATTCCTTGGAGAAATCGGCGCGCGCCGCGGCATTACATTTGATTCACGTAGGCTTGATGATGAAGGACAGAGCTTTATATTCCGTACAGAAACTCCTGGCACTTATGTGCTTAGGTTTTACAGACAGGACTTTATAAGGGATTTTGTCATAAACGATCATGTGCAGGTAATTATCAGCGAAGCACCTGACACAAGCGGCACAGGCCTATTCAGCCAGCCCATAGACAGGGGCCGGGTAATTGCCGAACCCCGCTGGCCTTTGCCCAATTATGTTCCTCCGCCAGATATTGAAGTTCCGCCAGCCGCATTGCCGCCTGCCGAAGCTCCTCCTGTTGCCACGCCTCCTGCTACCTCTATCGATGTTTTCGAAGGCGGGATTTTTGAGTATATAGTCCAGGATGAGACTTTTGAGAATTTAGATCTTTTTGAAGACACCCTTCCTTTCGAAGAACCATTCCCAACACAAGAAACCTTGAGCCCGGAAGAACTATTCCGCAGGGCTCAAGAAGAATTTAATGCTGGCCGTATTGAAACTGCCATATCGTTTATGGACAGATTAAGCACAAATTTCCCTGCAAGCTTAAATGATGAAGCCCTGTGGCTTTTAGGCCAGCTTTACGAAGCAAACAGTCCCTTAAGGGATATACGCCTGTCGCTGGAATACTACCAGCGCCTTATCCGCGAATACCCGCAAAGCCCCCTTGTACTGGATGCCCAGCGTCGTATTTCGTTTATTGAAAGGTTTTATTTTAATATACGGTAGGGAGTCCGCGGATTTTTCACGCAAAGGCGCAAAGTCGCGGAGTGGGGGAGGAAAACCTTCTGGATTTTTTTCTCACAGAGACACGAAGGACACGGAGATGAGAGATCAAGATCAGCGGATTACACGAATTTATAAGAGGATTTGCTGCTATCTGAGACGCTTTTTTTGCTTGTTTTTGGTTCATTTATTCTGGTACAAACAGGCTTTTGGATTTCAATGTCTTCGTCAAATTTGTGTTTTTTGTGATATTTATTTAAAAATTGATATTTATGTTAATATTTACGTTATTAACATAAATAAAAAAAATCTGATATAATATATTTATGGTGGTCTATAATGAGTAAAATAAATCTATTAAAAACAAATGAATTAAATGATAAAATTCGGAAAATGTTTAGCGATGAAAGAAAGCAGTTAATAATAGTTTCTCCATACAATTTCATAGGTAAGGATATAATTAAATTATTATCTGAGTCTAATGCAAAAAAATACTTTATTTATAGAACTCCAAAGAAAAAAAAAGATAAAGAAGATATTTATTATATTAAAAGTAATTTAAAAAAAAATATCGATTATTTTGAGATTAAAAATTTACATGCTAAAGCATATATATCATTAGAATATTCAATTATAACATCATTAAATTTAAATGAATCCTCTATGAAAAATAATTTTGAACTAGGGGTACTATTTGATAATAAAATAAACAGAGATTTATATATTACTTTGCTTAATCAATTAGAGGAATTGCTGAAAGAAAATAATTATCGTATAGATCTTTTTAATGATGTTTTAATAAATTTATATGATGAATATAATACAAAGAGAGAGGTTGAAGGAAAAAAGATAATTTATAATATGAGACTTTTATTTAGAGCTATTATGACTAAAAGTGGGAAAAATTGGGAAACAGACAATCCTAATAATAAAGCATATAAAGAAATTTGTTCAAAAATATATGATTTGAGAAAATTCTCAGAAAAAGAATATCGTAATGATAGAATTACTTTACTTGCAGATAAAATATTTAAAGAAGAAGATTATTTATATTTATTAAAAAATATAAAAATCTAGCCATATTTTTTGACTAAAACTTATTTATATATTACAATCTACCCCATGAAACCGACTAAAACCATTAATATTACTTTTGGTGAAAAATTTAAAGCATGCTATACATTGGAATTTTCTCAGGATGAAGAAGGGCAGGAGTACGGCATATTAACCTGCCCTTATGTAAAGTGGCTGACTCTTGAAGAGCAGGTTGTGCTTACCCGCACTTATAACATTAAAGGTGAAGTGCTTGCCTGTATTGAAAAATATTATTTTGATGACTATGTTATCTCAATTCCAGTTAAGGGCTATCCATACGGGGTTGAAATGATGGATATAACTGAAAAAATCATAGAGCCTAAGATTTATAAACAGATGCTATCCGGTACATTTAAACGGCTGGAAACTACTGATTAAGCCATTGCTATCTGGATCGGTTTTTTCGTCTGCTTTTTGGTTCATTTGTTTTGGTACGAACCGGTTTTTTGATTTCCTTATTTTCTTCCAGTTTGTGTTTTTTGTGATATTCAAGTACTTCTTTATATTCATTTTCAATTTGGGATTCTATCTTATCGATCACAAGTTTAGCTTTTTGCCAAAATTCCGTTAAAACCAATAAATTTTCAGCATCCGTTTTTTTTGCATTGAAATAATTGGGCATAAATAACTGAAAAACCTCAACATTTAAAGCCTTGGCAAGCCTTGTTATGGATTTATCACTAATCCACATCCGGCAGCCTTCTATGGTATTTATTGTCTGCACTGACAAATCAGTAAGTTCAGCAAGTTGTTCCTGTGTATAGCCAAGATATTCCCTGCGGATTTTGATGTTCTGAGCCAGAATTTGACGGATTTTTTCGTGTTTTTTATTCATATATATTAAAATTGATAATTTATTTTTTAGCTATTGACAAGTTGGTAATATTATGATATACTTAGTATTACCGTAATTATATTGGGATTAACAGGAGGTATTTTATGAAAAAGTTTGGTTTTATTTTAATATTTATTGTTTCCGGTTTTTTTGCTTTTGCACAAAGCTCTGCTACACCTGTAAATTTT
>Ga0099364_10009249_pt1 | contig 13691 bp, 7 predicted proteins | sample TergutTh196P3_FD_73070 | JGI IMG/M metagenome (GOLD analysis project Ga0099364, IMG submission 73070) | Microcerotermes parvus P3 segment gut microbial communities from Pointe-Noire, Republic of the Congo - Th196 P3 | ecosystem: Host-associated > Arthropoda: Insects > Digestive system > Gut ...
AACGTGGCTTGCATTGGGGCTTTGCAACGCAATCAACATCGTGTTGTTAAGGCTGTAGGTGTGGAATTTTGACATCGTATCAAGATACGATTTGTACCGCTCACTGTCGCATAAATCCTTGATTCCGCGCTCTAATTTGTCGGTGAGTTCTGTAAGTGGGTTCGACTTTTCAGGTTGCAACTCTGCAACTTTTTCTTGACTTTCTTGACTTTCAACTTTGGGTTGCAAGTCTGCAACTTTTTCTTGAATTTCGGGAGTTTCATACACCGTGTGTCGCACGATTTCCAACTCTTTCAACCGCTCGAAAAGCCCGTCAAAAGCCGCATTTATAGCCGTTCTCTCGTCACCTTGCGGAAACGCAATTATGGCATTTCCATCTGTGTCAATCCCGACCGCACAATCCGCATGACCGACTAAATAATCGGATTTTACACCGATTTTGTCTGCTAAATAGCAAGCAAAGGCACGAGCCGTCATTTCCTCGTTGCTCTGCCAATAACCGCCCTCTTTGGAGGTACATCTGTCCATTTTACTACTGTTTTGGTAAAACTCCGTAGGTGTTCTAAACGGCTTGTCATCGTCTTTTGGAGCGTATTTGAGCGTGTCTATCAGCGTTGATAATTCGGTTTTAATTCCGCTCCTTTCGATTTTAGACAAGGCATTTTCATAGCCAAAATGCTTGCCTAAAAAATCGTCAAAACCGTGCCACCATTCGTGCGCCAAACTCCCTGCTCCTTTCATTTTCGTGAGGTTTATAACCTTTCGCATCGGTTCATAATGAGCGAGTGCGTTACCGCTCCCACGCGCCCCGAAAGCGATTGACAACTCGCCGTTGAACGCTACATCTTTTTCGGAAATCTGCAACGCCTTTGCCAAATCCTTGAGCGCGTCATAGCCGTGATTTAGGCTTAACTGCCGCTCGTTTTGATTGAGCCAGTTCCCAAATTCGCCGCCTTTGAAGCCGAAAGTTTCGATGTAATCTTGACCATCAATGTTAAGACCGTTGCGGTAATCATCGCCCTCACGCTCGATATTTTCAAACTGCGGAGGTGTGAATTTTCGTTTGCGCGACTTGCCTTTTTTACCAATTTCAGCGTGTTCTTGACACAACCTTACAGCTTCTTCACGAGTGGGGATATTTTCAGCGATAATCACATTCCCAAACACCCGCTTTTGTGAAATCCAGTAGGTGTCCGGCTCGTGATTTTTGCCTTTCGTAAAGCTGTTTTTATCATCTTCTTTACTGTAAAAATGTACCTCAAAACCTTTCGGAATTTTGTCTTCTTTGCTCACCCCAAACTGCGCTTTTTCCGCTTCACGAGCGATATTCCACCTCCAACTGCTTTTTGCCCCTGCAAGAGCCTTAAACAGCTTGCTATCCACCACCGGATTGTCTTTTCCCTTGTCGGTTTTTCGCCAATGACTACCGCCATACGCTCCCGCATCCTCGTAATATCCGCCATCATCGAGGATTTTGTTGAACGCACCACGCGCATCTTCCTCTGTCGTGCAATTCTCTACAATTGCTTGAATTTCACGAATAGTTTCAACGTACTGTTTTTGACGTGCCAACTTCAATTCGTGAGTGTCATCAGACCGCTTGAACAGTGGTTTTGGCGGAATCGAATCACGAATAGTTTTCATAAAATACACGACATCAGCCGGAACATCGTTTTTCAAAAACTTGTCATAATCACGCTTCCAAATATTGTCTTTTTTGACATACTGCCGCATTTCACGCTCGTTCATTTCGAGTAAATCAGCGACTTCAAGCCCACGAGAGCGCCATAAATCCTTTTTCGCACCGCCGATTTTTTCACCGAAGTCGTCAAGCTGCCCTGCTGTCGGGCGAAGCCCGCCACCCGGCAGCTCTTGTTTTGCTAAATCATCATGCGTTGTATTCACTTTTGCCATTCTAAAAACCTCCCTAATTCCGCTTGCCGTCACGCTTTTGCTATGTAAAAAGGGGTTGCAATGTTGCAACCCCTAATAAAGTTAATGCTCGATGTCATTACGTCTTTTCGGCGATTTCTCCCTGCCTTTATTACGCACGGTATTTTCGATTTTCGCCAGTTCTTTTTTCTCTTCCAAACGCTCTTTCAGAGTGCGTTTTTCCTCGATTTTGCGGTCGTGCAACGGAACATTGCTTAAATGTATAACGATTGCATTTTCGCCACTTTCCGCAACACCTCGCCCCACCTTGCTTATTCGAGCATTTTCCTCATCCAACAACGCCCACAAGTAGTTTGAACGCAGTTCAGCCACTTTGCCCTCGCATAAAAAATCGCCGTATTTGTTGTAAACGCAGATGTTGTCTTGAGCGCCGATTTCGCTGTCAATCAGCTTTTTTAGGGATTTTTCCATACCTAACCTCCAATCTCAGCAGTGCGATTTCTCTTCGGTTCTCGCCCTTGATTCCGTGCGGCATTTTCGATTTTCGCCTGTGCCTTTTTCTCTTCCAACCGCTCCAAAAGGCTCTTTGGTTTTGTTTCCTTGATAGCGGTATTTGCGGCTTGAATACGAGCGTTTTTACGCTCGGCAGCTTGCGATTTTACTACAGCTTTTTCGCCCTTATTCGCCGACTTTGCTGATTTTACTTCGGCACGATAATCCTTGACCGCCTGTGCTTTTTCGAGATATGCGTCGGTGCGTTTAATCGCATTATCAGCACGTTTGACGGCTTTATCGGCACTGATTTTACAGTCCACGAACGGTGCGGTAAGCAATTCAGCGGCTATGGATTTTTCCTTGTGAACCGCTGTAGCAACGATTTTGTCGGTCTTGCCGACCAACGCTCTTCCGGCATTTTTGACGTTTCGCCCGACATTCGGAATTTTATCTTTGAAGAACGAATCAATCGCATTTACAGCCTTTTCGCAAGCCTTGCTAATCGCCGTAAAATCGTTCTTTGCTTGAGTAAAATCCTCTTTTTCGCCGAGCAATTCCGTCAATTTTCCGTCCGCTAAAGCTATGTTATCTTTAGCATTTTCAATCACCGATTTACACGCATTTGTGATTTTCGCCATCAGCCCCTTAACACAGTCTGCAAGCGACTTTGTTTTAGTTTCAACATCGCTCACGACATTCTCCAAAGCGTACTTAATCGGGTGCGCCTTAATATCCTCTGCGCTTGCGAGTTTTTTCTGCATTTCTGCACAACATTTTTCGCTCTCTGCGACCCGCCGTTGCAATGTTGCAACCGTGTCAAGAAGTGCTTGCAACTGCTCTCCCTGCAAAGGCGGCAAAACCGCCTTTGTCTGCTCTACAAGCGGATATGTTTCTGCTAACCAGTCCATATACGCTTGCTCAAAAGGAATTACGCTTGACATAATTCCACCCCCTTTCGATGCACCTAATCCCCGATTTCGGTGTTCCTTTTTTTATTAGGATTAGGGTTTTCGGCGGCATTTTTCTTGTTGATTTCAGCCGCTTCGAGTTTCTTTTGCGCGAGTTTCTCGGCGAAAGAACCGACCTTTTCCTTGGTGATACCTTTCGCACATTTTACCGCTTCGTTGAGTTTCATCACGTCCTTGGCGGAAACAGCGAACGTGGTTTTACCGGATTCAACGTCCTTACGACCGCTCCACGCAATGCCCGCTTTATCGAGTTCAGCGGCTACTTTTTCGGCAAATTCGCCGGAATATCCTACGTGCTTTTTATCATCGCCGAGTTTGCCGTAGGACACATTCCCGATGATGTTGTCCTTGTTCAGCTCACGGGACGTGAATTTTTCCATCACCACGGTTTTGAGGCTTGCGGAAAATTCGGGAGTAATCGGGTGAGCGACATCGCGCCACTTGTTATCAGCACCTTTTTCGCTCGGCATTGCCACGTACAGCCCATCAGCACCGCCCTCACGCACCTGAACCCCCTTGACAATGAACGTATCAGCAATCGTCAAGTCCATACTTGCGACCGTTTTGTTATCGCCGAGATTGTCCTTGATACTGCCGATTTTCACGGATATATCGGACGGATTGAGTTCCGGTTTTACCATCTCAATCCCACTTTTTTGGAGTTCAAGAGCCTTTGCGTATTCCTCCAAAACCACCGACTTAATCTGCGCCGCCGCTTCCTTGTTTGCGGGAATTATGGTATCCCGCCATTCGCCGTCACGTCCCTTGAAACCGGGCATTTTGACGTTCAAATTGCCATCCTTGCCCTCGACAATTTTTACATTTTTGACGGCGAAACTGTCGTTAATCGTGACCGTTGCATTCGCCTTGAGCTTCGACCCCTCCAAATCGAGCGGGTACACGCTTGCTTTGATGTTGACTGCCATATCATTTTCCTCCTGTTTTGGTTGATTTATTTTAGGTTGCAAGTCTGCAACCTTTTGGGATTGAGTTTCAGCGACTTCTTTTGCAATTCGCCCGTAGATTTCAGTAAAATTGCAACTGTTTTTTTCCTCCAAAAGAGCCTTTGTTGCCCGTTCATACGCTGCCCGCACATTGTCGGCGAAAGCGTCAATAACAGTAGCGTGAACCGACTTGATACACGGCTTCCACTCTGTTTCGGGAGTGCGAATTTCCGTAGCCCATAGTTTGTTTTTATCGGAAATTCTGCCATCGTTATTGAGGTATTCCATATTCACCGCAACGACAACGCAAACCCGCTCTGCACCGTGCTTTTCGACAACATCATTGAACGCTTTTTGCGTATCAATCCGTGACGTTCCCGCCATTGCACCGTATGTTCTGTGTGCGATTATTGCCTTTTCAATATCGGATGCACATTCGATGTTGAGTTTGTCGCTTTTTCGCCACAATTCAATCTCGCCGTTTTCTCGTGCGTGTTTCGCTGATTGCATATAGACGGGCGTGTTTTCAGGTTGCGTGGGTTGCAAGTCTGCAACCTTTTCTTGCACAACCGCTTCGACTTGTTGCAGAATTTCCGTCTTGTAATCCTCGAAATGAGAAAGCCAGTTATCGTAAATATCCTCAATGAGGACATTTTTATCTTCGTCAATCACGATTGCAGCCACCTCATCGCCGTAGTCCTCGTGTTCGAGCAGGAAGACTTTTTTACCGACTTCCTCGTCAAAATGAGTATCAACGACATACCACGTCCCCTCGTGACCCTCAACCTCGATTCCGTCCGACTTTTCAACGATTTTTTGCCCGACTATTTCAGCGATTTCCCACTGCAACAAGCCATTTTCGTTGAGTTTCGGTTTAGTAGCATCGAGGACAAAACCACGCTCATCAATGAAATTAACGTGGTATAAATCCTGCACACTTTCGACCGTGTAGACCTTGTTTTCACTGCCATAAATTGACGAGTAAGACTGCCCCTCTTTACCGCTCCAATCGGGCAATTCCAAGCCCTCGGCTTCCACCATTTTGAACGTCCTGTCGGTGCTTTCAAAGCCTTTTTGACTGCTCGAAGCCCACTCAATTGTGCCGTTTTCGTTGAGTTGCGGAAGCATCGCCTCTAACTTGAAACCGTCGCTCCGGAGTAGCATAACGTGTTCTTTTACGGGAACACCGATAACGGTATACGTGGTGTCATTTTTGCCCTCATCAGCCCTGTGCTGAAACTTTTGCCCAACCATTTCCGACCAGTTTTGCATTGCCTTTTCCTCCTTTAATTTTGCGATATATTCGAGTTTTTCCGCCCTTGGCAAGTCGAGAAATTGCTCTATTTCATACTCCGCACGTTCCAAATCAAAACTCTTGACGAACAGCGGATGCAACCCCGCTTGTGGGTCTGTGGGACGGTACTTTTCACGACACTCTCGCAAATAATTCCGCTCGCTGTACATCTGATTTAACACCGCTGTAATCTGCTTTTCTTGGACTTCGTAGAGATTTTGCCGTGGAATATATTCACGCTTTTTCTGCTTGCCAACCTCGATATTCAAGCCAAAATCGGCGACAAGTTTTGCCGCCGATTCCATTTTACTAAGATTGAAAAGCTGTGCAGTAAATTCCACGGCATCACCGCTATTTCCGCAACCAAAGCAGTAAAAATTCCCCTCGTAGACTTTCATTGACGGTGTTTTATCAGCGTGTTGAGCGGAAATGCACCGTGCCAATTCGCCACGAAAATCCAACCCGTAGTACCGTGCCACGTCCCGCAAATCGAGTTGGGAGCAAACTTCTTTGAAGTCAATGAATTTATTCATTTCAGCCCCCCCTTAAAAGTTGCAACAATGCAACCTATTTTCTCGTAAATTCCAACCGATAATTCGCATATTCGCCATTGTCTTCAAGCACGATTGTAGCCCCGAAAGTCCGGTCTTTCTTCGCAGAATACAGCCTATCAACGAAGATTTTACCATCTTTGAGCAGTGCCACGGCAATCGGCTTGGTGATTTTCGCCCGAACACTCGTGAAGAATTTGTTCTCTTTCCAGAGTGCAAACTTGCAACCTTTTGACTTGTAGTTGCTACACGAAAACGTCTTGGACTGCTCCACCACGTCACCACCGCACCGAGGACACTTCCCGACAACCTCACGTTTTGCGAACGCTGAATCAGCGACTCTGCTCTTGTCAACGCTGTTTTCGGCGGCTTTCAGAATCTCCTTGACGAGCGTTTCAACATCGCTCATGAACGCTTCCGGACTGACTTTTCCTTGCGCCATTCGCGCGAGTTCGTCCTCCCAATTCGCCGTGAATTTCGCTGACGTAAGCTGCTTTGGTGCGAGTGAAATCAGTTCCGCTCCGGCATCGGTGCAGACGATATTTTTCTTATCACGCTTGGCAAATCCACGGCGAATTATTTTCTCAATCGTTTCGCCGCGAGTTGCGGGAGTACCCAACCCCGACCGCTCGACTTCCTCGGTTGTGTCGCTCGCCCCGGCACGTTCCATCGCCTTTAAGAGGGTATCCTCTGTGTAGTGGGCAGGCGGTTTTGTCCAGTATTCACCGATTGTAAAATCAGCGTTTTCGAGTATTTGACCCTCGGTAAAATCAAGGATTGTTTCCTCTGTATCATCGCTTGACTTTCTCCCCATAAAAGCCTTAAACAGCCGCTCCGATTCCCTCCACCCCTCGGCTGTGACTGACTTTCCGTGTGCGGTAAAAATGTGACCTCCGCACTCAATTTCAGCCTTAACGCTCTCGTAAACGTGATTTTCACCGATTGCACAAAACAGCTTGCTCGTAACCAAAAAGAGGATATTCCGCTCTGTTTCGGGAAACGTATCAAGGTCGAATTTGCTCACTTCCGATGTCGGCAAAACTGCGTAATGGTCGGTCACAAGGCGGTTGTTCACGAGTCTTTGCACGTTCTTAGGATTGTAGGATTTTCCCACGTTGAACGGCATTTTCTCGACTAACGGAGTGAGCAAATTCGTGACCGAATCAGCCATATCGTCCGTGATATGTTGCGAGTCCGTCCGAGGGTAACTGCACAGCTTTTTCTCATACAGCGACTGCACTAAATCGAGCGTTTGCTGTGCCGTGTAGCCAAAAATCCGGTTGCCCTCACGTTGCAACGTGCATAAATCGTAGAGTTTAGGCGGTTTTATCGTCTTTTTCTCACGAGTGACGCTCGTCACGGTTGCAACACTGCAACTACAATCTGCTACGATTTTATCGGCTTCTTCGAGCGTTTTGACTTTCTCCGAAACCGCTGTATCATTGAGTTTCACTGCATACGACTTCTCTTTCACGAACCCCAAAATCGCCGCCTTACGTTCCGCAATCATAGCGAGCGTGGGAGTTTGCACACGTCCGATGTTCATTTTCTTGTTGTACAAAATCGAAAAAGCACGAGTAAAATTCATACCCACGAGCCAGTCAGCCTTGCTTCTGCAAAACGCCGAATGGTACAAATTCATGTAATCATCGCCGTTTTTGAGATTCGCAAACCCGCTTATAATCGCACTTTCCTCCATTGAGGACAGCCACAGCCGCTTGACAGGCTTTTTGCATTTTGCCAAGTTGTAGACGTGTCGGAAAATCAATTCCCCCTCACGTCCGGCATCCGTTCCGCAGATGACTTCCGTCACATCTTTGCGGTTGAGCAACTCTTTTATGACCTTGAATTGCTTGCGTTTCCCGCTCTCGGAATCGACTACGACCTGCCACGAATCCGGTAAAATCGGCAAGTCCTCGAACACCCACTTCTTGTACTTCTCATCGTAGACATCGGGGTTAGCAAGCCCTGCCAAATGCCCGTAACACCACGTTATGAGGTAACCGTTACCCTCGAAGTAATTACCTTTTTTGGCGGTAACTTTCATTGCTTCCGAGTAGGATTTTGCTTGACTTGGCTTTTCACAAATGACTAATTTCATTCTTCATCCTCCCCATCGTCTTCCTCGTAGATTTCGGCTTCATTGCTGACAATACTCGCACTGCCGCCGCCACTTTTTGACTTCTTTTTCTTCCAAACATAGAACCCGATACCGCCAATAACGGCAATCACGATTACGGCATAAATCGCCGCATTAGAGCCAACTGCAACGACTTCCTCACCCTCGGCGGTCGGTGCAAGCGGTGAGTGGCTGTAATCGTTTTCACCCGGTTCTTTGCCTTGATTTTCGAGAGCCGCAAGATATTCCTCGTGCCGTCTAACCCGCTCTTGGTGCATTACGGTGAGGAAATCATCGGGAAAATCCTCCGAAAAGGCGAGCAAATCCCAATCATCAACAGCGTTAAGAAAATATACATTTTGCTCACTGCCGTCATTCTCGATTATGATGTAGTAGGTCGCTCCGCTACGGGATTGAACCGTGATAAACTGCCGTGTCATACCACGCAACCAGTCAATATCGGTTAAATCGTCCACGACCGAACCGTTACCGGGCGGTAAAATGAACATCGTAAACTCCGGAATTTCGCTCGGAGTTTGCACACGACCGTCACCGTTATTGTCGGTGTTTGTGCCGTTCCCATCGGGATTTGTCGGTACTCGGTTGTCGGGGTTTCCTGTAGTCACCTCTTCACGCTCCCGACCGTTAATTTCGTCCGTGATATGGTCAAGAAAATCCTCGACATTATCAATGTCATCGGGGATTACGACCGCATCGGGCGGTATTTCGGGCGGTTGTGGAGTATCCTCTGCGAGTGCCGTGAATGAAAAGGTTGCAACAGTGCAACCCAAGACTAATGCAGAAACTGCGTTTTTAAGAAATTTCTTCATCGTTTTTCTCCTTTTTATTTGGGATAATATTTGCTTCTTTTGCCTTAACAAAGCTGTTTAGCGCCTGTCGTAATTCGCCGTTAGAAACACCATATTCTTGAATCAATTCGGCAAGACAATGGTTTTCTACCTCCGTTTTTTTACGCTTTTTAACACGCGCTTTTTCCTTGAGTTTAGCTATTTGTGCCTCGATTTCAGCCAACTCATTACCGAGTTTTTCAACTCGTTTTTCGCTTTTCATACGCACCTCTCTTTCCTAAAATCCCAACGCAAGACAGCTTGCACAATCGGTTTCGACTTCGGCTTCAAGCGTGGATTCATAGGCATTCCACCGTGTTTCGCTCCAAAACAAACCCGGTTCCCAATTACCTTTGAAAGCGTACATCAGCTGATACGCTTGGCAGATTTCCTCATTGCCGCCACCACCGCCGCTCGACCACGCTGTGTGAATCCAGTTGTAAAAACTCGCTTGATTTCTCTGCGAATTGGACGTTATTTTATTCACCGACATTTCCCTTGAACGCCCAAAATACCGCATATACAACGTGTACGCTGAAATGTAAATCGTGAGCGGATTTTCGTCTGCTAACATCGGCTCAAAAGTGCCGTTAAATGCGGTATTGAGCGGTGCAGGCATGACTTCCACCGTGTAACCTCCGGTAAAATTCCCCTCATCGTCAAGCGGATTTGATTCAATCACGTTGAAGTAAAAATCACCGATAAAATCATCGGTGACTGCATTGCCATCATCGTCCAAAACTACCTCGCCGTCCTCGTCTAAAACCGAAACACTGAACGGAAAATTATACACCGTCAAAACGTCACCAACTTGGATTAAATCTGTGCCACCGCTCCACGTTCCCGCCGTGTACGGAATCGTGACTAACTCCTGCACAATCTCACGTTGAGTAGTGCGTACATTGTCGTAAAATCGCCGAATTACCGTCCGTGCTTGCTCCGCCGGGGACGTTCCGAAAAAGCTTAGAAAAAAGCCAAATTCCTCGAAACTGAACGGCTCAACGTCCGCAATATTGACCACGCTATTTTCGTCAGCCTCGTCAACCAACGTGTAATTGTTGACGTAAATCAACCAGTATGCCGACAAATACGAGAGCAGCTGATGTTCGTCCAATTCAAGCGGATAATGCGCCCCTGCACACGTCCACGAACCCGCTTGACAACCGCTGCATTCGCAGTTTACACACGGCGAACAATACTGCGTTTTTGATGGTAATTCGCCACCGTTATACGTTGTAACGTCATACGAACCGCTCAAAAGTGCGTCAATTTTATCATCGTGAATTTGACGTAATTCGCACACGGCTTGCCGCAACGCTCGCTCGTCCGAGTGATACGAGGAAACAAGCCCCACGACCGCATCGCCCGCACGTAAAAACGGTGCAATCAACACGATTATCAGCGTGATAATCAATACCGCAATCGCAATAATTGCAAGCCCTTTAACTAAAATTACGGCTTTTCCTGCCAACAGCTTTTTACCTAACGCGCGTCCGGCAGAGCCGATGGGGTCACGCACAACCGCCACAGCCTTGCTTAAACCGCCCTTTTTTACCGCCGCAAACTTGGCTTCTTTTGCCTTTTTCATATACTCTTTTCGGAGTTTCTGCTTGTCAAAAAAAGAACCGCCTTTGCGGTCTGCGTAGATTTTCGCATTGCCTTTATCACGTTTAAGTTGCAACTTTGCAACCCGCCTGTATGGTGCTTCTTTGTGCAATTTCGCCGCATATTTTGCCCCGCTCTCGATTACACGAGTGCCTTTCATCGCGAGTTTCAGCGTGTCATTATCAGCGGCAGAACGGTTCAGCGAACCCTTGATGTGTGTCCACGGATTCGCCATCAGTGCGGCATTAGCGACCATTCCTTGAGCAGTTTTCGCAGTCGCTCTATCGTCAACGAGTGCTTTTGGGACAGTCACTTTTTCCTTGATTTTCGTAATTTCGCCAGTCTTCTCGTTATACGAATAACTCACACGAGCGACTTTTTTAGTATTCTTTGCGTTGAGTTTTTCCTGTGCCTGTGCGAGTTTCAACTCGGTCTTGGCTGATTTTATTTCGCCTTTGTTAGGGACTTTAATCCCGCCGTTCACACGCATAGGACGTTGCGACAATTTGTAGCTTTTTCGGCTGTCGCTGACCTTATCACGATACGCAGAGTGTGTCTTAAACTTCGCTTTTGCGGTAATCCTGTCTAAATCTGATTTGTGCTTATTACCGAACCGCTCAACCTCGGAATTTGCAGTAAACAAGCTACTTCGCAGACTTTCGATATTACCAACATTAGCAGTCAAAAACTTTGCATTTTCCCGCATTTCGGGCGAAACCCTCAACTTCGACACAACGTCCGAACGACCGTTTTTGCACTTCAACTCCGACTTTAATTTCGCAACATCATCAGAGTTTCTACCGTGTGCAATGTCTATTCTCGCCGACTGCAACTTGATTTTGCGGTCAGTATCGGCGATTTTACCATTGAGTTTGTCGAGTTTTGCCACTTCTTTAGGGGTAGCCTTACCCTCCTTGATTAGCGATTTACGCTCGGAAACAAGCGCTTTTTTACTGCCAATCAGAGCATCAAAGCGGTCTTCTTGTTTGATGATATTTTGCAGTTTCTCAAGACCGCCTTTACTGCCAAATTCAGCACCTATTTCCGTCATTGCCGTATCGAATTTACCGACTTTTTCGCTCATTTTTTGTGCGGTATGCGTGAGTTGTTTGGACGTAGCCACAACCATACTGAGCCGTGAATCCTCCATCACCATTTGTCGGATATTCTTGTGCGAAAATTGGTTTAAATCGAGTTTTTTATCGTACATCGCAAACAGAGTTTTGTCAACGTACTTGTCAATCAAAGCCTGTTTGAATCCCGATTTCGCCGAGGTCGGAGTTACAGGAGTTTTAGCGATTTCACGAGTTAATTCACGCTCCAAATTAAGAGCCATTTACCTCACCCCCACACTCTCACACCTCATCGATTTTTGTCGTCATTATGCGGTATAATTGGGTATCTTTGGGGAATCTGTTGGTAAATGGAATAATTACACTACCGTAACAAATCAACCCCTCACCCGGTCCGGAATTCGTCACATACGACAACTGATTAGGCGAGATGTTCAGCTTTTTCGCCAGTGCTTCACGGTCGCCTTGTGACTGGTTCAAGAGATACACAAAATCGGAGTTCTCGAAAATCACCCCCACATCTTTACTGTTCAAAAGGTCGGTGACGTTCTGTGTCAAGCCTGTCGGAATACCGCCCCACTTGCGGAATCGCTTCCATATTTCGATGGAATACGCTGCCGTCTGCTCTTCCTTTAAGAGCAGATGAAATTCGTCAATATAGTAACGAGTTGACTTCTTTTCGGCACGGTTGACACTGACCTTATTCCACACACAATCTTGTACCACGAGCATACCGATTTTCTTGAGTTGCTTGCCGAGTTCCTTGATGTCAAAACACACTACACGGTTGTTAATATCCACATTTGTGCGGTGATTGAAGATGTTCAGCGAGCCTGTGACGTACATTTCAAGAGCAGTCGCAATCCGCTGTGCTTCGGGTTCGGGCTGACTGCGAATGATATTGTAGAGGTCTTCCAAAATCGGCATTTCTGCATTCTTTGGGTCGTTAATTAACGGCGCGTAAACCGCACGAACACTGCGGTCGATAATCGTTTTTTCGATTGGCTCAAGACCGTATCTGTTCGCCAAAATCAGCTCACAGAGCGACAAAATGAAGTCCGCTTTTAGTGCAAGACTTTCGTCATCACCGTTGTTGAGGTTGATGTCAAGCGGGTTCACGTAGTGTCCGCTTGTCGGCGAAATCTTGATTACCTGACCGCCCAACGCTTGCACGAGCGGGTAATATTCCGCTTCGGGGTCGCAGATAATTATGTCATCTTTGGTAATCAAAAACACGTTGACAATCTCACGTTTCACGCTGAAACTCTTACCGCTCCCCGGTGTGCCGAGTATCATTCCGTTAGGATTTTTGAGTTGCTTGCGGTCACACATTATGATGTTGTTAGAAAGCGTGTTTACACCATAATACAACGATTCGCCGCCTTGGAATAATTCCTGTGTTGTAAACGGAATAAAAATCGCAGTCGATGACGTGGTAGTCCCGCGCTGAATTTCCACCCCGTTATACCCCAACGGAACGCACGAAAACAGCCCTTTTTCTTGCTCGTAATCAAGCCGTTTCAGTTGACAATTATACTTCTGTGCAATCCCACTTTCTTGGAGTATGATGTTTTCGAGTTTCTTCCTTTTATCGGCGATATTCATAACCAAAAATGTGATTAGAAAAAACCGCTCATTTCGGCTCTGCAAGTCATCTAACAGACTTTCGGCTTCGGCGGCATATGTCTTCAAATCCGGCGGCAGAATGTTAGGGTCGTAGCCGTTTTGAGAGGCTTTTTTCTGCAAATCCATCTTCATTTTGTCGATGTCCGAAAGCGCTTTTTTCGCCTGCTTAATCGCCTTGTTTTGGTCGATACTGCGAATGTGCATTGTGATTGCGAGCGGCTCATCAACCCCCAAAAAGTCCGCTAAAATACGGTCGCTCATCTCGCTTGCGATAA
>Ga0099364_10009250_pt1 | contig 13691 bp, 19 predicted proteins | sample TergutTh196P3_FD_73070 | JGI IMG/M metagenome (GOLD analysis project Ga0099364, IMG submission 73070) | Microcerotermes parvus P3 segment gut microbial communities from Pointe-Noire, Republic of the Congo - Th196 P3 | ecosystem: Host-associated > Arthropoda: Insects > Digestive system > Gut ...
AATAATAAGGTGTTCAAAATCTTTAACTTCAGAAATAAAATCAATTATCTGTAATCTTTCTAAATTTCCTGCAATACTTCCTGGAGTATTCATGAAACTTTCAAGGGCTATATATGCTATTTTGTCAGTTTCTATTATATTCGTATGAACAATTGGTATAGAATCAATAAGGTTCTGGATTTGTCTTAGATAACGATAAGCATCAGAATAATTTTCTTCCTGTATTGCCCTAAAAAAGTTCTGCCCTAGTTCTTTCTCTCCAAATCTTTCTGCTCTAAATACAAACCACTCATAAATAAAATCTTCCCATTCACTAATATGTATTACATCTCCAATAGTTAATTCCCTGGAATATCCGGGTTCATAAAAGCTAATTACATGAGGATCTTTTAACCTTAATGGTGAGGAGAGGGGAAACTGAGATGAATCAGGCAAGAAAGCCTGGTTTAAAACCATCAAATTACCCTGAGTCCGCTGATAATAATCATTAGGTGTAATTATAGAAAAGTGCCCTGTAGACCAATGTAAAGGGTAAAAACTCCTCCATAAAAGTTCATAGAAAGTGTTAATATCCATATTTGAATCTGATAAAACACTCATTTTAAGATTGTCAAATATATTATAAATATCCACATCCTTAGCCCAGTTCGCAGCATCAAAAAGAGAAAAATTATTTTCAAGAACATTAAGCATATAATCCAAGTCTTCCAGGAAATGATTCCGGGTAAAACTTTGAGCAGTCGGTTTATGATTATAACATGCACATAACAACAGTGGAATAATAAAAATATGAATCATAACTCTTTTAATTAATAACATCTAATTTTAGTTCAACACCTTCCTCTTCTGCATATCTATTTATTTTATCTTTAATTAATTCTATGTTTAGCTCCTTGTTTTTCTTTATATATTCAAGAAGTTCATTTATAAACTCTATTTTTAGTAATGCTGTTGCAACACAATAATAATTTTTACACAAACTACATACCTCTAATTTATTTTTTTTAAAACAACAACTTGCTATACCACAAAGCGGATGTTTATTTTCAAAGTCGGGACCATAACAACCAGGACATTTTGAATCCCCATCTGTATAAAATCTGGGACATAAGCCACAGTCGATACCACAGCAGCCTAAAATATAATGTTTTTTCATAATTTGATTGTTAACTTTAGCATTTTTAGCCATAACTTGTTTCTTTCCATATTATATACAATTATAATGTTTCAATCCTTTCTAATTTAAAAATAACAGGTCTAAGTCCGTCTGTACAACATTGAATTGATGCATGCTCCCTTCCTTCATGATAACTTTGGATTACAGGTATTAGATCCCGCCATGCCCAAACACAGAATCCTTCTGGTGGATCCCATCTGCAAATTGATACAAATTCTTGTCCTACAGTTAAACGCCCGCATGGGGAAGCAAGACCATAAGGATACTGTTTATATAAATCTTCATTAAAATCCAGTCTTAAAACTGTAATTTTACAATGATATTTTTCCGTAAAGTTCTTAATTCCTTTTTCTTCTGCCAATTTTAATGTTCCAGAAATAATGTTTTCCATATAGTCCGTAAACCTCCTAAACTACGTTATGCATTATAAAGTCTTTAAAAAAAATATTTTCTTATTGGCTCATTACTCCATACCTGCGCTTCTATATAGCGTTCAGGTCCAAATCTACCGTCATTATTCCACACTTGCGGCAGACCATATTTATCAATAACTTTAATTATCTCTGAATATGTATATACCTGTTTTCTATATTCTTTTCCGTCAGTAGATGCTTTCCCAAATGTCGGAAACATATCACCATAGGTAAAAGAAATAATTTTTGGGTCAAATTCCCGGACAGACAACTTAACAAAATTTCCATTAACATACCAGGTTTTTAACCAGTCGCATGATTCAACAACCATATAATGTGGTCGTTCACGAAGCGGCTCCCCTCCTTTACTAATAAATATATCTCTGGCAATGTCTTCAAATTCAAATCGCCTATCAAGGTAATCCTCTAGTCTTTGGGCTGCAAAAGTTTTATTGTCTTTTTTAATTCTACCTTGTATATGCTTGGCTTCATAAATAGTTAAATCAGACAAATTTATGAATGGTCCAATATCGTTTTCATAATAATGGTATAAGTCAAATATCATATATCACCTATGAAATTCCCTATTTCACCATGTATTTTAACATATGCAATGATTTTTCCTGTTGCTTTTGCAACAAAATTCAGTAAAACCTACAATTCTTAACAACTTTCACTCCTTAAAATCTTATTGTTTGATATTTTATATACTTCACCAAGATATATTGTTTCTTGTTCTCTTTCAATTATTGCGCTGCATTCACAAATCCCATATATAACAGAATCTTTAGAGCACCCGGTTAATTCAGATATAACTTCATGATCATCAATTGAAAAATGCGGATAAATTGTTTTATCAGTTAGTCCTAAGCCATCATACCATACTGCATCAGCATTTTTAGGTTCTTCAAGGCATAAGGACTTTACGGCTATGTTTATAGCTCCGGCGCTAATACCAATAATTACACCATTATGCTGTTTTAACGTTTCACCAAAATCATTTTCTTTTAGATATACTATTTGGTCTCTGGTTATTCCACCCATTAAAACGACACAAGAAGCCTTTTTTATATAATCATTTGCTTTGGTTTTATTTATTCTATTATCCAGCAAGCAATAGTCATTAAACTTAATCCCGCCGTATTCTAACCATTTTATATTGGATTTGAAGTAACGGTCAGTTTTTTCATATGCATTAGGTGAGGAGCATATAAAAACCAAAGAATCATATGATACTAAATCCCTTTTCATGTTTTTAATTAACTTTTCTCTAAATTGTTCATTTTCATTAAAATCACTAAGCAGGTAAATTGCCTTCATTATGTATACTCCTTTTGTGTGGACGTTCCTAATTATTTTGCTTTGCTTTAACCGGCTTTTTCAATCCTGTTAAAATTTCTCAAAAATTTTAACTTCTCTATAGCCCCATCGGCTTTCCACCAATTTTCTGAAATGGCAAATTCTTTGGGATATTTTTCGTTATTCTCATACCAACTCCATGTTATTCCCCAAACTCCATATTCAGGTTTTGTCTCAATTAGATAATCAAGCTCCTGTTCCACTATCTCTTTATTATCCTCATAAAAAATACTTTTCGGCGTGGTTATAAAAGACGATGGTCTTTTTCCATATAAAGGCCATTTGGAAACGTCATATTCTATCGTTTCTTTGACTAGTTTCCTTGTCTTTTCTTCGAGTAACTTAGTGTCAAAATTATGTGTCAGTCCAAGTTCGTTTATTGTTTCCAATAGAACACAATACCCTCCCACTCCCATATCGCCGAATTTATCCAGTTCGTTAAGTTTGTGAATTAACTTTTCTGTTATGGCTAAGGCTTTCTTATAAAGTTCCGAATCCTTGTTTGCGTATGTTAATAAAAAACAAGCTATACCTGCCGATACCCCTATACTCTCAACCGCTTCCGCTTCCGGGCTATATGTCCACCAAGGCGCACGAGGCCAATTATCATTGGAAGGTATATTAAAAAGCCAGCCATTTTCGTTGGAATGGACACCACTCTCAAGAAACTTAAATACCCCACGCATAACAGGATGGTTTATATCAATAAAGCCAATATCTTTTATCTCCTCTATTGCCGTAAGGGTTGTATAGGGTGAAGAATTCGGGTTCCAGCTATCCGGTTCAAGGGCATTGCCAAACCCACCATCTTCGTTCTGATAAAAAGACAGTGCAAAAAGTATGTCTTCCCGGCTTCTGTATTCAAATTCATACTGCCATTTTGCTAGTTCAAGCTGCCTTGCATTCCTGTAAATCCAGGCGCGTACATCATTAAAAGCATGCGAACTTAGTTTTTTCATTTTTTAATTCCACCTATTTTGAATAGCCTTCAAGCCCTGCTTCAAATAACTTCAGAAAATTAATCTTTGGGTTATTGTTTTTGATATCATTAAATATCCTAAAGATTGAACTATGTTTAGCATCCTTTTTTCCATTGATATACAGCATTATAGCTTCATAGACAAAATCATAATTTTTCGCACCATGTTTTTTTATTAACTCTTCCTTTTTAATCTTGCCAACATAGAATGTCTTTGAAACTCCATTTTCACTAATAATTTTTTGGCGGTATTCAAAGATTTTTTTTATGCAATCAACCTCTTTTGTCTTAGGATCTTTAAACCTTATTGAATGGCATACATTTTTAAATTCTTTGCCTAAAATCTTGATAGAACGCCCGGGTGTACATTGGCCATTAGGAAGACAATTTATACACGGTTCTATGCTATCCAAAATTACATTATCTATGGTTTCTTTCTTTATAAAGCTCTCAAAATTCTTGTCTTTGAAATCTACAACAGGGTCTATGTACCAGGAGCCTTCGTATATTTTTAGAAAGGCAAGGTCTTTGCCTTTATGTAAAATTTTCCAGGAATTTACTGAAGCCCATTGGCTTGTAATTTTATTTTCCTTTAGATAAGAAAGAAATGTCAGTATATTACTCCTGTGTTCTTTTTTCACATGCTCATTTGCAATGTCTTCAATCTTTGGCTTTGATGTTTTTTGATCTTTAAAAATAGGGTTTTTATTTTGCAAAAACATAACTCAGTCTCCTTTTTCAATTTTATACCTGAAAATCATGATCTGGAATGAACATTTTCGGACATTTATATAAAAAGAGTATAAACATCATGAAGATATGCCTTTCCCCTAAAAGTTTCAGTTTTGGAACCGTTAAGCTTAAATCCTAGTTTTTCAACGAGCCTTATTGATTTTAAATTCTCCACATATATGCAAGCATTTATTTCCTTTATCTTCATTATTTTATGGGCAAAATCCATAATTTGCTTCAATGCTTCTTCCATGTAACCATTACCCCAAAAGTCCTTTATTAAATCATATCCTACATCAGTTTTTCCGTTGTTTTTATCCCAACAGTGAAAACCGCAAGTACCCATTTTCACATTATCTGTTTTCCTTGTAATAATCCATCTATGTTGATTTCTAGGTTCTTGTTCCAAGTAAAAATTAATTATTTCATCTGCTCCCGATATATCAGTTAAGGGCTCTGCGTCAAAAAGATATTTATTAACATCATCATTTGAAAATACAGAAAAGATAAAATCCCTATCTTCCATTCCAATATTTTTTAAGATTAATCTATCTGTTTCCAATTCTTTAAAAAACATAATGCTTCTCCATAATAATCCTCAGTCCTTCGCCGCCAGATAAACGGCAGCCGTGCATCCTTTGCCGCCATATTTTGAAAAAGGTTTTTTCGTTAATATAAGTACATTGCCTTCAAGTCTTACATCATCTTCGATTAAATTACCATTAGCCAGTCTATATGCAAATTCTTCAAGGCTCTTGCTTTCATCATAATTTTGCCTTATAACTCCTTCAAATTCAGTGTGTCCACATGGACAGCGTTCAGCCAATATAAAAGTAAAAAAATCCTTATCGCCGAGTTTATCCATACCACTTATGAACTGCCCGAACCACTTTTTTATAGAATCATGGTCATTATTTACGCCTTGAATATCTCCAAAAATATCATCCCTTATATTCTTCCCATATTTCGCTTCTACATCAGAAGCAAGCCCTAAAAGCCATTTTTTTTGGTACTCTTGCATACATACATCCTTTATGAGGTAATTGAGCCTTTTCCAAAACGTCATTAGTTTCGGAAGAGGCTTTGAATTGTAATGAAAAAGGACAAGTAAAAATGAACATTTTCGGACATTTTCGATAATAACTAAATATATGGTTTTTACATAGATATATCTACCTCAATTTTTATTTCATAATTTTTTCAAAAAAATAACTTCCTTCTTTAATATTTTTTGGATTTTCAATTCAGTGAATTTTAAAGCCACATTTATTAACATAAAAATTATGATTTCTCCTTGAAAAACTGGGCGTTTCTGTCATCCATATTTTAGTTTCGGGAAATTTCTGCTCGATATATCTCTATATTGTTTTATCAAGTTCAATCCACTCAATATTCTCTTTTTTCTTCAAAATTAAGCTCTTTCATATTATTTCCTGTTTAACTTTATAAGTCTATACCAATATGACATCTCATAAATTACCCATAATTTATATACTATAACGACAATTGCCAAAATAATATTTGCACGCAATAAAAAATAAATTAACATAGGTAAAAGAATAAATATTATTAGATTTGATGTAAAAAATAGCTTTAAGTTTTTTGTTTTATATAGAAAAAAAGGAGACAATCCCATTATTAATATAATAATAATCATTACAATGATAGGAACAAGCTCTTTTTGTATTACAAGAAAATATAGTACCACACCAAACAGCAAATACATAATTATTCCGAATTTATCCATAAAATTTACCATAAGTGCTTTGTCCGGATGGTTTAGGCTCTTAAACCAAATTTTAGCTTCATCATTCCAGGATTTTCCTGCAATTATTATTGATATCAAACAAGTTCCCACTGTGAATAATAATGCAAATAAAATAAACTCCATACTGCTCCTTAAAATTAAACTTTATTTGATATATCTTTCAATAATTTTTTCTAATGCAATTTTTTCTCTGGATATCCCGGGTGTTTTTTCTTTTCTTTCATTAATCCTTTGCTTATTTGTATTGTAGGCCTCTTTTATGTCTACCCAGCATGGTTCAAATAGTAGTTCCTTTTCATTTTCTTCCAGATTTTGTTCTAATTGAACATAGTCAACTTTTGCAATATAATATTCCGATATCATCTTAAAGTAATATTCATTTCCTTCTTTAGCTGTATCATACTCTGTGATTATTCCAATTTTTTCACCTATCTCTATAACATTATAACCTACTTCCTCTAAAACCTCTCGTTTTAACGCTTCTTCTGCCGTTTCATTTTCTTTTCTACCGCCTCCGGGAAACTTGTACTCATCTGTTTTTCTTAGATGTGCCATTAGAATTTTATCTTCATTAAATATAACTGCTCTTACAGCAAGTCTTAAAATTTCATTGCCGTTTTTCAGATCTATCTTAGTTTCATCTGAACGATAATGTGTTTCATTAAATATCATACTATAACTCCAATATTACTTTAAATAAACAGTAACTATATAACCCAATATATTTGTTAACATGTGAACAATAGCCGGGATTAGTATACTTCTATGTTTTATTGTTATCCAGCTTAAAATAGAACCATAAATACAATTCGTTATTATGTTTGCTAAATCAAAATTAAAAAATGTTCCATGCCAGAATCCAAAAATAAATCCGCTTAATATTACTGCAAGATATTTACCATATGGTAATTTTTTATCTAAACAGCTCATCAATAATCCAAGTATCAATACTCTAAAGTATAATTCTTCTTCTATTATTGAGATTAAAGAGACAAAAATCAAGTATCCCATATTAGGCTCTTGTTTTAACCCCCTAAAATAGAAAATAAAAGAGTACCCCATAATTGCGATTAAAGAGACAAAAATTGTAAGTCTTAAACTTTGTTTATCTTGTTTTACTTTTAAATAGTTATTTTCAGAGAATTGTTTTTTGGAAATGAAATAAAGTAAAATACCTGAAGAAATAGTCAGAAACCTACTTTCCCATGGCAGTTCAAAATTTTGAAAATCTACAACTCCCGGTAATATTCGCATTATAAAGTAAACTAAAAATATTATGGCAAATACCGCAATTCTAATAGAATTTTCTTTGGGTTTTTCCATAAATATTAATGTAAAAACTGTGACAATTCCGATAAGCATTAATTGATATAAAAATATTCCAAGAAGAAAACTTAACATTACTACTCCTTAATTTAGATATACATCTTAGCAAAAAATGAGAGATAGAAATGAACATTTTCGGACATTTTAAAATTCATGGTAATTATCCCTATATCTTTTAATCCCTAATAATATCATCATAACATTTATAGTACAGAAAGATAAGCTGCCTAAGAGGAAAGAGGTTGGCAACGAAAATGCAGGTACACCATCAGACCCAAAAGGAAATCAATATTTAATAAAAATATCTAATTGTCTTCCTTCTTTATGGGCTTTTTTATCCATATTGGTTCCTATAATTAATCCAATAAGTATGCCTATTGGCATACCAATAATAAAAAAGGCTATGTTTCCAAAATATGTGGACGAAAGTGCTATTCCTATAGGAAATCCAAATGTAGAAGGTCCTATTGCCAGCCATAAATTTTTGTAGTGATCTTTAGGTACGATTTTTGTTTCTTTCTCCAGGAGATTAAGAATTTTTGTCTGTTTCTTTTTAAGTAATTTTCGCAAATCTTTTCCATTAAGAGCAGTAGAATTTAACTCTTCCAGGTCCTGGTTAATCTTGTCTATTATTGCTGCTGTTAATTCTCTCTGCCTTAAAAGGCCTAAAAGTGTTTTTAATTGCTCATAGATACGTTCCAGTTTAATATCATTGGATATAATATCTTTTTCATTTAATTCAATAATCATACAGACTTTAGTATAGTTTTTCCAATTCATCATACAGAATTAGAGCTTTTTGGCTGTCATTCTGGTTGATGAATATTGAAACAGAATATATATTCCCTATTTCTTCAGGCCAAATTACATTTTCTGGAACATATATACTGTTAGCTGTTACAGTGCCTTGAATTCTATATCCTGTAGGATAGTTAAGAGAATAAGATAAATCAGAATTTTCTTCAATTATCCATATTATATCTGATAAAATAACAGATACAGAATGGTTGCCAAGATTATGGAATTCATATTCCATTATATCGGCTGAAATAACTGCCTGTATCCTGAAATTTTCATCTTGAGTCCAAGTCCATGTGCCAAATAAAGATGGATCAGGATTTGCAACTAAATTTTCAAGATTTAATTCTATAGTGTTATTTTGTGATATGCTTTTATTGTTAGCACACCCCACAAAGAACATTGCGAAAATTAGCGAAATAATTGTAAAAGTAATAAAATTTTTGTTATGCATCAATTTACCTCCATAACTAACAATATACTTTATATTTAATAATATTGCTATTCCAGAATTGCTATTTTATTTTGTGAAGATTTTTTTATAATAATTATTCACTTTTATAATTTATCATTTTGAGCATTTTCAACATAATGAATGATAAGTAAAACCCTAAATAAGAGATCATAATTCAATCTATTTTTATCTTTCCAATCATCTTCGAGAGAAATACCACCATATGGACTCCACCCTATTTCACTTTTATGTTTGCTAAAATTAATGTTTATATTAAGTTTTTCATCAATTAATGCAAGCAAAGAGTTATATTCGTTTTTTAATTCTTTGACATGATCAACTATACCACATCGTGCAAAAAGTTCCATTAAGTCGAACCATATAGCTCCCACATTTTCATCTTTTATTGAACTGCAAAGTATTTTTGTATGAATAAAAGGGGCACAGGGGGAATAAAATTGACCTCCTCTAAAAGTATAAACATCCTCACCACATTGTGGAAAGGAAAACAAACGGTTTATGCTATCCGCTAATAATGAATAGTTCTCTTTAATTCGCCATCCTCTGCTGTGTGCAAGTATACGAAGGTCATACATACACGGCCACTGTACACCTGGCTTAAAACAAATCTTTTTTCTATGGGTATCAAGGGCTTCATATGTATTGGTATAATTTAATACATTAAAAAATGTCTTTAATGAAAAATTTACATCATGTTTTAAGTCAATAAAATCGTTTTTAGGATATTTAAATTCATATCCTGCTCTGATTATTATTGAACTTCTTAAAAGCCATAATGCAAAAGCCGTAAAATCATAATCTGTAGTTTTCGGCGGGGGTGGTTTTATTCTATATGTTTCATAATCGTAGTTTTCTCTTTTCAAAAATGAATCAACTGCTCTTTTGATATATTTATTTTCCGGTGGAAAGCCTTTTTCTGCAAGATAACGTAATCCAACTTCCATATTATCATACATACCTGCACCTTTCATTTTGCTTTGACCATGAAATTCGTTTCCAAACCAACCATCTATTTTTTGTGATTTAATGACAGTTTGGACATTTTTATGCATACTTATTTTGTTTAATAATTCGATTTCTTCATTGTCGAAAAGACATTTAAGAATTTCTTTTTTTATTCTCAATACAATAGAAGGATTTGCATTTTTTATTAAATAATCAATTATTCTTTGTTTCATGCATTTCATCTTTATTTTCTATATCCATGCTGTAATGTATAACTTCTCCCCAATGAATATCAGAGTTACTTGCTTTTTGGTTTGGCGGCAAAGATAAATTTTTCATTTTATTAAATCCAACACTTTCATACATTTTAGTAGCGGGAAATAATCCTTCATTTGTAGTTACATATATTTTTTTACCGCCATTTTGAATAATTCTGTTTACTGCCTCTTGAAGCTGTAATTTACCAAAACCTTTTCCTTTATGTTTTGTGACAATGCAATTATCACCAATTATTGCATATTCAGGTAAATTCCTTGGATCCCAGCAAATAAAGCCAATTATTTCATCATTTAACGTTGTTATAATACAACAAGTATCTGCTTTTTTTAAACCAACATAGTCATAAAAAAAGTTGTCATTTTCCCGCCATCTTTCTATATTTACATCAACACTACTTTTATTAAATGAATATGCATCTGCTAATAAATCCGAAAATTTAATTCGTTCAAAATCACTTAATTTATGGAATTTTATTTCCATTTTATCCTCCAAAAAAATTGTGTAATTCAAGCACTTTCACAATTTCTTTACTATTAAATAAAATCTATGCATTATGAAATCTATGTGACCTTTCTTCTGAATAATATCATTTATTGTTTCTAATCTCTTGTAATACTTATCAATACTGAAGTCCTTAACCTGCCATGGTATACATTTTAAATAATAAACAAAAGCCCCAATATCATAAAATTTCATTTTTGCTATATTATCTTCATAATCCAGTATTTCCATTCCTACATTTTTGAATTTTTCTATATTTTCAATTAAACAGCTTTCTACATAGTCCATTGATTTTGTTTCAAAGGCCATATTTATGTCTATTCCATTAAGACCACCAACCTGCTGAGTAATAAAAATACCATCTTTCTTTATAGTCCTTTTGAGCTCGTTTATTACATAAGACCCATGCCTATTTATTATGACGTCAAAAAATTCATCCTCAAAAGGAATTTCACCATTATTCTTTATAGATATTAACTCAATATTTTTTTCCTTTAATAATTTTTTCGCAATAGGGATATTTGGTTCATAGCCTTCTGTAGCAAATGTATTTTTTGGTAGATTTGATAAAGAATAAAGAAATTCACCTCCTCCGGTATCCATATCCAATAAGCTATTTTTTCCAGAAATGTATTTTTCAACAATTTCTTTATAATTCCAAGGAAGCTCATCCTGTACCATACGACCGTCCAAGTATGAAAACTCCCATCCGGAAAAAGGTGCATTATATTCTTTTGTCAAATATTCAAATAAATTGTCCATATTGTTCTCCAGTTACTTTTTAACTACTCCATAACCGCTGCCAATAAACTTATAGACTTTTTTTCCCAATTAATATATAACTTAATGGGAATTTTACTCTGTTCTCGTCTTTTATATAAGTAGCCAATTCCATACCACAGCCTATATTATATTCTTCCATTTTTTCTATTTCAATTCCATTGGATATTAGGGCATTGAGAATATCAGAAATAGTATGCATATAGGAAAAACATTCCTTAGCCTTATATTTTGTTTGTCCTATATAATCCAGCCCATTTTTGGCTGAATATGGACTTTTTTCAAAATATGAGGAAAAAATATCCAATGTTGGTTCTACACCCATTTCATTCGATGGGATAAAAAAGTTTGTGAAGGGATGCATTTCATAAATCATTATTTTCCCATCATTTTTCAATAATTTTGAAATGATCCTGAAATAATCATCTAAAAAAGCAAACCATTGCAAAGAGCCTTCGGAAATATAAATGAAATCTATTGAATTATTAAATGTATTATCAATTTCCAATATATTTGTCCTATAAAAATCTACGTTCAAATTTGAAATAGACCTTAATTTTTCCGCTTCAAGAATTGCTGTATCAGAGATGTCAAACCCAATACCTTTTTTTGCGCCAAATTTCATAAGTGACAATAATTCCCTGCCATTATTACATGGTAACTGAGCAATTGTTTTATTTTTTATATTTATTTTTTCAAAATTCTCAATAAGTAGATCATCACCATCTCTTTGAAAAGTAGTAAAATTTGGATCTCTGAACCCATCATATAACCAATTTTTCCTTGCTTTTTGATGATACAATAATGCTTCATTCCAAGCTTCTCTATTTTTTTCGGTTAATTCTTTATCCATTTTTCTCCTAAACCGATAATATACCTTATACTTTTTAATTATGCTATTCCATGATTGCTATTTATTAATTTTTTCCATAATTATTGAATGAAAAATATCAATTTCCGACTCTCCTCCTATATTAAATGAAGTAAAATTCATAATATGAAAATGGTTTCCTAATATTGTTTTAAGGTAATCTTCTGAATGAAATGCAAAAGTGTGTTTACAGCCCAAATTCTATCATTTTTTTGTAGCTTCTGTTGCAAATCCTTTACCCCAAAATTTTTCCTTTATTGCATAACCCAGCCCAACTATTTTTCCAAGTGGTGTCTCTATAATTACTGTATATCCAATTTCTCCAATATATTCGTTTGTTATTTTATCAAATATTTTTAAATAATACAATTTTCTATTTTTTGAATTAGCTTCTTCTATTGCTTTTTGTAATTTTTCTCTTGATTCATTAATATTATTTACAAGAGAACTCTGCCAATATCTCATTGCGTTTTTATTGGACATTAATTCATGATGTTCAAATAAATCATCTATTATCGGATCCCTTATTATTAATCTTTCAGTCAATAAGTTTATCATTTTCCCTCTATCTTTTATTGATTCTATAAATATTTATTTAGAACGCATAAATTTTAACTTTTCATAAATATCTTTATCAATGAAAAAATGAGGGTCACCATTCTCTCTAATTTTATAATTTACCATTCCACTTTTTGATAAAACTTTATATGAAGCCAAATTATCTTTATCACAACCTCCATATACTCTTTCAATTTTTGCAACTTCAAAAGCATATTCTAGTAATTTAAATGCACACTGTGTAGCGTATCCTTTATTTCTACAACTTTTGTCAATCAAATAGAAAATTTCCATTCTATCATGATTTTCTTGATCTGGCTTTCCATCGAGTCCACACCAACCTATTATACTTTTTTTTCCTTTTTCAAAAATTGCAAAGCATATATGGTATATATATCCTGTATAATTTTTTTGATGATTATCATGCATATAATCAATTGCTTCTTGTGCTTCTTGTAATGATATACTGCCTTTTTCAAAATTCCACATTCGAGCAACTTCATCTATATCATCATTAATTACAGTTTTTATAAGTAAATCATTTGTAAGTAATTCCATTAATAACCTCTTTTCTTTTACAAAGCCATTTCAAACTCGATTTCGTGTAATGCCGGAATATTATCATCACCGATAAGCGGAATTTCCGGGATGAGTTTTCTTGAATAATCAAGCTCATTCAATCTGACCGCACATATTGTAAAGCCGCGTCGTTGATAGAAACGAAAAGCAT